>Ga0194037_1000474_pt1 | contig 31157 bp, 28 predicted proteins | sample JunL306m_MetaG_FD_148653 | JGI IMG/M metagenome (GOLD analysis project Ga0194037, IMG submission 148653) | Anoxic zone freshwater microbial communities from boreal shield lake in IISD Experimental Lakes Area, Ontario, Canada - Jun2016-L304-6m | ecosystem: Environmental > Aquatic > Freshwater >...
ACTAGCAAGTACCACGTTCGTTAACAAATCATCAGCACGTCCATGGGCTAACCGTGCTATCAAATCTGCCGTCGCCGGGGCGATGAGGATGTAGTTTGCCTTCTCAGCAAGAGCAACGTGTTCTACATCTGGGACGTTTTCCCACACTTGCGAGTACACGCGACGCCCCGAGAGCGCTTCCCATGTTGCACTTCCAACAAAATTAAGAGCGGCCGGTGTCGGAACAACGGTTACTAGAAATCCGGCATCTTGCAATCTACGAAGAAGATCGCAAGCCTTGTATGCAGCAATGCCACCTCCGATGCCGAGAATTACTTCTCGACCCGAACGTGGCATTGATGAATTACCGAAAATGATTAAAGAGACTAAGCCGTTGGTTCAAGATTTTCGATCGTCAAAAGACCTTCATTTATCTCACGAAGAGCAATCGACAGAGGCTTTTCGTGAACATGTGTCTCCACAAGTGGTCCAACATATTCAAGTAAGCCCTCTCCTAGTTGAGAGTAATAAGCGTTGATTTGGCGGGCACGCTTAGCCGCATAAAGGACGAGGCTGTACTTCGAGCCACTCTTATCCAAAAGTTCGTCAATCGGTGGATTTGTAATGCCGTCCATGGAGCCCCTTAAATGGTTGAAAACAAGAATGATCTGCTTTATGAGCGCGCTAAGGATAGCAGTGCTGACACTACCTTCTCGACCTGGTCGTTAACGATGATGATGTCGAACTCTCTAGCTGCAGCGAGTTCGCTTTGCGCCAATTCCAAGCGGTGTGCACGCCTTTCCGGGCTATCAGAACCGCGCCCTTCTAGGCGCGAAACTAGGTCCTCCCAGCTAGGTGGCTCAAGGAAAACCAAAATGGCTTCAGCGCTATGTGAACGCACCTGACGTGCACCTTCGATCTCAATTTCCAAAAGGACATTCCTACCCTGCGCCAGCGCTTTCTCGACTGCCTTAGCGGGGGTTCCGTAGCGGGCGCCAGCAAATGAGGCCCATTCGAGAAATTCATCCTGAGCAATCATCTGGTCAAATTCTTCTTGCGACAAGAAGTAGTAATCAACCCCATTCACCTCATTTGCACGGGGTTCTCTCGTAGTTGCAGAGATACTCACCCAGAAATCTGAACTTTTCCGCAGTGCCTGGGCGACGGTACTTTTACCAACCCCGCCTGGACCAGAGAGCACAATCAGGCGGCCTCTTCCTAGAACCTCCGTTGTGAATTCTTGCAAAAGCGATGCTTTCTGATGAATCCCCAAACCTTGGATTTTTCTAGGAACAGATATTCCTAACCGTTCAAGGATTGCCAAGGCACGGATGCGGCCTACACCCGGAACTGATTCAAGCAATTCCAGAACCCTCATTTTTGCAATGGCCGGTTCGCTCTTCGCGCGCTCGAGTACTGCAGCAATTGTGAGTGAACCCTCGCGCACGCCTCCTTTGACTTCCGCTCTTGCTCGACGAGAGAGCGTCGCTTGCGCTAGTGCCGCGGATCGCTGCTCTGGGGTGAGTTGCGGTGGATGAGCCATGGGCAAAACCTATCTCGCAAAAGCTCTTTAGTTAACCGAGGCGGCAAGTGCTCGCGCTCGCTCGGCCATCGCGTGAGCACCGTGCACCCAAAAACGCGTTATCGGACGTCCAATCACAAGAAAATCCGCTCCCGCGGCGACTGCTAATTCTGGAGTCATCACTCGGGCTTGATCATCCCCGCCGGTTTCATCAGCAGGGCGAACTCCTGGAGTAATGATGGAAATGTCTGGGCCAACCGCCCTTCGAATCCCTTGGATCTCAAGGGGAGAACAAACAATCGCACGCGCGCCTGATTCCTGTGCCAAAACAGCTAATTTCACTGCAGCATCTAGAGGCGGCTGCGCAAAACCAATCTCTTGGAGATCAGTTGTATTCAACGAAGTAAGAATTGTTACGGCAGCAATATCCACTAAAGGTGCATTCTCTACCGCAGCTCTTATCATCGCCCGCCCGCCGCAAGCATGCACGGTCAGAAACTTTGGTGACAACTTTTTGACTTGTTGGGCCGCTCCAGCAACTGTGTTAGGAATGTCATGCAATTTAAGATCTAGAAAAAGTTCGGCATCACTTATTTCACGAAGCCGCGCAACGCCTTCATAACCGAAAGTTGTAAAAAACTCCAGGCCAATCTTGTAAGCAGCTATTGAATCCTGTGTCGCTTCAACCCAACTACGTGCTACATCAAAATCTGGAGTATCCACGGCGAGAATGATTCTTTTTTTGAATAACATGGCTACTCCCCTGACATCTCTGGACTATCCTGCCGATCTTGCCGATCTTGCCGATGGGCAAATCCCACTGCCGAACGTAACGTTGTAAATCCCTTTTCGGTAAGAATTACTTCGAGTTCCTCTTGCACATCCAACGTGGCACGAGGATTTCCGAAAGTCGCCGTACCGACGCTCACGCCACTTGCGCCCGCCAAAATCATTTCGAAGGCATCTCTCCCGCTACGAACACCTCCCATACCTAAAATCGGCACTTTGGGAAACGCCTGGTGCACTTGATAAATTGCACGAACAGCAACAGGGCGAATCGCGGGACCAGAGAGGCCACCGGTTTTACCGCCCAGATGAGGTCGCATCGTTTCGGTATTAATCACCATACCCAAGAGGGTATTTATAAGAGCAACACCATCTGCTCCCGCATTTACTACCTCTCGTGCGATGGCGACAATGTCGGTTACATCGGGCGAAAGTTTTGCGATGATAGGCAAATCTCCACCTATTATTCGACGAACTCCATCTATCACTGCGCGCGAGCTCACAGGATCGCATGCGAAAACCATTCCGCGGTTCTCTACATTTGGACAAGAGATATTAACTTCTAGTGCAGAAATGCCGGGAACGGATCGCAATCTTCGCGCAAGCGTGGCGTACTCATCCACCGTTTCTCCCGCGATGGAAACAATGATTCGAGCACCTTGTTCTACCAACCAGGGGATGTCGTTGGCAATGAAGGAATCAATACCGGGACCTTGTAAGCCGATCGAATTGAGCATGCCACTTGGCGTCTCTGCCATGCGCGGGGTGGGCCGACCCGGACGTGCTTTCACCATAATGGATTTCGTAACCACGGCGCCAATATTCTTTAACGGGAAAAACTGTGCGAGTTCGCGACCGGAACTAGCGCAACCGCTTGCGGTGAAAATTGGTGTCGGAAACCAGGCTGGTCCAAGAGTCGTTGAGAGATCGATGCTCATTCCTTGGTCTCCTGAATTTTGCCTACAACTTCCCAAGCAACGTTGGCACCATCCATAACTGGACCATCAATGCATGATCGTTTCATTGCTATAGAACCATCATCTTGCCTCACCGGGAGAACACATGTCATGCAAACACCAATTCCGCAGGCCATGGATTCCTCGACTGCACATTGATGAACAACCTCGCAAGATTGAGCAATTGTTGAAATTGCTGAAAGCATGGCCATGGGACCACATGAATAAATGACATCAATTGCACCTTCGGAAATAATCTCTTCCAGTGAGTCAGTGACTCTTCCGGGTATTCCCGAACTTGAATCTTCCGTGTAAATCTTAAGCGAATTCACGGAACGTTTTCCTTCAAGCGGTGCATAAATCTTGGAAGATGAACTGGCTCCCAAAATCATATCGACATGACAACCTCGTGATTTGAGAACTTCTGCCAACCCAAATAATGGAGCGGAACCGTAACCACCACCGATGAGCAAAGCATTAACTGGCTCTGTTGGGATACCGAAGGCAACTCCAAGAGGTGTCACCACATCTAAAAGAGCTCCTTCGCCTTGAGAACAGAGCCATCGACTTCCGGAACCATGTGGAGCGACAATAAGTTCGAGAGTGCCACCAAACTCGCCACGATCTGATACTCGTGAAAGAGCGAATGCTCGGCGCAGAACCATTGAAGAGTTATCGCCACCTACTGCGATCGCAATGAAATTGCCTGGACGGCAATACTTCACTACATCCCCCACGCTGATCAGAATTTGATGGTACTGACCCACACGTTTATTGCTCAATACTTGCGCAGAAATCTGTTGCGCGTAGCGGTTGATCGTGCTCATTTTAGAGCAACCATTCTTGAATTGACTTCACGGTTAGATCGCCTCGTTGTAGCGCGGCGATACCTTCAACTGCTGCGCTGAAGCCGGCAGTTGTAGTTATACAAGGAATTGAACGTTGCACCGCTGCTGTTCGAATCAACCAACCATCTTGACGCGTTCCTCGTCCGACTGGTGTATTGATAATCAGATTAAGTTCTCCCGAATTAATGAGTTCCACAGCTGTTCTTTCGCCGAAAAGTCCAGGTCCTTCCGAATTCTTTCGGACGATGGCGGTCGTAATACCGTGTTCAGCAAAATAGGCCGCTGTCCCTGCAGTGCAAATGAGATGAAAGCCCAGTGCCTGTAAAGCACGTGCGGGTGCGACTCCGTACTTCTTATCTTTGGAAGCCAGGGAAATGAAAACCTTTCCTGAAGAAGGCAATGGCCCAAATGCGCTAATTTGACTCTTTGCATAACTTTCACCAAATGTGGCAGCGATCCCCATAACTTCGCCAGTTGAACGCATCTCGGGCCCAAGAACCGCATCGACTCCTCGGCCATCGCTTCTTCTGAAGCGATTCCACGGCAAAACGGCTTCCTTGACGCACACGCCATGAGGAGTTGCCTCCTGCTCATCGGGCAAAACCCCTTCAGTTCTCAATTCCTCGATAGATGTCCCGGTAGCAATACGTGCAGCGGCTTTGGCCAACTGCACACCCGTTGCCTTGCTAACGAAAGGAACGGTCCGTGAAGCTCGAGGATTTGCCTCCAGTACATAGAGAACGCCTTCTGCCATTGCAAATTGAATATTAATGAGTCCGCGCACATCGACACCTTGTGCGATTTTTAATGTGGCCACACGAATCTCTTCATGCTGTTCACGTGTCAAAGTCATGGAAGGGATGACACAAGCGCTGTCACCCGAGTGAATCCCGGCCTCTTCGATGTGTTCCATGACTCCGCCTAGAAAAAGTTCTTCGCCATCAAAAAGAGCATCGACATCAATCTCGATCGCCGAATCAAGAAAGCGATCTACAAGCACAGGATGATCTGGTGTTATATCCGTTGCTCGGGAAATAAATCCACCCAATGCGCCGTCGTCATAAACAATCTCCATTCCTCGTCCACCCAGAACAAACGAGGGACGAACCAAAACGGGATATCCAATACGATGGGCGATATCTAACGCCTCTTGATGTGTTGAAGCCATTCCATAAGAAGGCGCAGTTAATCCTTTCTCGGTAAGCATCCTTCCGAATGCTCCACGTTCTTCCGCCATATTTATCGCTTCCGGACTCGTCCCCAAAATAGTGATACCAGCATCCTTCAAACCAGCAGCAAGGGACATAGGTGTTTGGCCCCCCAACTGCGTAATGACACCCAAGACCGGGCCAGCCTGCATCTCAGCATGAATAACTTCCAGTACATCTTCGAGGGTCAAAGGCTCAAAGTAGAGTCGATCAGATGTGTCGTAATCAGTGGAAACTGTTTCGGGGTTGCAATTGATCATTACTGTTTCAAAATCCATCCTTCGCAATTCAAAGGAAGCATGAACGCATGAATAGTCGAATTCAATTCCCTGTCCGATTCGATTAGGACCACTTCCCAAAATTATCACGGCAGGTTTAGTTCGAGGTCGAACCTCTGTCTCTTCTTCGTAACTGGAATAGTGATAGGGAGTAAACGCCTCAAATTCAGCAGCGCATGTATCCACAGTTTTGTAGACGGGACGAAGATTGAGTCGGTGTCGCAATTTCCGAACATCCTCTTGCGAGATTCCACGAATCTGAGAAATTTGGAGGTCGGAAAAACCTAAAGATTTGGCTGACTTCAAATGTTCATGATCGAGTTCAATCACCAACGCAAGATCACGGGCCGCCTGATTAATTGCTTCAATCTGGGTTAAAAACCAACGGTCAATGCGAGTAGCTTGATAGACCTCCTCTATCGTGGCTCCAACCCATAACCCTTGCTGAACTTCCTTCAATCGATACTCAGTAGGTACTGCCATTGAACGTAGTAATTCTGACTTGGAAATATCAGAAACGTCACTTGGAAATGCGAAAGGAGCTTCCTTGCGCTCCAAGGATCTCATTGCTTTTTGAAGAGCTTCTGGGAAGGAACGGCCAATTGCCATTGCCTCTCCTACGCTCTTCATTGTTGTGGTCAATCGAGGATCCGCATCTGGAAATTTCTCGAAAGTAAAACGTGGCATTTTCACCACGACGTAGTCCAACGTTGGCTCAAATGAAGCGGGTGTCACCTTGGTAATATCGTTTTGGATCTCGTCAAGGGTGTAACCGATCGCCAATTTCGTTGCGATCTTGGCGATGGGAAAGCCAGTAGCTTTCGAAGCCAAAGCGCTGGAGCGCGAAACACGTGGATTCATTTCAATAACAATGACGCGCCCAGTATCCGGATTTACCGCGAATTGAATATTGCAGCCGCCCGTATCCACCCCAACTTCACGAATAATCAAAAGCGAGAGATCGCGCAATCTCTGATATTCAACATCAGTGAGAGTCATGGCCGGCGCCACAGTAATCGAGTCCCCCGTGTGCACTCCCATAGGATCTATATTTTCAATACTGCAAACTATTACGACGTTATCACTTCGATCTCGCATTACTTCAAGTTCATACTCTTTCCATCCGATGATCGACTCCTCAAGAAGTACCTCGGAAGTTGGACTGTGACGCAGACCTGCTCCAGCAATCTGTTCCAATTCGGAGGCGCTAAAAGCGATTCCTGAACCAAGTCCGCCCATCGTGAAAGAGGGACGCACAACAACGGGGTAACGAAGTACCTCAGCAGCAGCTAAGCAGTCCTGCATTGTGTGACAGATGATGGATTGTGAGGACTCCCCGCCAACTTTGGTAACAATCTCCCTAAAGAGTTCACGATTTTCACCACGTTCGATTGCTTGTACATCTGCGCCAATCAATCGCACGCCATACCGAATTAAAGTGCCACGCTCATGCAGACCGATTGCTGCATTAAGAGCAGTTTGTCCACCCAGTGTTGCGAGAACTGCATCAGGGCGTTCTTTTTCAATCACACGTTCTAGAAACTCTGGAGTAATCGGTTCTATATATGTCGCATCCGCAAATTCTGGGTCAGTCATGATCGTTGCTGGGTTTGAATTTACAAGGATGACTCGAATACCTTCAGCGCGAAGAACTCTGCATGCCTGAGTACCGGAGTAATCGAATTCGCATGCTTGTCCGATAACAATAGGGCCGCTACCAATAACTAAGACGCTTTTAATAGATTCATCGCGAGGCATCAGGCGATCACCGCATTCTTCTCCATGAGAGCCACGAAGCGATCGAAGAGATAGGTCGCATCATGCGGGCCCGCTCCAGCTTCTGGGTGATATTGAACGCTAAAAGCTGGTGCATCTAAAAGTTGCAAGCCTTCAATTACATTGTCATTCAAACTAAAATGCGTAACTTCTCCGCGACCGTACACGGTCGAGAAAACCCCTTCGATCGGTGCTTGGAGTGCAAAACCATGATTATGGGCCGTGATTTCAACCTTGCGAGTGGTTTTATCCATCACTGGTTGATTGATCCCTCGATGACCAAATTGCAATTTATAGGTATTAAAACCAAGCGCTCTCCCTAAGATCTGATGGCCAAAACAGATACCAAATAGCGGAACTTGGGCATTAAGTAGCGCTCTAACGGTCTCCACTACATCGTCCATAACGGATGGATCGCCAGGGCCGTTGGAAAGAAAAACTCCATCTGGATTGACTGCCATGATTTGATCATACGTTGAGTTAAAGGGCAGAACGTGAACCTCTACTCCGCGCATAGATAGTGAGCGAGGTGTTGCAGCCTTGATTCCCAAGTCCAGAGCCGCAACAGTGAATCGCTTTTCTCCGTGCGCTTTGACAACGTAAGGCGCAGACGTTGAAACATCTGCAACAAGAAATGATCCTGACATGGCCGGACTCTTTCGCACCTCGATGACCATTTCTTCACGAGTCATGTCGCAATCTGAAAAGATGCCTACTCGCATTGCACCTCGATCTCGAAGGTGGCGCGTGATGGCTCTTGTATCAACTCCCTGGATACAGACGATGCCTTGACTAACAAGTTCCTCTTCAAGTGAATTCTCACTGCGCCAATTACTCGTCATAGTGGAAGGATTTCGAACGGCGAAACCAGAAACCCAAATCTTTGAGGATTCATTATCCTGCTTGTTCATCCCTGTATTTCCGATATGCGGAGCGGTCATTACTACAACTTGCTTGTGATACGAAGGATCCGTAAGAGTTTCTTGATATCCCGTCATTCCCGTAGCGAATACAGCCTCACCAAAAGTTTTACCCGTAGCGGCCCAGCTTTTGCCCTCAAAAATTCGGCCATCATCAAGAACCAAGTACGCCTTACTCATTCGGACCCACTCCCAGAGAGTCGGACAAGTTTCGAATCTACAACGGTAGGAATCCCACGAAAAAAGGTTGCAACAACGCAACCCGGAAGATCCATTCCATGAAAGGGGGTGTTCTTACTTCTAGAGGCAACGAGATCGCGATCTACTCGCCAGTTTCGTGATGGATCGATGACAGTGATATGTGCACTGACTCCTGCGGCAATCGCCCTTCCGTGATCAAAATAGCCTGCGATGCGGGCTGGGGCAATAGACATACGTTCAACCAATGTTTCCCACGTCATCAAAGAAGAATCGATCATAGTTTTTTGAACGATGGACAAGGCGCTCTCCAAACCAATCATCCCGAATGCAGCATTTTGCCATTCGCACTCTTTATCTTCGGCCGGGTGGGGGGCATGATCTGTTGCAACGATGTCAATCGTTCCATCTGCCAGGCCCTCTCGAAGCGCCTCAACATCGCCCTGGGTGCGAAGCGGCGGATTCACCTTAAAGACTGGATTGTATGTCTGCGCCATCTCATCGGTCAGCAACAAATGATGGGGAGTTACCTCCGCACTAACATTTATTCCACGTGCCTTAGCCCAACGAATGATTTCTACTCCTCCTGCGGTAGTCACATGACAGACATGCAAACGCGATTTAACATGATCGGCCAATAAAACATCGCGGGCGATAATGGCTTCTTCAGCTACCGCTGGCCAACCTTTGAGGCCAAGTTTTGAAGAGACCACGCCTTCATTCATTTGGGAACCTTGCGTGAGGGTAGGTTCCTGTGCGTGCTGTGCAATAACGCCATCAAATTGTTTGACATATTCAAGAGCGCGTCGCATGACCATCGGATCAAACACGCAATTTCCATCATCACTAAAGATGCGAACGCGAGCAGATGACTGAGCCATAGCTCCGAGTTCTGCTAACTGTTTTCCAGCGAGCCCTTGGGTAACGGCACCAATGGGAAATACATCACATATCCCGGCTGATTGGCCCAATCTGTAAACTTGCTCGACTACCCCGGCAGTGTCTGCGACGGGAAAGGTATTAGCCATGGCAGAAACTGCGGTATATCCACCTTTTGCTGCTGCGCGAGAAGCTGAGAGTACTGTTTCAGATTCTTCGCGGCCTGGTTCGCGCAAGTGAGTATGTAGATCAACGAGTCCGGGCAAAACTTTGCAGCCAGTTACATCAATTTTCTTAGCGAGAGCGACTTCTGGATGTTTGAGAACATCTGCTACTTCAACAATGACACCGTCAGCAATAAAAACATCAGCTCTTTTGCCATCAGCGAGTGTTCCCCCCGAAAGAAGATAGGCGTTCTTCATTGGAGCACTCCTTGTTCTTGGGTTGATCCTGCAAGTAAGAGATAAAGCACGGCCATCCGAACACTCACACCGTTGGCCACTTGTTCAACAATCACTGAGCGGGCACTATCGGCGCATTCGGCCGTGATTTCGAGTCCACGATTCATGGGCCCTGGGTGCATGATGATCGCCGATTTCTTCATCAGAGCCATTCGGTCTCTATTGAGACCAAAGAAATGGGAATACTCACGAGCAGTTGGAAAGAAAAGATCCTGCATGCGTTCTTGCTGGACACGTAGCATCATGACCGCATCCAGATGTGGCAGAACTGAATCAAAATCATATGAGATTTTTGCCGGCCAACTTTCAACGCCCACCGGAAGTAAAGTGGGCGGGGCGATAAGGGAAACTTGGGCGCCAAGCAGAGACAAAAGTAAAACATTGGAACGGGCCACTCGAGAGTGCAAAATGTCGCCGACTATTCCTATGTGGAGCCCTTGAAGATCTCCGGTGCTTGATCCCAAATGTTTACGAATCGTGAACGCATCAAGCAGCGCTTGCGTAGGATGTTCATGTGTTCCATCGCCTGCATTGATCACACTTCCAGAAATCCATTCTGAATCAGCCAACCAACGCGGTGCACCAGAAGCAGAGTGTCTGATAATCACAGCATCCGCGCCCATGGCTTGCAGTGTTTGCGCTGTATCCTTCAATGATTCGCCTTTGCTAACACTGGAATCTTTAGCAGAAAAATTAATCACATCTGCTGACAATCGTTTGGCTGCCGCTTCAAACGAGATCCGAGTACGGGTGGAATCCTCATAGAAGAGATTCACAATTGTGCGGCCACGAAGTGTCGGTAACTTTTTGACAGGGGCATCGGAAATTCTTGCGAGTTCGAGTGCAGTATCGAGAATTGATAGCGCTTGATTCTTATCTAAATCAGAGATCGACAGTAGGTGGCGCATCATCCCTGCACCTCTTCTTCGATAATTACTTCATCCACGCCATCGAGTTCCATTAAATGAACTTTGACGGATTGAGTACGTGAGGTTGGCAAATTCTTGCCGACGAAATCCGCCCGGATGGGAAGTTCTCTGTGACCGCGATCCACCAGAACAGCTAGTTGGACGCTTTTGGGTCTGCCCAATTCTCCGAGTGCATCAAGAGCAGCCCGAATTGTGCGTCCTGAAAAGAAAACATCGTCAACCAAGATGACATGACGACCCTGAATCCCTGCAGGCGGAATGACGGTAGGCATAAGGGCTCGGGGAGCTCGCATTCGAAGATCATCACGATGCATCGTGATATCTAGTGTCCCAGAGGCAATATCCGTTGTAGGAACGCCTTCAATAGTCGCGATTGATTGGGCCAGCCTTCTTGCCAAATGGGCCCCGCGCGTGGGAATTCCGAGCAAAGTGATTGATTGTGCACCGCCATTGCGTTCAAGAATTTCATGGGCAATGCGAGTAAGGGCGCGGGAGATATCCACCGCAGGCATAGCAACGCTCATTGACGCTCCTTCCCCGCCTCGCAGGACGGGTCTTAAAGGATTTTCAGGCGTGAGCCTATCACGATGCTTTTCGATGGGGAGAATCCCTGGCTGTGGATAGAAGATCGTGGCGCGCTCGATTTTTCCTTAGAGTCCCTTTATGACTCCAGAGGCTCTCACACCAGAAAAACCACTCTATGAACAAACAACAATTACCGATGTTGCCTTACGTCTTCGACTCACTCGCAAATCGCATGGATGGAGTCTTGGGGATGTTGAACGTCTCACTCGTGGCCGAATCAAAGCTGTAGTTCTAGGCTCTTACGAAAGGAGTGATCGCACCTTGAGCGTAAAGAGAGCGATTGAACTGGCCACTCTTTATCACGTTCCGCTTTCTCACCTGCTCTGCGCCCCGGAAAATTCACCGGCTCCTGGGGAAGATGGATTTCGCATAGTCATCGACCTTCGGGCCGTTGCCATGGTCAAGGCAGGGCCAATCGATGCGCGACTCAACCAACTCAGAACATTTTTAGCATGGATCATTGGCCAACGCTCTGACTGGAACGGCGAAATTCTTAGTTTGAGAAAAGCCGACTTGAGTAATCTAGCTTTGATTACTTTCGCTACCGAAGGTGAAATCGCCCAGTGGCTCGGCGGGAAAAAATTTCTTATTACAGCGCTAAATCATCCTTGATGGAGGAGATTCGCCCCAGGACGCCATGGATATACGCCGCAGATTCCTCGGTAGAAAGATCCTTAGCAAGAGTTAACGCCTCATCGATCGCCACCGCATCAGGAATATCTTGCGCCCATAAAATTTCATAGATGGCAATCCGCAAGACTGTTCGATCCACCGCAGGTAGGCGGTCCATATCCCACCCTTTAGCGTAAGTAGAAATCAATTCATCAATCTTTCGACGATGCTCGGCAACTCCGGCGATCAAACTTTGCGTGTAATCGCGCACCGGCCGAGCATCGGGACCTTCTTCAACCACAAGCCGAGTTGTTAGAATTTCCGAAGCAGAAGTGTTTCGAATATCAGCTTCAAACAAGATATCAAGAGCGTGCTTTCGGGCTTTACTTCGAGCGGACACTAGTTAGCGCGGCCCTGGTATGAACCATCGCGTGTATCTACAAGAACCTTTTCGTCTTGTTTGATAAAGAGAGGAACTTGAATCTCAAGTCCTGTCTCTAGTGTTGCCGGTTTTGTTCCGCCAGAGGAGCGATCCCCTTGCAGCCCTGGTTCGGTATAGGTGATGGTTAAAGGAACCGACGCCGCTAATTCAATATAAAGAGGATTGCCTTCATGTACAGCAACCACTGCATCAGTGTTTTCCAACATGTAATTAACAGCATCGCCCACAGTTTCGGCTGAAATCGCCATTTGATCGTAGGTCTTTGCATCCATGAATACAAAATCATCGCCATCTTTGTACAGGTATTGCATATCGCGTTTCTCAAGAATTGCGATATCAATCTTGACTCCGGCGTTGAGAGTGCGATCAATAACTTTGCCGCTCATTACCGATTTCAACTTAGTTCGAACGAAGGCGGGGCCCTTACCTGGCTTCACGTGTTGAAACTCCACGACAGTCCACAATTGTCCTTCAATGTCTAAAGTCATGCCATTCTTCAGGTCATTTGTTGTAGCCACGATCAATCCCATCCCTATGCGTTCCATTGAGGTGCTGCGTTCTTAGCCACCAAGTCCAGTGGCACAGGATACCCGCAATTGAAGCCTTACTTATGCAGCAACTTTTTCAGCGCCTCTAAGGCCAAAATGTAGGAATTTGGGCCGAAACCAGCAATCGTTCCTGTGGCCACCCCTGAAATCACTGAAGTATGGCGAAATTCTTCGCGGGACAAAGGATTAGATAGATGAACTTCAATCAACGGCGATTTTAGCAATTCCGCGGCGTCACGAATCGCGTACGAATAGTGCGTAAAGGCGGCGGGATTAATGATGACGGGAAGAGAGGCATCGGCTGCCTCATGTAACCATCCGATGATTTGAGCTTCTTCATTGCTTTGGCGCACATCAGCAATAAACCCAAGAGCTTCTGCTGATGTTTCGATGAAAGCAACTAATTCAGGGTAAGTAAAATCACCATATATAGAGGAATCACGTATATCTAAACGAGCGAGATTCGGACCGTTCAGTACAAGTATCTTCATGAAGAAATCCTCTCATAAGCGCTAGACATTTGCGCCAACGAACAATCTTCGAGCCGGAGCGTTTTACCAATGTGAGAGATCGCCACAAAACGAATCTGCCTTCCACGACTCTTCTTATCCAGAGCCAGCAAAGGCAAGAGTCGAGACCACGATGACGCCGGATAGGAAATGGGTAAGTTAAGGTGAATCAAGATCTCACGGTGTCGTTGTATGAGATCGGCATGAAGGACTCCTTTTTCACCAGCAAGTTCAGCGGCAAAAACCATGCCAATAGCAACGGCTTCCCCATGGCGCAGAGTGAAATCACTGTCGATCTCTATCGCGTGGGCGAGAGTGTGGCCGTAATTGAGAATCTCTCTTGTGAAACTTTCTTTAAAGTCAGAGGATACCGCCGAAGCTTTCACCGATACCGCTTTGTAAATCAACTCAGACATCACCGTGGATGAGGAACGAAGTTCAGACAGGGAACGCGATTCAATGGTCTCCAAAATAGTTTCATCGGAGATGAATCCACACTTAACCACTTCAGCAAGTCCTGCAGAAAAATCGCGATCAGATAACGTTGTGAGCCATGAAAGATCGGTAAGGACCGCGATCGGCGAATGAAAGGCGCCAATAAGATTCTTTCCAAAGGAGGAATTCATCCCGGTCTTGCCGCCAACGGCTGCATCGACCATCCCCGCAACGGTGGTCGGTATGGCAATCCAATCGATTCCCCGCAACCACGTGGCAGCAGCGAAACCAGAAATATCGGTGGTGGCTCCTCCTCCAATTGCAACAAGAAGGTCACTACGTGTAAAGCCACCAGCGCCGAGCCATTGCCAGAGCAATTGCAGATTATCGGCGCTCTTTGCTTCTTCGCCATCGGAAATTTCAAAAATATGAAGATCAACATCCTCTAAAGAAAGATCGCCCACACGATCGGCGAGAGAGGCAGCGACTACTACTCCCACGCGTGCTCGCCCAATGGCGAGTTTTCCTAGTTCGCTTCTCCAATTACAGTCAATCTTTACGTCATATTCTCTTTCGGAGATTACGCGAATCGTCTTCATGAATTCGCCACCCCGTGTGAAATCTCATCGACGATCGATAGCACTGATTTTTCATCCACAAGGATGGTGAGCGTTGCAAGATTTTCGTAAATTGGACGGCGTTTCTCCATAAGGCTCTGCCACTGTTGACGAGGATTGTTCATCAAAAGCGGGCGATCACGATTGAAACCAACTCGAGGAGCCGCGATCGTCAAAGACACATCGAGAAATACAACCGGGAGTGCACACGTACGTAGAGCACTTTGTGTGAGTGCAGACAATATGGCCCCACCCCCTAGGGAAAGAACCCCGTTAATAGTGGCTATCGCGGTGCAACACACTCGCTCCTCTATTGTCCGAAAAAAAGGCTCTCCATCTTCAACGAAGATCTCGGAAATCGTCTTTTTGCATTCCTTCTCAATGAGGGCGTCTGTGTCTGAGAAGTCCAACGACAACTTTTTAGCCAAAGCGTTACCGATGCTCGTCTTTCCTGCGCCAGGTGGACCGATCAAGATAATTCCAGAAGTCATCGTTCCTACTTAAAACGCAAATTGGCCATATAGGATTCGAAATTTCTTCGAGTTTCTCGCACGCTATCCCCGCCGAATTTCTCCAACACCGATTGCGCCAAAACCAAAGCCACCATTGCTTCAGCAACAACTCCTGCTGCTGGAACTGCACAAACATCCGATCGTTGGTTGATCGCCTTCGCAGGTTCGCCAGTGGCTACATCAATGGTGTCAAGTGCTTTCGGAATTGTTGAAATAGGTTTCATGGCTGCACGCACTCTTAGAATTTCACCATTACTCATTCCGCCTTCGGTGCCGCCTGCGCGATCGGTCCGGCGCCGGATTGAGCCATCTGAGCCCCGCTCAATTTCATCGTGAGCGAGAGAACCTCTTCTGGTGGCGGAGAGGAATCCATCACCAATCTCTACACCTTTAATCGCTTGAATCCCCATGATTGCGCCAGCCAATTGAGAATCTAATCGACGATCGCCGTGAACGTGAGAACCAAGCCCCGGTGGAAGATTAAATGCCAAAACCTCGACTACTCCGCCTAATGTGTCACCATCTCGATGAGCGCCTTCAATTTCAGCGAGCATCGCGACACTCGTCTGTGGATGTGCACACCTCACTGCATCCATATCAATGCGAAGTAGGTCATCGCTCTTGGGTAGTTCGCAATCTTCAGGAACTCTGATCGAACCAATGGAGAGAACGTGGCTGAGAATTGTTACTCCAACGGCTTGTTCAAGAAATGCTCGTGCCACGGCGCCCAACGCCACTCGTGCGGCGGTTTCGCGTGCGCTTGCACGTTCAAGGATCGGCCTGGCATCATCAAAGTCGTACTTCTGCATCCCCGCTAAATCTGCATGTCCTGGTCGCGGACGCGTGAGAGGTGCGTTGCGGGCCAAACCTTCTAATTGCTCGGCAGGCACTGGATCTGGCGACATAACCTTTTCCCATTTGGGCCATTCAGAATTTCCCACTTGAATGGAGATTGGGCCACCTTGAGTTACTCCTAATCGGACCCCACCAAGGATGGTGATTTTGTCAGCCTCAAAACTTTGTCGTGCCCCACGTCCTGCTCCCAGGCGTCGTCTGGCTAAGTGGCGGTCAATCTCTTCAGAGGTGATCTCAATGCCGGCTGGGAGCCCTTCGATAATCGCCGAAAGAGCTTGTCCATGAGATTCACCTGCAGTTAACCAACGCATTGGCATATTCTGTCAGAGAAGGAGACTTACTCGTTCTCAAATATGACCGCTCTGACAAAATATTTACCTGCGAAGAGCCGCTAAACCTGCTTTTCTTAACAAAGGTGCGAATTCCTCACGCTCAATTTCTAGGCCGGTCATTAAAGCAATCTGATCGATGCCTTGATGTACAAGAAGATCCAGACCATCTATCACCTGACCACCGGATTCTCGCCATTTCTCCAACAAAAGAGTGGGCCAGGGATTGTAGAGCGCTTCAAATAGCACTCCATCAACTCTTGAGGCCAAGGATTGCGCCAATGAATCAGCAGCACCAGCGGGAGTTGTGTTGATAGTGATGTCCGTCTGGGGCAAAGGAGCGGCCCAATCCAGAAAATTCACTGCGCTCAATGGAGCAGCCTTGAGCATTGCCGGGCACCTCTTAGGGTTGCGATGGATGACTGTGATAACTCGCCCCGTCCCGTCAAGGGCTGCCATTGCTGCACGTGCCGTAGCCCCTGATCCAATTACAACAGCGCTGTGCCAAGTCGTAACTTTGTGAAAATTTAGCGCCATTCGAAAACCATTGACATCAGTGGTGATCGCTCTCCAACCCTTTTCGTGTCGGAGCAAGGTATTGGCACTTTCAATCTGCATGGCAAGAGGATCTACCTCATCGGCTACCACAATCACTTCTTCCTTCAAAGGCATTGTCAAAGAAAAACCTGTCCAAGAAATATCGCACGTTGCAATAAACTTCGCCAATGCATCCGGTTGGACTTCAATCGCTAGGTATTCGCCCATGATTCCTAAGTGCTTGTACGCAACACTGTGCAAAATTGGAGAAAGAGAATGATTAATCGGGGACCCTAAAACTGCCGCGCGAATCATTGTGTGGCTCCAAAAGCACCTGCGCGAAGGTTCTTCTCGTATTCACTTTTCCACGCCAAAAATTCTTTATCCGACGAAGTAAATCGGGTATCACCGGGTTTGACTGTTATGAAGTAAAGCCAGTCTCCTGCGGCAGGATGTAACGCTGCCACCATTGCGTCGGCACCCGGATTGCCGATCGGTCCAGGCGGTAATCCAAAATGTCGGTACGTGTTATATGGGGAAGCAATCTGTGTTGATGCCGAACTCAAGAAAACATGTCCGCGAGATTTCAAAACATAATGAACGGTCGTATCCATCTGAAGTTGCATTCCTACTTTTCGGCGATTGCGAATCACTCTCGAGATTTTCGCAAAATCTTGAGTATCCCCTTCGGCTTGGATGATGGAAGCAATTGTGAGTAGTTGCATCGGAGTGAAATCCGAATTTCCTGCTGAAATCCCTGACGCTTGCGCCTGCGTCGCAAAGCGATCCACCATTGATTGCAAAGCATTTTTCGCCAAGGTACCGGTAGGAAAACTGTATTGCGCTGGGAAGAAGATTCCTTCAGTTCCGCTAAATCCCGCGGGAAGCGTGATCTCCCCAAGCCCCTGCTTCAAGGCACTTTGCGATAGACCGCTCTTAGCTAATTGGGCCAATATTTCAGAGGTCCACTCTCCTTCGGTAATCTTTACAAGATTGGGAATTCGCTTACTGTCCAGAAGTTGGTTCAGAGCGCTTCTTGCTGAAATACCTACATCTAACCTGTGTACTCCAGGTGCCACTTGAGCCGAACGTGAATCACTGACCGCCACCTTAAAGAAAGCGCTGAAAGATTTCACTACTCCAGCCTGTGCCAAGAGCTGGGCGATATCTGAACCCGTTGCCCCTTGCGGAATCTCAATGGAAATTTCTTGGGTTGAAGTCAAGGCAACAAAATCCGGCGACGCACTTACATGTGAGCGACTGAAATAAATGCCTCCAGTAATAAGAACGACTGCGCTAAGAGCAGCCGCTAAACGAAAATAGAATTGTCTTTTCATGGGCGACTCTTTTGCGCGTTTAGTGCGGCTTCCAATATGCCAACCGCCGCGGCTTCATCAATCACTTTTCGAGCCTGTTTAGCGTTCTTACCTGCTTCTTGCAGTTGACGGGCCGCTGATACCGTGGAGAGTCTTTCATCAATCAATGACACGGGAGTCGGACTCATCTGTCGCAATTTTTCAGCAAAATTCATCGCCTTAATCGTGGATTCGCTCTCTTTTCCAGAAAGATGTAACGGTTTTCCAACGTAAAGGTGAATAGGTTGATATTCATTGAAAAGCTCGGCAATCTGAAGAAAAAGGGTGTCCTCTTTATTGATCAAAGTGGTCAGGGGAACTGCCAGAATTCCGTCAACATCGCTAATGGCTACCCCAATGCGAACATCCCCAAAATCAAAAGCCATCCTTCGTCCCTTGATCACATTGGGCATGTTTATTGACCAGAGATTGTGGCAACAATCGCTGCAAGTGCAGATTCTGTTTGCGCAGGATTTACCCCACCACCTTGAGCAAAATCATCTTTACCACCGCCACCGCCACCAAGAACGGTCGAACCAATCTTCACCAGTGCTCCAGCTTTCATTCCGGCATCTCTGGCCTCATTGCTACACGCAACAACAAGAATAGGTTTTCCTGCCGTTGAGCTGATCAGAGCAACCACGCTATTGGCGAAACGATTGCGAAGATCCAAGGAAATAGCTCGCAAATCATCACCCGTTATGCCGTCGGCGAGTTTGGCCGCAATCACAGAAATACCATTGATCACTATTGCCGATTCGGCGATTGTTGAAACCTGTGCAAGTGCCTGCGCCGACCGAAGTGAGGCCAACTCTTTTTCAATCTCTTTCATCTTGGCGATCAGGTCAGAGATACGCTCTGGCAATTCTTCTACCTTTGCACCTTTGATGAGTTCGGTTAATGAATCCAATAACAAATGTTCGCGCGCTAGGAATTTGTATGCATCTACGCCAACGAGTGCTTCAACACGACGAACACCTGCACCGATGGAAGACTCACTAAGTAATTTAATAACACCGAGTTCTCCAGAGCGAGTTACGTGAGTACCTCCGCAAAGTTCGCGTGCCCAGTCGCCAACGCTGACAACCCTAACCCGATCTCCATATTTCTCGCCGAAGAGAGCCATCGCGCCGATCTTCTTTGCCTCAGCTTGAGACATCACCTCCGCGGTAACCTCCCAGTTCTCCAATAGGAGCGTGTTTACCCGCGCTTCCACTTCATTGAGTGAAGATTGCGAAACGGCGCCAGTGGCCGGAAAGTCAAAGCGAAAACGACCAGGAGCATTCTCAGAGCCCGCCTGCGTTGCGGTTTCGCCCAGAACTTCACGGAAAGCTTTGTGAACCATATGCGTGGCGGTGTGGGCTCGCGATATTGCATACCTACGTTCAATATCGATACTTGCTAACCCAAGGTTGCCGATTTCTACTCCACCAGAAATGACACGCCCTCGGTGAACGCTCACACCTGGAACGGGAACTTGTACATCATCAATTTCAATGACGGCGCCACTGGCAAGAGTGATTGTTCCGCCATCTGCGAGTTGACCCCCGCCTTCAGCATAAAACGGTGTGCGGTCAAGAACGATTTCAACTTCATCGCCAGCCATTGCATGAGTTGAACCAATGCCATCAACAAGTATTGCGGAAACTTTAGATTCAGAAGTCAGATTCTCGTACCCAATGAAATCGGTACGTCCGAAAGCATCTGCAATCTTGCGATACTCGGTGAGATCTGTATGCCCGCTCTTCTTTGCGCGCGCATCGGCTTTTGCCCTATCGCGTTGCTCTTTCATAAGGCGACGGAAACCATCGCCATCAACTTCTAGGCCTTCTTCTTGCGCCATTTCAAGGGTGAGATCAAAAGGAAAACCATATGTGTCGTGCAATTTAAAAACCGCATCCCCTGAAAGAGAGTTGCCTTTAAGGGCTTTGACCTGAGCGCTAGCCATATCAAAAATCTGCGTTCCGCTTTTGAGTGTTTGAAGGAATGTTTCTTCCTCTGAAACACTCACGCTCAGAATGCGGCTCTTCTCTACATGCAGTTCGGGGTATTGAGCTCCCATGGCAGCGATCGACGCGCTCACAAGTTCAGACATGATTGGATCATGTGAGCCCAGAATGCGCATATTGCGAATTGTTCGGCGCATCATTCTGCGCAGTACATACCCGCGGCCTTCATTGCCCGGCGTTACGCCATCACCAATGAGCATTGCAGTGGTGCGGGCATGGTCAGCAATTACACGCAGGGAGATATCCGATTTCAAATCTTTTCCGTAGGCAACTCCCGTGAGAGCCGATGCACGATCCAAAATTTGCTTCGTGGTATCAATCTCATAAATGTTTTCGACACCTTGCAATAGCGCAGCGGTGCGTTCAAGTCCCAAACCAGTATCAATGCTCTTTGCGGGAAGTTCTCCGAGAATTGGGAAACCGTCTTTGCCTCCCCCTTCACCTCGTTCGTTTTGCATGAAGACGAGGTTCCATACCTCCATGTAGCGATCTTCGTCAGCGATAGGACCGCCTTCGATTCCGTAGGCAGGTCCGCGATCATAATAAATCTCAGAACATGGACCACACGGACCAGGTACGCCCATTGACCAAAAATTATCAGCCATACCGCGACGTTGGATTCGCTCGCGCGGTACACCAATCTTGTGATGCCAAATGTCGGCAGCTTCGTCATCATCTAAGTAGACCGTTACCCACAGGCGCTCTTCCGGAAATCCGTAGCCGCCCTCATTCACTGGACGGGTGAGTAATTCCCAAGCAAGGGCAATCGCACCCTCTTTGAAATAATCTCCAAATGAAAAATTTCCACACATTTGGAAAAACGATGCGTGGCGCGTGGTTTTTCCCACCTCATCAATATCTAATGTGCGAACACATTTTTGCACCGATGTTGCGCGCTTGTAAGGAGGTTTTACTTCACCAAGAAAGAAGGGCTTAAAAGGAACCATGCCTGCGTTTACAAGAAGCAAATTTGGATCATCGGCAATCAATGAAGCCGATGGAACAACCGTATGGTTTAAACCTTGTCGGTTGCCAGATTCAAAGAAATTAAGCCAGCGCGAACGTACCTCTGCGGAATCCACGAGTTCGAATCACTCAGCCCTTTTCTTGCGAGTGCGAGATTTGCTCATTTGAGCCGCGCTCAAAATCATGCCGATGGCTTTCACTGCAGGGCCACCCTTATCTAAGAAGGTTGAGGCAATATCCGTAGCTTTTGCGCTCACTTCTTCGGCATTCTTCGTGATGCGGTTGAGGCTCTTTAAAGGACCATTTACGAGTGTCACGGTTGTCGTCACTTCCTCGATAAGCGGGCTTGCGTCATCTGTCATCGTCTTGAGAGATGCCTTCGCTTCGTCAATGAGTCTTCCGAACCGGACGACTGCATAACTGATCGATACTGCGATAACAAGGAGCGAACATGCAGCAATAATCGTTGCTATACCTCCAGGGCCCATGGTCATTTCCTCCCATTCATGCACTCACCGAAAGAGCTTGTACAACCCCAAGCCTACCCGAGAGAGGGCTCATCAATCAGCGGAATTTGTACGTTGGGACGTTCGTGGTTTCTATGAGCGACTAAGGAAGCCTCGTGATATTCCTCAATCTTGGCGATCAAAGCAGGGTTCTTGTATGGGCGCCCATCGAGAATGGTTCCCGGAATGCCTTCAATAACAGCTGCTACGTCATCCCCCGAAAGAGTTTTATGTGTTTCAAGGGCGTGCGCAAGTGAAAGCACCTCCGACCGATTCTCGATAAGCAGGGTCTGCGCCTTTGCTAGAAGTCCACTCAACTTATCTTCGATTCGATCCCCGAGCGCCCTGCGAATTTCCTTTGCCGAATCATCGCCTCCCTTAGGTCCCCCAGGAGCCCCTACCTCAAATCGGCGGTTGGAGGCATGAGAGGAAATCGTCGAACCCATCCCCCAATGCCCCTCCATTAAACTCGCGATGGTGGTTGCGCTTTCTAGGTCCCCGGAAACTCCCGAGGAATTATCGCCATCAAAAAACATTCGTTCCCCCGCAAGTGATGCCAGCGATACAAGAATGTCGGATTCATACTCGCTGCGCCAACGAGTGAATTGATCATCAGGCGGAATGCTTGCAACCATTCCCAAATAGTCTGAACCTTTTTCGATAGTTGCAAGATCGATGGCCATATGTTGGCGAACACGGTGAGCCATAACCGCATGGCAAGCCTCATGTACCGCTACGGCATGACGTTCGCGTTCGATGTATTCAACGTCCTCGGAGGGTCCGAGTTCCTTGAGCTGTTTCGCCTTGACAACATCTGGCCAGGTAATCGAGGTACGACCATTTCTAATGGCGGTGATTAGCGCTTCGTTTATGGTGTCTTTAATAGTCGCGCCAGTTGCGTATGGCGTGATCGTTGCCAATTTATCGATCTCATCGGCAGATAACGAATGTGAAACTTTCGCAAGATACCCTTCATAGGTACGAACACGCCCGGCTTTGCTGGGATAACCAACCCGATACATACGGTCAATTCGACCGGGGCGAAGCAAAGCTTCATCAAGGGCCTCAGGCATATTCGTTGCCATCACAACCAAAATTCGATATTTCGGCGGATTCTTCGGGCGCATTCCTAGCGTGCGACGAACAATTCGATTGAAAAAACCTCGAGGCTTCTTCAGTCCTGAGAGCTCTGTAAGAAGAGCCTGCAAAGTTCCCATTCCACCACCGCCGCCACCACCACCTGCTGCCCCGCCAACGACAAAACTTTCTCGGACAATAACCGATGCAGCCGATGCAGATAAATACGCTCCACCATGACAACCATCCCCAAATACCGCCGGGGAACCAGAATGACGTTGTGGTCCACCTGATGAAATATTGCCGCGGTTACCTAATGAGTCCGCTTCATCGAAAAAGACAACAACACCACCATAGCGAAGTGCCAATTTGCGCAATTTTCTAAAGAGCGATTTAACTTTAAGAACTCCAACGCCGAAGAACATATTGGTGAAAGCACCTGGATCTACAAAAACGAAGGGCTTACCTGTCTCTCCAGCCATGGATTCAGCCATGAGTGTTTTACCCGTGCCAGGAGGGCCCCATAACAAAATCCCACCGGGAACATATCCTCCATGTTTTTCAATCTCTTCGGGCTTCTCCAAAAAGAGCAAGTTTTCGCGAATGCGATTGAGCACATGATCTTGACCCCACACGTCAGTAAATCGAGTTCGGATATCGTCTGGAAAATACGTATCTACCCCACCGCGACTGAGAAACCAAAACATCGCTCCGAATTGAATGATGATAAAAAAGACCGCAAAAAGAAGTTGTCCCAACATCGGAAGGGCTGACCACAGGGCTTTTGGAGCTAAGAAGAGAGCTCTGACAGGTGTCTCCTTATAGATTGCCCCAAGGACAACTGCCAAAAGAGCGACCATCAATATCGCCTTAATCACTCGCGATAAACGATAACGAGTCCAATCACTAAATTTATGAAGCAATGCATCAACAAAACCGAAGTATTTCTGCCAAATGCCGTGATAGGGGGCGGCAAGCTCTGAGATGAGAAAATGTAACTGGCGCACCGCTTCTATTCCCGCCAAAATTAAAAGCCAGCTTCTGGATTTCAACTGTTCGTTGGCTGCATCACTAATATTTAACAAGGGGTTATCAGCCAACGATGCCCAGGTCAAAATTGCAAAAACAATTGCAAAAAGAATCAAGAACTTAAGGCGGTCATAGAGCGAGAGGTGGATGCGAGTCTTTCGATCAGAATCGCGCGTGCGGCTTCCTCGGGACTCCAAATTTTCCATTGTCATCGAGTACCCCTCACGGTAAATGAATCTGCAATCTTGGTGATTGCGCTTTTATACTTTTCGTAACAAACCGTTGAACATCGGACAACAAAGACATAAATCTTTTGTCTATCAGCAGAGACCAGGGCAGTTTGATCCACCGTTTGCTCCTCTCCCGATTGTGTCAAAGAATAAATAGTTCGCACTCCCCTGGCACCTTTATCGATGATTTCTCGATCATCAATAATATTGAAAGCAGGAGTTGTCTTAGTGGGATAGTTCACCCAGTCTGTCAATGGAACAATCACATTACGCAGGGAATTATACGAAACTGCATTTACTTCATCCGGGAAAAGCGCACGAACTCGTGCAAAGACAACAGGTTGGCTGGTCACCTTAAAACTGAATACATCTTTGGCGCCATATTTTGGATCCACCGAAAATGCGTCCTGCCATTTAACCAATGCCAACTTCTCGGCAGCGCCTACTGCCGTAGAGCGTGCCTCTTGTGCGTTTAAGGATGCACCAGTGATTTCATGCCAACTTACGGGCACGGTGAAATAAACCCCCTCTGACTTAGAAGCTGCGTATTTCTGCGAAGGCGTACCGCATGATGCTAAAAGAGCAAGGAGGGATGCAAAGATGACGAACTTAGGCTGACGACCCACGTATTTATTTCTCACTCTTTTGTGCCGAAGCGTCTATCCCGCTTTCGCGTCGTTGAGCGGGAGTAATAGGTGTGGGCGCTCCAGTAAGTGGATCTCCGCCACTGGCAGTCTTAGGGAATGCGATTACTTCTCGAATTGAATCCGAACCCGTGAGAAGTTGACACACTCGATCCAGTCCCAAGGCAATTCCGCCATGAGGAGGTGGGCCGTAATTAAAAGCCTCCAATAGAAATCCAAACTTAGAGACCGCCTCCTCATCGCTGAGTCCGATGACATCAAAAACTTTCTTTTGCATGATGCGATCGTGAATACGAATGGATCCCCCGCCGAGCTCGGAGCCGTTGAGAACAATGTCGTAGGCATAGGCAAGAGCAAATGCGGGATCACTTGCAAAAGTACTTGCAAATTCGGGTTTGGGACCAGTGAATGGGTGGTGCACTGCTGTCCACCCGCCATCATCGGTTGGTTCAAACATGGGTGCATCCACTACCCAAAGAAATTCCCACTGATTGGCTGGAATCAAATTTCGTCTTTTGCCGATCTCTAATCGCACTCCACCCAGTAAATTCTGAGAGGCAGACTTCTCTCCGGCGGCAAAGAAGATTGCATCGCCCGCTTGCGCCTTTGCGGCAATTGCAACACCTTCCAATTCCTTCTCTGAAAGATTCTTTGCTACGGGACCACCAAGGGTTCCATCTTCATTAACGAGAATGTAGGCGAGACCTTTTGCTCCTCTGGCCTTTGCCCAATCCTGCCAACCATCCAACTCACGACGTGGTGAATCTGCTCCCCCAGGCATAACAACTGCTCCAACGTAAGGAGCTTGAAAAACTCGAAATGAAGTTTCAGAGAAGAAAGAGGTGAGATCTGACAATGGAAGTCCAAATCGTAGATCTGGCTTGTCGGATCCGTAATTATCCATCGCATCTTTATAGGTCATACGTTTGATGGGGAGTTGAATATCAAAATCAGCAACCTCTTTCCACACCTTGACCAGAATTTTTTCTGCTACTGCCAAAATATCTTCTTGGTCAATAAATGACATCTCGATATCAAGTTGAGTGAATTCGGGTTGACGATCAGCGCGGAAATCTTCGTCACGGAAGCAGCGCGCGATTTGATAATACTTTTCCATTCCAGCAACCATCAATAACTGCTTGAAAAGTTGAGGGGACTGAGGAAGGGCATACCAGCTTCCAGGTTGCAATCGAACAGGAACTAAAAAGTCGCGAGCACCTTCAGGCGTTGAACGCGTGAGATAGGGAGTTTCGATATCCAGAAACTCCTGCTCATCCATCACGGAACGAATCAAAGAGGTGACCTTTGAGCGCAATCGTAGATTTGCAGCAGGTTTTTCTCTGCGTAAATCAAGGTAGCGATATCGCAGACGAACTTCTTCATTTATATCCGCGTCATCACCGCTATCTATGGGGAACGGCAGCGCCGCTGCCTCACTGAGAATTGTTACTTCATCTCCCATAATTTCAATCTCACCCGTTGGAAGTCCCGGATTGGCATTTCCTTCGGGGCGCGCAACTACTTCTCCAACAATCTTCAAACACCATTCGGCTCGAAGGGCTCCTGCCAATTTTTCATCTCTAATAACTACCTGCACAGATCCCGTGGAATCTCGCAAATCAATGAATGCCACGCCACCATGGTCACGTCGACGAGAGACCCAGCCCGCTAATGAGACCGTTGTTCCCACGTCGGTTGAGCGGATTGTTCCGGCACCGTGAGTTCTTAACATTGCACTCTCCACATATTCTCGCGAAATCTCTTTCGCACTTATATAACTGATAACGCTTGTTGGAGCGTTTGGACCAAGGAGGTCAGCGTAACGGAGGAAGTACTCCCGGAGGCCATATGTTTTAACTCGAATTCCCCGGAGGCAAGCTCGCTCTCCCCCAGCACAATCACATAGCGGGCACGTGATTTATCTGCTGCCTTCATCGCGCCTTTCAAGGAGCGATCACCGAATGCAATTTCGCAAGAAATGTTGGAATCGCGGAGGGATTCAGAGATTATTAGCGCGGTTGATTTCGCAGCAGCACCCAATGGGATGAGGTAAAGGTCGCTGGCAAATTCGGCAGTGGGGACGACATTCTCGGCTTCCGCGGCCAAAAGCGCCCGATCAATTCCCAAGCCGAAGCCAATCCCAGGAAGTGATTGGCCACCAATCTCCTCCATGAGTCCGGCGTAACCGCCTCCGCCACCTATTCCTGATTGAGCTCCCAATAGATCGTGAACAAATTCAAAAGTGGTGCCTGTGTAGTAATCCAATCCTCTGACCATCCTTGGATTGATGGAAAATGGAATCTCCAACGCTTTCAAATGAGACTGCACTGCAAGAAAATGTGCACGTGATGATTCCGACAAGTAATCCAAAAGGATGGGAGCAGTAGCCATCATTGCCCGAACTTCTTCTCGCTTATCATCAAAGAGGCGAAGAGGATTGAGTTGTGCCCGAACAATAGTTGCCTCATCCAAATCTAGAGTTTTAATGAAGGCGACGAGATCTACTTTATGCGCTGCTCGAGATTGGCCATCACCTAGAGATGTAATATCCAAATGAAATTGCTTTAAACCGAGGGCGCGAAATCCCGCGTAGGCGATTGAGATTATTTCAGCATCCAACGCAGGATCATCCACTCCCACTGCCTCAATTCCTACTGAGTAAAACTGTCGATAACGACCCGCTTGTGGTCTTTCTGCTCGGAAGAATTGGCCCACATAGAAAACTTTCGCTGGTAATACGCCACGATCTAGTCCGTGTTCAATGACTGCCCGAAGGGCACCAACAGTTCCCTCTGGGCGCAGGGTAATAGATCGTCCACCGCGATCTTCAAAGGTGTACATCTCCTTGGAAACAACATCCGTCGATGCACCAACGCCACGAGTGAAGAGTTCTGTGTCTTCAAAGACTGGTAGTTCCACCAATTGGTAACCCGAATGTTTGATGGACCTCAATAAGGTATCGCGGGTCCATTCGAATGCACGAGAGCGAGGTGGGACATATTCGCTGACACCTTTGGGGGCTTGGAATTTCATGGGCGCATCACATTCTTTAAATATGGATTGTGCGCCCGTTCGCGACCAATCGTTGTTTCTGGTCCATGGCCAGGAAGAACACGGAGCGAATCAGCCAGCGGCCAAATCTTTTTGCGCAAAGTGTTCTCCATATCTTTCGCCGAACCTGAAGGAAGATCCGTACGTCCTATCGAACCGGCAAAGAGCACATCGCCGGTGATAATTATTTCATCACTGATACTAAAGATGAGCGAACCACGAGTGTGCCCCGGGGCATGAATTGCGGTGAGCTTCACACCGACAATTTCGATCTCATCGCCATTTCTTAATTCACGGACATCTTTGGGTTCTGCAAAATCCATGCGGGCAACTTGTTGCGCAAATTGCGAGCTGAGTGCTTTCTCGGGATGTTTCAACAACCCTCGGTCTTCTGCATGAATGTAGGCGGGAATGCCGTAACCATCTGCAATCGGCACGATAGAGAAGGTGTGATCGAGGTGGCCATGGGTAAAAATGGCGGCCACAGGCTTGAGATCATGATGATGGACTAAATCCTCCACTTGCAAGGAGACATCCGGCATGCCTGGATCAACTATGACGCATTCTTGACCGGGGCCAGAGGCCAAAATCCAGCAATTTGTGGCAAAAGCCGGTGCGGCAAAGGTAGCAACCAGCATTAATTTCCACTCCCATTTCCGCCCGCGTAGGGGTACAGGGTACCTTTACTCCTGCATAACCACCCTTCACGGATGGGCCTGCCGGCTCATTCAACGCACGCCGATAGCGACGGTCGATGAAGACCAACCGCGCTGAAAGGAATAGACATGACTGAGATTCACCCAACACCCTCCGCCGCATCTGCACTTATCGGAGATCCAGCAAAATTTGGACGAGTAGGCGAAGACGGAACGGTATATGTCATCACTCCTGAAGGCGATAAAGCCGTGGGTAGCTACCCTGGTAAGACACACGAAGAGGCGCTCGCCTATTTCGTCAGAAAATTTGAAGCAGCAGCATCGGAAGTTGCACTCCTTGCCGCTCGTGTACGAAGTGGCGCCATGGTGCCCTCTGATGCAGCAATCGCGGTCAACCGTTTACGCCATCAAGTCAAAGAACTCAACGGAGTGGGCGATCTTGCCGCCCTTGCGGTTTCTGTTGACCTAATTTCTCCGCTCATTGAAGATACTCGTGGAGCGTACGAAGCCAAGAAGGCAGAGGAAGCAGCTCTTAAAGCGGCAAAGAATGCCGAAGCAGTTCTCGTTAAGGAAAAAATTGTTGTTGAAGCCGAATCACTCGCGCTTTCTGAAAGTTGGAAAGTCACGGGCGATCGTCTCAAAGTACTCCTTGATGAATGGAAGGCTGCTCCGCGATTAGAGAAAAAGATAGATGCAGATCTATGGAAGCGTTTTTCTTCCTCACGAAATAAATTTGATAAGCGTCGACGAACACACTTCGCTGCCCTGGATGCCGAACAAGGAAAAGTTGCTGACGCTAAGAACGAACTTGTTGCCGAAGCCGAGAAACTTGCGACATCCACGGACTGGGTTGCCACCGCACGTCGTTTCAAAGCCCTTATGGATCTTTGGAAGGCAACTGGGCGCGGCAAGAAGGGCGATGATGCAAAACTATGGAATCGCTTTAAATTGGCGCAGGATCAATTCTTCACGGCAAAAAATGCTGATCTGGCCAAGCGCGATGAACTCATGAGCGTCAATTTGGCCAAGCGCGAGGAAATGATTGTTGCTATCGAAGCCCTTGTACCGATAACCAATTTAGAAGAGTCCAAAAAGAACTTCCGTGAATTGGCTCGCCAGTGGGAGCGAATCGGGATGACTCAACGCGATAAGCGCGCCGCTTTTGATGCACGATTCAATGCCGTTGAAGTTGCGATCAAAGGCGCTGAAGAGGATCGCTGGCGTAAAACAGATCCTGCGGCAAAAGCCCGCGCTTTGGATGTTGTTCGCCAACTAGCAGAAGCTGTCGCCAACTATGAAAAACAAGCAGCCAAGGCGCAAGCAGCTGGCAATGTTAAAAAGGCAACAGAGGCAACAGAAGCTGCTGCAGCTCGTCGCCTCTGGCTAGCTGATGCTGAAAAAGGTCTCGCTGATTTCGCTTAACAAATAGATTTAGTTATTTGTTGTTCGATAAACATCGTAAACACCTTCAATTTGACGTACCGCTGAGAGCACCGCATCCAAATGCGTTGCATCAGCCATTTCAAAAGTAAATCGTGAAATGGCAGTTCGATCCTTGCTTGTGCTTACTGCGGCGCTAAGAATATTGACGTGTTGATCCGAGAGCGTGCGCGTAACATCCGAGAGCAGGCGGTTGCGATCTAGCGCTTCGATTTGAATATTTACTAAGAAAATACTTCCAGCACCCGTAAGCCATGTGACTGCGACGATTCGATCTCCTTGGTGTTCCTTCAAATCCGCTGCATTGACACAATCGGCTCGATGAACGGACACACCATTTCCGCGAGTGATAAATCCTGTGATCTCGTCCCCTGGCACTGGTGTGCAACACCGCGCTAATTTAACCAAAACATCATCGATGCCGGAAACTTCAATCGCATTGCTACTTCTTCTGGCTGTCGGCGCCCCAAGAATCGGTGAAACCATTGTGGGCTCGGGATGTGAATCCTCCACCGCCATGGTTGCTACTAACTTCTCAACGATGGAGGCAGCAGAAACATGTCCATCCCCTACTGCGGCATAGAGAGCGGAGATATCGGGATACCGAAGCTCATGGGCAAGTTCCAACAGTGAATGGCCACCGAAAATCTTTTGTAAAGGCAGACCCGCCTTGCGCATTTGGCGGGCAATTGATTCACGTCCTGCATCAACTGCCTCTTCTCTGCGCTCCTTGCTAAACCAAGCCTTTATTTTTGAACGTGCACGCGGACTTTTAACAAAATTGAGCCAATCTCTACTTGGACTGGCGTTCTCACCTTTATTCGTCACAACTTCTACGACATCACCATTTACTAAAGCCGATTCAAGTGCGACAAGGCGTCCATTTACTTTCGCTCCAACACATCGATTACCAACTTCAGTGTGTACGGCATAGGCAAAGTCAACGGGTGTGGAACCGCCAGGAAGTGCAATGACATTCCCCTTTGGGGTGAATACAAAGACCTCTGGGCTCCCTAAATCGAATCGAAGTGCCTCAAGGAATTCACTTGGGTCTTCAGTCTCCTTTTGCCATTCGTGTAATTGGCGAAGCCAGAGCATTTCAGGAGAATTGGAATTATCATTTGCATCAGTACCTTGCTTATATTTCCAATGTGCTGCAATACCGAACTCTGCACGGTTGTGCATGTCATACGTTCGGATTTGAATTTCGATCGCTTTGCCGTTTGGGCCAATAACCGTCGTGTGTAGCGATTGATAAAGGTTGAATTTAGGCATGGCAATATAATCTTTGAATCGTCCTGGAATTGGACTCCAACGCGCGTGAATAGAACCCAGCACTGCGTAACAATCTCTCACATCGTTGACTAATACTCGAATGCCAACGAGGTCATAAATGTCGTTGAAATCTCGTCCACGAACCACCATCTTTTGATACACGCTGTAATAATGTTTTTGGCGACCAGTGACCATGGC
>Ga0194037_1000475_pt1 | contig 31127 bp, 32 predicted proteins | sample JunL306m_MetaG_FD_148653 | JGI IMG/M metagenome (GOLD analysis project Ga0194037, IMG submission 148653) | Anoxic zone freshwater microbial communities from boreal shield lake in IISD Experimental Lakes Area, Ontario, Canada - Jun2016-L304-6m | ecosystem: Environmental > Aquatic > Freshwater >...
TGTCGAGCCAGATTCAATGCTCAGCTTTCCATCTTTTGAGGAGAGGCCAATTACAAGAATCTCTGACTTTTGATCTTCTGATGTTTTAAGGGTTGCCATTGCTGAATCCTCTCATTCATTTGATAAGTTTCAAGTATGGAAAACACCTCACCCCTTTATCAGTGGCATGTCGATGCAGGAGCAAAAATGGCGGACTTCGGTGGCTGGGATATGCCAATCGAATACCCAAAGGTGATGGTGGGCGAACAAGCCGGGGGAGTGCTGGCCGAGCACGCTGCGGTTCGCGAGAAAGTTGGCATCTTTGATGTGTCGCATCTTGGAAAAATTGGCATAACCGGGCCCGGTGCGATTGATTTCTTGAATGGAATCGTCACGAATGATTTGAGCAAGATTTCAAATGGAAGCTCTCAATATAACCTCCTCTGCAATGAAAAAGGTGGAGTCATTGATGATCTGATTGTTTACAGAAAATCTGAAGAAGATCTTTTCCTCATTCCAAATGCAGCAAACTGTTCAGCCGTCCTTGATGTAATTTCAAAGGCTGCTCCCTCAGGTATTGCTGTTGTGAACATCCATAAAAGCTTTGGAGTATTAGCAGTCCAGGGGCCTCTAAGTGGAAAAGTTATGGAATCCCTTGGCTTGGACTTAAACCTTGATTACACAGAATTTACAGTTGCAACTCTGCCGGATTACCAAGCACTTGGTCAGATCATTGTTTGCCGCACTGGTTACACAGGTGAATTCGGATACGAATTAGTTCCTGCTTGGAGCTCGACACTTGCGCTTTGGGAACTGCTTGTCGAAAAAATCACTGAGCTAGGTGGGCGCGTATGTGGACTTGGATCACGAGACACATTGCGAACCGAGATGGCGTATCCGCTTCATGGACATGAGCTTTCATTGGAAATTACTCCACTGGAAGCAAGTGCAAACTGGGCTATAGCGCTAGAAAAGAGCGGCTTCAATGGAAAAGAATCGCTTATTAATTTAAAAAGAGATGGACTTTCCAGGCGATTGAGGGGACTCAAATCTAAGGACCGCGGGATCCCTCGTGCCGGAATGAACGTAATGACCGGGGATGGCAAAGTCGTTGGAATAGTAACCAGCGGAACTTTTTCGCCGACTTTGAAACAAGGAATTGCCTTGGCGCTTATTTCGACAGATATATCCATAGGCGATGAGTTGACAATTGATGTGCGCGGGCGGGTGAGCAATGTGGAAGTGGTGAAGACGCCATTTGTGGAATCCCACGTTCGTTAGTTTTTTGATTCATCCTTCGAAGCCACAATTACCGGACGTCCGCTGTCAAGTGTGTACACGTTGATGCGATTATCAAATGCCGTACGAAGTTCGGCTGAATGAATAACATCTGAGGCAATTCCGTCGAGCAAAGTTTTGCCTTCGTGCATCACGACTATGCGTTCGGCATACATTGCTGCAAGAGTGATGTCATGCATCGTGGAGATTACGGTTACGCCGCGGCTTTTCAAGTCTTCGATGTTATTGAGCACCGAAATTTGGTGATGCAAATCGAGCGCTGATGTGGGTTCATCCAACAAAATAAGTTGTGGCTCTTGGGCTAGCGCTCTTGCTATGAGGGCTCGTTGCATTTCTCCGCCAGATAGCTGTGCAACGTGTCGTTGGTGCATTCCATAAAGTTGAGTTTGAATAAGTACTTCTTCGATAAATTGACGGCTTTTTGCAGTTTCATTGCCCCATCCATCGACTTTAGATCTTCCCAAAGCCACGTATTCGGCAACAGTCATGCCCGTTGGGATTTCAGGACTTTGGGGAACGAAGGCGACGTTTCTCTTATGGTTTCTGTAAACCTCAACGCCGTTATCTTGCAATGATCCCGAATATTCACGAACACCTAGAAGAACTTTTAGAAAAGTAGTTTTACCAGCACCGTTTGGACCGACGAGGCATGTCCAATGCCCATGCGGGATCTCTAGATTGATGTCATTGAGAATGGAGCGGCCACCCATTTTTACTGTGAGGTCTGCAACTTTAATCATTGATGTGAAACCCTCCTTGTTCGAAGCACGAAGAGAAAGAATGGCGCTCCGACAAAAGCAGTTATTACGCCGATAGGAAGTTCTGCAGGGGAGAGAATCGTCCTTGCTCCAAGATCTGCAAGAACCAAGAAACTCGCTCCAACTAAAGCGATTGTTGCAAGTGAGCGGTTAGTCACTCGATGAGTAACTCCTCGCACCAAGTGTGGGACAACGATTCCAACAAAGCCGATAAGCCCCGATGCTGAGACCGCTGTTGCGGTCGCTAAGGTTGCAGCAGCAACGGCAATCATTCGAAGCCTGTTTGGGTCTATGCCTAATGAAAATGATTCTTCATCGCTGAGGAGAAGGCCATCTAATTTCTTAGATACGGTAACTAGCACAAGTATCGATGAGAGGATGTAGATGGAGGACCACGAGACAATGCTCCAGTTTGCGACCGTCAACTCACCTAGAATCCAGTTATAGACAGGTCTAAGCGCGTTGCTGTGGCGCTGTTGCAAATAAGTTTGTACGGCGGTCGCGAAAGAGCCGACAGCTATTCCAGAGAGAAGAAGAGTATTTGGCTCTGCGAAGAATCGACCAGAAATAAAGAATGACGTCATCACGGCGAGGGTTGCTCCGACAAATGAAAATATTGGAAGCCACCCGTAGATGTTTCCTCCGCTATTTGTAATCGCGATTGTGGCCCCAAGTCCTGCCCCGCTTGCCGCTCCAAGTAAGTATGGATCTGCAAGAGGATTTCTAAATACAGTTTGATAAACAGCGCCGCTTGTTGCAAGAGCGGCGCCAACGAGTGCTGCCAATAACGCGCGGGGGAGGCGTAGATCAAGAAGCACCGTGCGGTCTTGTCCTTCTAAACCATGCGCGCCGATGAGAGTTTTCAGTATGTCAAAAAAACCAAGATGAATAGGACCAAGACTAATCGCCAGCGTTCCAATGGCTAGAAGAATTAGAGCGCAGGAGGCAGTGATCTTCCAATTCCAAATCTGCCCGATTCCTGCGCTCGTTTTTTTCATGGTCAGTTAATTCCTGCAATCGACTTACTTACGAATTGATAAAAATCGACAAGCCGTGGACCCCATCGAGAAGGAATATCTTCGGGAAGGGCCACAACGTGATTGCTGGTTACTGCCTTCAGGCTGGACCACCCAGGGCGCGCGGTAACACTCGCCAAATTAGTTCCATATTGCGCATCAGATAAATAGATTATTGATGGATTGGATTGAACGACATACTCAGGAGTTAGCTGCGGGTAGCCGTAGGAATCGGCTTTTGCAGCTGCATCGGCGACATTCACGAGGTTGAAATCTCTATAAACCCGGCCTATGAAAGTTTCTGATGTTACAGAGTACAAAGTGTCATCAAGTTCGTGATAAATCGATATCGGTGATTTCTTCCGACCGGTTTCAATCGCTTTCTTAACGGCGGATTTCATCGAACGAATAAGCGTTTGGGCCTGTGGTCCTTTACCAGTGAGTGAGCCCAATTCTGTTATCTCTTTGTACGCACCTGTCATATCCAATGGCGCGGTTTCGAAATAAACCTTAATTCTCAATTTCTTAAGTGCGGATCTAACGGACTCGGCTTTTGTTGCTCCAGAATTGAGAATCACTAAATCAGGTTTGTACGCCGCGATTGCCTCAACATTTGGAGAGAATGCATCTAGTTTTGAGGCGGGCGCCGATGATGGGAAATTGGAAAGTTGATCAACTGCAATCACTTGGGTTCCTGCGCCAATTGCAAAGAGATCTTCTGTCGCAGAAGGGGAGAGTGAAATGATTTTATGAGGTGCAACCGTTGCATGAGCTAACGGTGTGAGGGCGGCGGATATCGCCATTGTCGGCAATGCGATAAAGACAACATACTTCTTAAGCATAAAAAACTCCCTCAAACTTTGAGGGAGAAAGGTGTGGGCTAAAAAAGTCTTGGAGATTTAACCGAAGACCTAAGAGGCCCGACCTTCCTCCGAGGTCGGATACATCCAAATGAGGAGAGGCGACCTGGCTTAAATCTTCGATTGAGACTGAAGATCTTTACAGTTGCGGGACAGCGCCGGTATTTCACCGGACTTCGCTCTCAAGCATTTCACCCTTGCGGGCGGGTAAAAGTTATCAGAAAGTTGGGAAGTATTTTTGTTTTTTGGGAGAATTAGTGTTCGCGGCGGCGGCGACCGGCGCGGTAGGCGAGCCCAAGAGCAATAACCAAGGCCACTCCTACCAATATAAGTTGGGCACTTTCAAAATGGTTGTCCCGCTCTTCATCTATTCGATGGGCTGGAACAGCTTCTTCGTGTTGTGAATCATCGGATGTTTGCGCCGCTGAGGTTTGGGCGGTGGCTGCTTCACTTGCTTGAATTTGATCGGCTGCCGCAGAAAATAAAGTAACAGGCGAAAAGAGTAAAACGGCGATTGTCATGGATGCCATAATTTTCTTTTCTGGTCCCAATATTCTCAACATGCCCCGCTGCCTCAATCTTTCTCGGTAGTACTTTTAGAGTTCTGATAGTAGCCTTCTTTGCATGGAATATCGTCGCCTTGGAAGTTCAGGAATGTATGTCTCGGAAATTTCTTACGGAAACTGGATTACACACGGTTCCCAGGTGGAAGAGGAAGCGGCAATCAAATGCGTACATGCCGCTCTTGATGTGGGAATTACAACCCTTGATACTGCAGATGTGTATGCGGGTACCCGCGCTGAGACCGTGCTGGGAAAAGCCCTAAAAGGCGTTCGCAGAGAATCCTATGAGCTTTTCACAAAGGTTTATTGGCCTACTGGTACGGGCAAGAACGACCGTGGCTTATCTCGCAAACATATTATGGAATCAGTTCATGCTTCTCTCAAACGATTGAATACCGACCATATTGATTTATATCAGGCACATCGTTTTGATGTTGAGACACCTATCGAAGAGACTCTTCGAGCATTTGAAGACTTAATTCGGCAAGGCAAAGTTCATTACATAGGCTTCTCCGAGTGGGATGCCGATCAAATTGCCCTCGCACTCAAATTTCAAAAAGAAAATAACTTTAACCGTTTCGTTTCAAGCCAGCCGCAATATTCAGCGTTGTGGAGAGTAATTGAGAAGAAGGTTGTTCCTCTTTGCGAGCGCGAAGGAATCGGTCAAATTGTCTGGTCTCCGATCGCCCAAGGAGTTTTAACCGGAAAATATTTGCCAGGCAAGAAAGCACCTGCTGGTTCTCGCGCCGGCGACAAAAAAGGTGGCGCAAATATGATTTCTCGTTGGATGCGCGATGAGGTGTTAGAAGCCGTACAGAATCTGAAACCAATTGCTGATTCCGTGGATCTCACTATGTCGCAATTAGCTCTTGCTTGGGCTTTGCAAAATACAAATGTCTCATCTGTGATTATGGGAGCAACAAAACCTTCACAGGTCAAAGAAAATGTTAAGGCTTCGGGTGTAAAGCTTTCTGCCGAAGTTATGAAGCAGATTGATAACGCTTTGGGTTCACTTCCAGAGACTGACCCCGCAAAAACAGAAAGCCCGAATCCTCGGGCTTAAAGTTTAAGATTCGATAGAAACTGCTAGAAAGTATCTCCATGCTTTACCTGTGGGGATGGCGCACGCATTCTGCGCATCTGTGTTGATCGAAGGAAGCCGTACATTCCAATACCCTTTGTTGGCTCTCCAGGGAAGCGAGCTTCGACTTCCTTGCGAATCTTTCGGGTCATAAAGAATCCCGAAACAAAGGTGTACAGCATTACTAAGTACATTGAGAAAATAGCCGCAAGTTGTACGTATTTATTTGGAATTACAGTGAAAACTAGAACCGCGAAAATAAGGGGCATAAAGTATTCACCGATAGTGCGACGTGAGTCGATGTAATTTCGAACCCAACGCTTTGCTACGCCGCGATCTCTTGCTGGAAGTGCGTTCTCATCACCGCGCATGTAGGCGACTCTCGCCTCTGCGCGCTTTTCGCGGGATAGTTGCTTCTCGCGAGCACGACCTTCTTTGGTTGTGGCTGGTGACAGCGAATTCACTTTTCGTGCTGCCTCAGCCTCTTTACGCTTTGGAGTCGGACGATTCTTCTTGCTATCGCTATTAGGGGTTTTATCTTCGCTCATGTGGTTACGGTAGAGCCAGCATTCGCTCCAGCGCAACTCGTGCGAAGTGCGCCACGTTTGCCTCTACAACAATTTGGTTGACCACGCGGCCAGAGACCGCAGATTCAAGGGCCCAAACTAAGTGAGGCAAGTCAATGCGGTTCATGGTCGAGCAATAGCAGACCGTCTTATCGAGAAAGTAAATCTCTTTGTCAGTGTGAGCGTTGGCCAGTCGTTGTACGAGATTGAGCTCGGTCCCGATAGCCCACTTGCTGCCTGGTGGCGAATTTTCAACTGTCTTGATTATGAATTCCGTGCTTCCAACGACATCTGAATGTGAAACAACATCATGCTGGCATTCTGGGTGAACTAGCACCTGAACTCCTTGTACGCGAGAGCGGATATCGGAAATATTCTCCGTCGTGAAGCGCCCGTGAACTGAACAGTGACCTCTCCACAACAAGACCTTCGCGTCTCTAATTTCTTGGTCGCTTAATCCTCCATTTGGTTTCCACGGATTCCAAACCTGGCATTCTTCAAGTGAAATTCCCAATTTTAGAACTGCAGTATTTCGACCGAGGTGTTGATCGGGAAGAAAGAGAATCTTCTCGGCTGATTCAAAAGCCCACGACATTGCGCGTTCTGCATTGGATGACGTACATACTGTGCCGCCGTTTTCACCAGTGAAAGATTTAATGGCTGCCGTTGAATTCATGTAGGTAATAGGAAGTGTTTTGGATGCCACGCCAAGTTTTTCCAGAACTTTCCAGCAGTCTTGCACCGCTGTTAGTGAAGCCATATCTGCCATAGAGCAGCCGGCAGCCAAGTCGGGAAGAATCACTTTTTGGCGCGAAGTGGTTAATACATCTGCAGACTCGGCCATAAAGTGAACACCGCAAAAGAAGACCAATTCAGCCGTTGGATTGGAGGCCGCTGCCTGAGCCAACTTAAATGAGTCACCGGTTATATCGGCAAAGGCGATGACTTCATCGCGCTGGTAGTGGTGACCCAAAATCATTGCTCTAGAACCAAGGGAATTCTTTGCAGCCAGGGCGCGTTCTAGGAGTGAAGGATCACTGGGAGAGGGCAGAGCCCCATCGCATGAGACGCCTCGCTCGCTTAATAGGTCAGAATTCTGGCCAAGGAGCAGCAAGTCGGTGAGTGCCATGGCTCTACACTAAACCAGAGTCCTCTTTTTACAGTATTCTTTTATTTAGGTTTTATCGGGTTAGAAAACAAGGAGAGCTATGAGCACCACAGAAGTGAATATCACAAGCACAGCAACAGGCATTCTTTTGACTGACACCGCTGCGGTAAAAGTGGCTGCTCTCTTGGCTCAAGAAGGTCGCGACGATCTGAGTTTGCGTGTTGCAGTCCAACCTGGCGGATGTTCAGGCTTGCGCTACCAACTCTATTTTGATGACCGTGCACTCGATGGGGACACAGTTACTGAATTTGGCGCAGTCAAAGTTGTGACCGACAAGATGAGTACCCCTTATTTGATGGGTGCTTCTGTAGATTTTGTGGACACAATCGAAAAGCAGGGTTTCACGATTGATAATCCAAATGCGCAAGGTTCTTGCGCGTGTGGCGATTCATTCAACTAATCCACTTCTTTTCTCTAAACTTTAAGTAGCCTGCGCTCATGCGAATTGGTGTGGCCGGGTCGGTCGGAAACGATCACTTGATGACTTTTGAAGGCAAATTCAAAGACTCACTTGTCGATGGCGCACTTACAAACGTTTCCCTTTCCTTTCTCGTCGATTCTCTTGAGATTCGTCGCGGGGGATGTGCTGCAAATATCTCATTCGGCATGGGGGCACTTGGCCTTACGCCTATTTTGATTGCAGCCGTTGGAAAAGATTGGCCGGACTACGACGCATGGCTAAAGCGTCACGGCGTGGACACCTCGCATGTAAAGATTTCGCAGACGCTTTATACGGCCACCTTTATGGTGACGACAGATCTTGAGCACAATCAAATCGCTTCATTTTTCCCAGGCGCAATGAGTGAAGCTCGGGAAATTGAATTAACTCCCATCATCGAAAAAGTTGGAAATTTAGATTTATTGATCATCTCCCCAGACGATCCGCAAGCAATGATTAGATATTCAGAAACTGCTCGACAGTTTGGTATTGCATTCGCCGCCGACCCTTCACAACAGTTAGCGCGTATGGATGGCCGCGAAATTAAGTTGCTCATCCAAGGCGCCAAATACCTATTTTTAAATGAATATGAACTTGCACTTACTCTTCAAAAAACCGGCTGGAGTGATTCCGAACTTTTCGATCAAGTTGAAATTCGAGTCACCACTTTGGGTTCGCAGGGGGCTCGTATTGAGGAACACGGGAAAGAGACAATCAATGTCGCCACCCCAAAGGAGCGAGCAAAGGTTGACCCCACAGGTGTTGGCGATAACTTTAGGTCAGGTTTTCTAGCTGGTCTTTCCTGGGGCTTGTCTCACGAGCGTTGCGCGCAGATAGGTTCGTTACTAGCGACGTATTGCTTGGAGAACAAGGGAACTCAGGAATATCGATTCAATAAAGATGAATTCTTGGAACGTTTTACTGAGGCATACGGCAATTTATCCGCAGCAGAAGTGGAACCCCACTTACATCCAAGGTTGATTGGATAGCGCTAATTTCGCTGTTGCAAAATCGATTCGCGCAGATGATAAAGTAAATTCTCGATATCAGAATTATTTATTTGTGGGTGCAAGGTGATTCTAATATTGCCTGTTACTGGCAAGCCCATTGCAGCCAGAACATGGCTCGGCGCCAGACTGCCGCTCATACAGGCTGACCCCGTATCAATTGCGATACCGCGCGCGTTCAAATCGCTGACAAGCTTTTCGGAATCAATGCCTGCAATTATTGCTGAAAGTAAATATGGGGATGTTTGCAAATCTTCGCCGACAACGGTTACATCACCAATTTTTTGAATTAGATAACGTGAAATTCTTTCACGAAATTCATTTGTTCGCGTGCGCGCTTCATTGTAATCAGCCGTGAAACCTTCAAGGGCGACTGCGCTTGCAAGTGCAAGAGGAATGGAAAAAGATTGAGGAACCTTTGAAGCATCTGTATGAGGTAGAGGATTGCGCCAACTCGTTTCATTCTTTATCGCAATGACACCTAAGCCTGCTGGTCCTTGCCACGAGCGCGATTGCCACATGGAAGTGGCCCAATTCTCTTGGAGCTTTGCGTGCACCCCATACGCAGTGTTATCAACAAAAACCTGACCTAAGAAATTCTCTGGATGCGGGGAGAAAATGCCGGTTTCAGGATTGATCGGTTGGTAGACAAGAACATCGCGTGAGGTTCCCTTCTCGCTCACTGATTCGAGGGCGCTCAAATTCTGCCCTCGGCGATGGCTCACAAGTGCATGCACTGGCGCGCGATCGGTTCCTGAGAAGTAGAGACACGACTCTGGCGTCAGCAGACCACTAATTCCTAAATGGAAGCCCAAAGGAGGTTCACCGAGAAAGTAGATTTCATCAGATCTCACCCCAAAGGCTGCGGAAAAAGTTTCCTTTGCTTCTTGGAGAAGGCGCCCAAGTTGCCTAGACGGTTCATGAATCTTTGCAGGGTCAGCCCAGCCGCGCCCAAATACCTCACTCAGCAGCTCGGCTGCCTTCGGATGGAGGGGCGACTCTGATTGGAATGAACTTGTGATGGGAACCACGCTCACTACGGTACCCCTGAAAGTGGCGGTGGGCGAATACAGGGGAGGCTGGCAAGTATCCTTGGCCAATGCGAAAAGCCTTTAAATCCACGCTCGCCCTAGGCTCACTCTTGGTGGCGGTTCTCGCCTCACAGGGTTCAGCTTTTGCCTCCGGTGGATACTCACCTGATGCATCTTCAGTGAACGAAAATTCTCACTCACTGTGGATTGGTGCATGGATTACAGCTGGCGTAGTCGGAGTGCTCACAGCGATTCTGATTCTGTGGCCAGTGTTTTTCCACCGCAAGAAGAACGAAGACTTTCCACGACAGACGCAATACAACGTTCCCGTTGAAATCGCTTACACAGTTATCCCATTCATCATTGTTGCAGTTCTTTTCTTTTACACAGCGAAGGCTGAAACAAAGATTACTCATATTGATAAATCTCCAGCGCAGCACAGCATCCATGTGAATGCAATCCAATGGTCGTGGCAGTTCACCTATGACGATGCTGCAAACAAACCAACGGTCACCGGTACCCCGGATCAAACTCCAGTTTTAGTCTTGCCTCAAGGCGAGAAAGTTCGTTTCACGTTGACCTCAAATGACGTTGTTCATGGATTCTGGATTCCAGAATTTATGATTCAAATGCAAACACTTCCGGGCGTTGAAAATCATCTTGAATTTACTGCCAACAAGATTGGTGAATTCCCGGGTCGATGCAACATCTTGTGTGGACGCGCTCATTCACAAATGCTTTTCAAGGTGAAAGTAGTTTCACCTGCTGACTATCAGAATTACATCAACTCAGTGAAGGTGGCATAAAGATGACAACGTTTGTAGAGCCAACAGCGCCTACCCTCGCCTCAAGCTATTCATCTGGCGCAACGCCTAAAGAGAGCAAAGGCCGCCTTTTCGTTAAGTGGGTAACCTCAACAGACCACAAGACGATTGGTTACATGTACCTGATCACGTCGTTTTCATGGTTCATCATTGGTGGAATTCTTGCTTTAGCGCTGCGAGGTGAGTTGGCAGCGCCTGGTCTTCAATTCTTCAGCATGGAGCAGTACAACCAAATTTTCACTATGCACGGAACAATCATGCTGCTTATGTTCGCGACACCACTTTTTGTAGGATTTGCTAACGTCATCATGCCGCTGCAAATTGGCGCAGCCGACGTATCATTCCCTCGCTTGAACATGTTCTCCTACTGGATGTATCTCTTCGGTGGTTTGATGGCATTCGCAGGATTCCTAAGTCCCGGGGGAGCTGCATCCTTCGGTTGGACTGCATACGCACCACTTGCTAATTCGCAATATTCACCAGGCATAGGCGGTGACCTTTGGATTATCGGTTTAGCTATGGGTGGTATCGGAACAATTCTTTCCGGCGTTAACTTCATTACGACTATCTTCACAATGCGCGCGCCTGGAATGACGATGTTTCGTATGTCTATCTTTACCTGGAATGTGCTTCTCACTTCAATTCTTGTTCTGCTTGCCTTCCCACCTCTTGCAGCAGCCTTCCTTGGACTGGAATCGGATCGACTCTTTGGTTCGCATCTCTTTGATCCGGCAAACGGTGGAGCCATGCTCTGGCAACATCTCTTCTGGTTCTTTGGACATCCAGAGGTTTACATTTTGGCTCTTCCATTTTTTGGAATCGCCACAGAAATTCTTCCTGTTTTCTCCCGCAAGCCAGTTTTTGGTTACAAGGGCTTGATTGCAGCAACAATTGCGATCTCCGCACTTTCAGTTTCTGTTTGGGCTCACCATATGTTTGCCAGCGGACAAGTGCTGCTTCCTTTCTTTTCATTTATGACATTCCTTATCGGAGTGCCTACAGGAGTTAAGTTCTTCAACTGGATCGGAACTATGTGGAGAGGCGCTCTCACCTTTGAAACACCGATGCTTTTCATTATCGGATTCCTGATTACCTTCTTGTTCGGTGGATTAACTGGAATTATTTTGGCTTCACCGCCAATGGATTTTGCTGTATCGGCTTCATACTTTGTCGTGGCGCACTTCCATTACGTACTCTTTGGAACCGTTGTATTTGCAATGTTCGGAGGCTTCTATTTCTGGTGGCCTAAATTCACCGGTCACATGTTGAATGATCGCCTCGGAAAGATCCACTTCTGGACGCTTTTCTTTGGTTTCCACATGACCTTCCTTGTCCAGCATTGGCTGGGAATTAAGGGTTTCCCACGTCGTTACGCGGACTACTTGCCTACTGATGGATTTACATGGATGAACGAAGTCTCAACCGTGGGCTCTGTTCTTCTCGCCCTTTCCATGGCTCCTTTCTTTATTAACGTCTGGATCTCTCGAAACAGTCCAAAGGTGACAGTGGATGATCCTTGGGGTTACGGCGCATCTTTGGAATGGGCTACATCGTGCCCACCACCACGGCATAATTTCTTGTCGATGCCTCGTATCCGCTCAGAGCGTCCGGCATTCGACTTGCATCACCCAGATATCCATACCGAGAAGCTCCACTAACGCTTCGTAGCGAATCAAAAAGAAACGGATTAGGTAGCACATATGAAAGCTGGTTGGCGTTTATTCGCAGGGCTTGCAGTCTTCTACTTCCTCATTACTGTCATTTACTGGCAGGTTGGTGGCGAAGCGCTTGGAATCACTGCCATCATGCTCAGCGGTGGCCTAGCGAGCCTTATTGGCTTTTACTTGTGGTTCATTTCTAAGCGAACAAATGGAGTGCTTCCAGAAGATAACTTCGAAGGTGAAATCGCGGATTCTGCTGGAGAGCTTGGATTCTATTCACCACATTCATGGTGGCCACTTCCACTCGCGCTCTCTGCTTGCGCAGCTGGTATGGGTCTACTTATCGGTTGGTGGTTAACGATTATTGCTATCGGAGCACTTGTTATCAGCATCTTTGGGTTTGTTCTTGAGTACGAAAAGCCGAATCCAAACCACGTTGATCTCCACTAATTAATGATTGATTTTCACGTCCTCAACTCTTCTCACGAAGAGCTTGAGGACTTTTCTTTGCCCTTTGCCAAACTTCTCTATGAGGCAGTGCAAAGTGGAGCATCAATGGGTTACCTACTTGAAACGCCGTTAAGTGAACTTGAGGCTTTCTGGTCCTCAATCCTTTCAGATGTTTCACATGGCAATGCAAAAATTGTTTATGCGCAAGAGGAGCGGGTCCCTATCGGTGTTGTTGTATTGGCGTTTGAAAAGAATCCAAACGCAAAACATCGCGCAGAGGTAAAGAAACTCATTGTCGCCCGCGAAAAGCAAGGTCTTGGGGTTGGGAAAAAGCTGCTTTCACTTTTGGAAATGGAAGCAAGAATGAGCGAGAAGTCGCTATTAATTTTGGACACAGAAACCGATTCCGTTGCCGATAGCCTCTATCAGAGTTTGCAATGGACGCGTTTAGGTGAAATGCCTTCGCACTCTGCTTCGCCAAATGGCGAGCTACGTCCGACAACCTTTTATTTCAAGGAGCTTTTTTAAGTTTTTTTAATCTTTTCCAAGATCATCGAGCGCACCTTCGCTGACTCTGTAGACAGTCCATTCATCCATGGCTGTTGCTCCTAGAGACTTGTAGAACTCGATTGCGGGTTCATTCCAGTCCAGTACCCACCACTGGAAGCGACCCCAGTCGTTTTTGACGCACTTTGCTGCAAGATGTTGTAGAAGTTTCTTACCCCAGCCTAGGCCGCGATATTGAGGGCGAATGTAGAGATCCTCTAGATAGATTCCGTGTTTTCCTTGCCACGTTGAGAAATTTAGGAACCAGATGGCAAAGCCAAGAATTTCATTATCCACTTCAACAATCTCACAAAAAACCTTAGGTGAACTGCCAAATAGCGCGACTGCAAGATCTTCAGGGGTTGCTTTAGCTTCATCGGGAGCTCGCTCGTAATCAGCAAGCTCCTTTATGAGCGAGATTATTTCAGGCAAGTCGTCAGGTTTCGCAGACCTAATCATGAATTAGTGGTGTCCGCCTTCAAGCTCTTTAGCTTCTGTGGCTGTAGCAGCGGGCCTTTGTTCAGCGTTTGCTGTACTCATGCGTGAACGAAGTTTGTTGACCAAAGACTTTGGCTTTGCCACACCATTGGCATCCTCAGATACGTGTGGAATAGCTTTTGGTTGCTCGTGTGAAGTAAGAGTCCATGCCTTCTCAGCTGAAATCGGTTCGTGAACTTCAACAAACTCACCATGAGGGAGCATTACAAGACGGCCGGTCTCGCGTCCATGAAGAACAAGATCTCGGTCAGCGCGTTGGAGCGACAGACAGATTCGCTTTGTAATAACAAAAGAGAGAGGCGGAAGTATGAAGACCCCGATGCGAGACATCCACATAATCTGGTTGATTGACATGTGGAAATGTGTTGCGATGAGATCGTTTCCACCGTTAATGAGAACAACCATGATGAATGTCAGCGACATAACACCGAGCGCTGTGCGATTAGGGACGTTGCGAGGACGATCTAATAGGTGATGCTCGCGCTTGTCTCCAGAAATATAACTCTCAATGAATGGATAAAGAGCCATTCCGGTGAAAAGAATTCCAGGAACAATTAAGCCCGGTATTAAAATATTCCATGAAATCGTATGCCCAAATGCATGCGTTTCAATTGGGGGAGACATACGAACTAACCCATCAAGCCAACCCATGTAGAAGTCAGGTTGGGATCCGGCAGAAATTTGACCAGGTGTATAAGGACCATAGAGCCAGATTGGGTTGATAGACGCAACTGCTCCAAGGAATGCTGTGACACCAAATACGATGCCAAAGAATCCGCCCGCTTTTGCCATATAGACAGGCATTAATGGGTAACCCACAACGTTCTTCTCTGTGCGTCCAGGACCAGGATATTGCGTGTGCTTCTGATACCAAACAAGCATTAAGTGAATGGTGATGAGTGCCAAGAAAGCACCGGGTAGCAGAAGTACGTGCACTGTATAAATACGTGGAATAAATACATGGCCGGGGAAAGCTCCGCCGAATGCAAAGAATGCGATGTATGAGCCAACTACTGGAATAGCTTGAAGAATTGCTTCTGCGATACGGATTCCAGTTCCAGATAGAAGATCATCAGGTAGTGAATAACCAAGGAATCCTTCAACGATTCCGAGAGTTACTAGGCCAACTCCGATTAACCAGTTGGCTTCACGTGGCTTGCGAAATGCCCCAGTGAAGAAAACGCGAAGAAGATGGGCGATGATTGAAGCCATAAATAGAAGCGCTGCCCAGTGGTGAATCTGGCGCATAAGAAGTCCACCACGAACATCAAAGGAGATGTGTAACGTGGAAGCATATGCAGCAGACATCTGAACATGTTGAAGTGGCATGTAAGAACCGTTGTAAATGACATCTCGTTGTGAAGGATCAAACCAGAATGTTAGGAATGTTCCAGACAAGAGCAAAATGATGAACGAGTACAAAGCAACTTCGCCCAACATAAATGACCAATGGTCAGGGAAAACCTTTTTAAGGTTCTTGTTCAGCCACTTGGCCGCTCCGGTGCGTTCGTCAACGTAGTTTGCTACGCCGCCAATGATTCGTTCTTTTTGGCTCATTTGGTATTACGCTCCCAGAAGCTAGGTCCGACAGGTTCAGTAAACGGTTGTTTAGCTACTAAATAGCCTTCGCTATCTAGTGTGATGGCAAGTTGTGGCAAAGGACGGGCAGCAGGTCCAAAAATAACTTTTGCTGCGCGGGTCACGTCGAATGTTGATTGGTGGCAAGGGCAAAGAAGATGTTTTGTCTGTTGCTCGTAGAGGGCAACTGCGCATCCCATGTGGGAACAAATCTTTGAAAATGCAATGATGCCATCGTGCGTCCATGAGAGGCGTTCTGAATCAAGATTGAACTCACTTGGATTTAAGCGAATCAAGAGAACCGCGTCTTTGCCAATATTTTCTAATGTGCGCTCTTCGCCATCTTTGAGTGCAGGAAGAACTTGCGCCACGGCTCCAACTTCTAAGTCTGAAGGTTTGATTGGACGATCACCTGGGTCTGTTACAAGACGTGTGCCAGCTTCCCAACTCGTTGTCTCTAATTGCTTCTTTGGCTGTGGACCAAGATCGCGAAGCATGACGATTGGTGTCAGCGCAGCAAGTCCGCCAGCTAAACCAAGTGAACGCTTAATAAGTGTGCGACGACCAAGTCCTGCTGATCCACCTTGTTCTTTAACGGTGGCAACAAAATCTTCACGGTCTGATTCTTCGGAACGAAATTCGTGGCGCTCTGCAACAACTTCAGTGTCCGGCATAAGGGTTTTTGCCCAGTGAACAGCTCCCATGCCGAGGAAGAATGTTGCCATTGCGATTCCAAGACCTAGAAAGAGTTGCGCTGCATTTTGATCGCCCATGATTGGTATAAAAATGACTACATCTTGAGGCATAAAAATATAAGAACCAATTGCAAGAACAGTCCCTACTGCAGAGAGTAGGAAGAGAATTGCGACTTGGCGCTCGGCAGTCTTTGCAGCCTTCTCGTCGTGATCGGCTTTGCGGTGTATGTGTTCTGGAAGGCCTGGATCTTGAAACTTTTCGATGCTGTTGTTAGTCATGTGGTTATCTCGCCTTCGCTGCGAGCCATACGGCTACGCCAATAAGTGAACCTAATCCCAGAAGCCATGCAAGCAAGCCTTCTGTTACGGGACCTACTCGTCCAGTTGTTGCACCGCCAAGTGATGGCTCGTTTTGTGCTGCCTTGATCCACTTGATGATTGAAAGTTTTTCCGCAGGAGTAATTGTTTTGTCAGAAAAGATCGGCATGGATTGAGGTCCAGTGATCATCGCTTCATACATGTACTTCGGTTGCACGCCCATAAGTGTTGGGGCGTACTTACCTTGAGAAAGTGCTCCACCTTGAGCGGCAAAGTTGTGACACATTGCGCAGTTTGTGCGAAATAGCTCTCCACCTTGCGCGGTGTTTCCATCGCGTTCGTAATTGAGATTCGCGCCATCTACGGCGCTTGGTCCGGGAGCAAGAGATGCCACATAAGCTGCGAGGGCTGCAGTTTCTTCTGCGTTGTATTTAGGCGGTTTACGCTCGGCCTGTTGGCTCATGTCAGCCATTGGCATGCGACCGGTGCCTACTTGGAAATCTACAGAAGCCGCGCCAACTCCAATAAGGGCCGGAGCTATAGAACTTCCCTCAGCATTTAATCCGTGACAAGAAGAGCAACCAGCGGCAAAAATCTTTTTTCCTTCAGCAATTTGCGTGGTTGTGGCGCCTGAGCTCATCTTCGTTGCACTTGGAAGTGCTGAAGCGATTGAGAAAGCAGATCCGATTGTGAGAAGTGCTGCCACAACAAGTACAGGTCCTGCGAACTTGTGTCTGCGGTACTTACTAACGCGAGCGAATGATTTCATTGAGAGTCTGCTCCAGTTATTTGATCAAATAGATTGCCGAGAAGAGCGCAATCCACACGATGTCGACGAAATGCCAGTAATAAGAAACAACGATTGCTGAAGTTGCTTGGGAATGTCCAAAACGACGTGCCTTAGTAACACGAACCATGAGAATCAAGAATGCAATAAGCCCACCAGTTACGTGAAGTCCATGGAAACCAGTAGTGATGTAAAAAACTGAACCGTAGGCACGGGATGAAAGTGAAAGGCCTTCATGAACAAGATTTGCATACTCATAAATCTGACCGCCAACGAAGAAAGCGCCCATCAAGAATGTAAGAGCAAACCATTCGCGCATTCCCCACTTAGAGAATTTGAAAATTGAAGAAGTTCTTTTCAACTGGAAACGTTCAGCAGCGAATACGCCGAACTGACATGTCACAGAAGATAAGACCAACACCGTTGTATTGATTGCTGCAAACTTTACGTTCAACATTCCCGTGGAGGCTGCCCAAATACTTGGACCTTGCACAGCGCGAGTAGTGAAGTACATTGCGAAGAGTGCGGCGAAGAACATCAATTCACTTGAGAGCCAAACGATGGTGCCAACGGCGACCATATTTGGCCGGTTAAGTCGGCTAGTTCCGTTTGGGCCGGTTTGGGTATGTGCGGTAGTTGAGGTCACAAGGGGATTATTCCCGATACATGCCTAATTCCCGAACTCAAACATGAGCCCGAGTCGCCTCCTTGGGTGAGACGTGTCACGCGTAATTCAGAGGGGCAATTGGGCCACTCTCGGGGCTAGACTTAACCCATTATGAGCCAATCAACAGCCGGAGCGCCCTTTCACATTGTGGTTTATAGCCATGACGTCGACATCCGGGCCAATGTCATTGCCGCCCTCGGTCGTCAGGTGGCTACAGACCTGCCCGAGCACCGAATTACCGAAATCGCCACCGGTCCAGCACTTCGCCAGTACGTTGATTCCAAGAAGCGCGTAGATCTCTTTATTCTAGATGGAGAGGCAAATCCAGAAGGCGGAATTGGAATAGCTCGAGAACTTAAGGACGAGGTTTTTAATTGTCCACCGGTTTTGCTAATAGCGGGCCGTCCTCAAGATTCATGGCTTGCCACATGGTCGCGTGCAGATGACGTCGTATTGCATCCCATCGATCCATTTACATTTGCTACTAAGGCTGCCGACCTACTGCGCTCGCGCACTGTTGTGCTGCGCTAATTCCTCAAGAGAATGTCCACAAATCTTTCTTGGCAACACATCCTCGAGCAACTTGATTCGAAAGAAGATTTAACGAATCCCGAAGTTCTTTGGGCCATGGGGCAGATTCTTAAAGGCGAAGCCTCAATAACGGACATCAAGGATTACTTAACAAAGCTCAGCGCCAAAGGTGAGTCGGCTTCTGAAATTGCCGCAATGATTGATCAAATGTATGCCTACGCCGCGCCTATTACGATCCCTGAGCGGGCAGTAGACATTGTTGGCACTGGGGGCGATGGCTTTAATACAGTAAATATTTCAACAATGGCAGCAATCGTTACGACCGCAGCAGGCGCCCGCGTCGTCAAACACGGGAGTCGCGCGGCCTCGTCTATGTGTGGTTCTGCAGATTTTCTTGAGGCTCTTGGTGTGAATATAAATATCAATGGCGAAGGCGTTGCAGAAATAGTTCACCGTATCGGTATTGGATTTTGCTTTGCACCGAAATTTCACCCAGCCCTTAGACATGCAGCTCCCGCTAGAAAGGAGTTAGGTGTTTCCACGATTTTTAATATCCTGGGACCTCTGGCAAACCCGGCAAAACCAATTGCTATTGCAGTTGGAGTCGCGAAAGCAAAGTTTCAGCCAATTATGGCCGAGGTTCTTGCACGCCGCGGTTGCGAGGGATTTGTTTTTCGTGGTGATGACGGGATTGATGAACTCTCCCTTGCAACAACAAGTACCGTTTATCAAGTTTCAGACGGGAAGATAAGAATTGAGAAGTTAGATCCAACAAATCTTGGGCTAGAGACTTCGCCGATTGAGGCGTTGGTGGGAGGAGATGCTGCGTTTAACGTTGCCGTTGCTCATAAAGTCTTTGCAGGCAAAGAAAGTCCAGTGAGGGATGCAGTCGTCTTGAATGCAGCCGCGGCAATCTCCGCTTTTAAAGCCGATTTCAGCCTTTCAGTAGAGCAACAGTTCGCCAATGGTTTAGTCCTAGCCAGACAAGCAATTGATAGCGGCGCCGCAGCGGCCCTCGTTGAATCTTGGTCGAAGTTGTCTCAAGAGATTGCTGCTATTTACCCCGCTTAAGTCCGTGTAATTCGCCCAGAGTTTTTGTTGTAGTGCCTAACCTTTCGAGGAGGCGGTGAAAAACTTCTACAGTGGTTTGTGCGTCATCAAGGGCTCTATGGGTGGGTTGCACTTCTGTCTGGAAAAACTGGGAGAGCGTAGACAATTTGTAGTTGAGAATTTCGTCCCTATCGATTGCACATCGAGCAATTTTGACCGTATCTAAGATTATGTAAGCGGGCCATTTCTGCTCCAACTTTAGCGCCGCTGCTTTCAGAAAACTTATATCGAATGGTGCGTTATGAGCAATCAGCACAGTCTCAGACTCTGGTCCACACCAATCAAAGAATTGGGGGAGAACTTCGTGAATTAAAGGTGCATCTACAAGCATCTCATCGGTGATGCCGGTCAACTCAGTTATGAAAATTGGAATTGGAGACAGTGGATTCACAAAAGTTGAATACTGGCCCAGGACCTCACCACCACGAATTTTGACCGCACCGAATTCAGTAATTTCACTTCCTCCGTATGGCGCCCCACCCGTTGTCTCAAGATCCACAACAACGAAGGTAACGTGGTTTAAGTGACGGTCCATAATGAATTAAAAGTACCGGATAGATGCGACATAACTAGTGACTACAAAACGTAGGCAAGAATTGAGATAAAAGCTATCGTCACAGGAAGCGTCTCCATCAGGCCACGTAGTGTTGCCATGGTTGCAGCAGGACCATATCGGCGATGATTGAAGGCGCTTATTACTGAAGCTATTACTGGGTAAGTTGAGAAAGCTCCGGAAACGCTAGCGCCCAAATGTGGCGCAAGCGTTGAAAGACCAAAGAGGACGGCCAGTGTCACAAGAATACGAGCGGGAAGTTCCCAACCAGGCGGTTTTACCTTTTGGGGCAATGTAATCGCCGGAGGCCACCACTTCATGGCAATAGCCCAAACCGATAGCAAAATAAGAATTGTTTGGATAGTAGAGATTTTGTATTGCGTAGTTATGTACCCGGTGAGCAAACATGTTGCCGTTCCGATTGCGAGGGAGATCCACCAATTGAACTTTGCACTAGCCATCGCATAGACCCAGCAATACATAGAAAGGGCGATCTGTCCAAGAAGTACGCCTTGGGCGACATGCGCTCCAAAACTTCGCCCTTCTTGAAGGCAAATAATCAAAATGAATGGCCCTGTTGTAATCGGTAAACCAATCAGTCGACCACCGATTCCGTGCCCATAATTTTTCTGAAGATAGTGGGCGAACAAAACCATTATCGGACCAAGGGTTAGCTTAAGAAGGAGAAGTGTGCTCACTTAGACAGGTTACAACCATCCTGATTTCTTGAATTTATAGAAGAGGAATGATGTAAGTGAAATCATTACGCCTATGACAACGTAGTAACCGTACTGAGTGCTGAGTTCGGGCATGTGGTGAAAGTTCATCCCATATATGCCGGCAATCATCGTGGGTCCGGAGGCTAGCGCAACCCAAGCCGAAATTCTGCGAACATCAATATTCTGCTGTACCTGCACGTGTGCCAAATCTGCTTGGAGCACCGAAGCCAAGAGCGAATCTAAGCCGGCCACCTGTTCGCAGGCTCGTTGCAAATGATCAAGAGTGTCACGAAAGAATGGTTGAACCTTAGGCGGAACATTGAAGATGTTTGTGGTGAGTTTCTGAATCGGCAGAACGAGCGGTTCTATTGCGTGACGAAATTCGATAAATTCCCTCTTCAAGAAATAGATATCTTCCGAAAATGTCTTTCGTTGGCCTCCAAATACTTGGGTTTCAAGAGAGGCAATCTCCAACTCAAGTGCAGTAGCAATTTCTGTGTACCCATCAATAACACGGTCAGCAATTGCATGAACAACCGCATAAGGACCCTCTTTAAGAAAATCAGCACGCGCCTCCAAATCCTGACGTACTGTGACCAGTGGTGTGCCAGCCCCGTGGCGAACGACGACAATAAATCCATCACCAATGAAACAGAGAAGCTCACCTGTAGAGATTTCACTCTCGGTCTTGTCAAAGAAAACTGTCTTGATAACAAAAAAGGTGAGATCTTCATATGTTTCAATTTTTGGTCGCTGATTTGCGTTTACAGCATCTTCAACAGCAAGTGGGTGGAAATTAAGTTCACCGACAACATGGTCAAATTCTTCTTGAGTTGGCTCAGCTAGCCCTACCCAAACAAAACCATTTTGGGTACGTGCAAGATCTACCAAATCTGAAATATCCTGTGGGCCGTCAATTCTCTTGCCCGCAAGATATAAGGCAGTGTCCACAATCATGCGGTGAAGATAGCGTATAGAGGCAAACGCAAGGTGAACTTAAGAGTCGAAGCCCAACCCAATTGAGTCTAAGAATTTCAGCCAGAGATTTCGTTTGCCCTCATGATGATCGGCGCGATAAATCGACCATTGAGTGAGCCTAATAAAAAACCAACGAAAGGGTTCGGGAGGGAAGGGAAGTGGCTTCTTTCGAACCATTTTGAGCCGCGTTCTTTCAGAGTCAATCCCATCAAGGAGATCAAGCATTACATCTGCGCCAAATCGAGTTGCTGCAACTCCCAATCCAGTGAAGCCCAGTACATATGCAACGCGGCCCTTGTGGGCAGTTCCCCAGAATGGTGAGAAGCGGGAGCACGTATCAATTGCTCCACCCCAACCATGAGTGAACTTGATTCCTTTGAGTTGAGGAAATGTATCTAAGAAGTCGGCAGCAAGATGTGCATAGGTGTCGGCAGATTTTTCATATTCCTGTCGGACCTTGCCGCGGAAATTATAGATTGCATCGTAGCCACCCCAGAGAATTTCACCCTCGGCAGTCATTCGGTAATAGTGGAATTGATTGCGGGACTCAGAAATGCCCTCACGACCTTTCCAGCCGATGGCCTTATGTTGTTCCTTTGTTAGGGGCTCAGTCACAAGTTGAAAGTCGTAAACAGGAATTACATACTTTCGTGCACTTCTCACCAAAGACGGAAATACATTTGTTGCAAGTGCAACTTTTTGCGCGAAGATGCTTCCGTAGGGTGAATGAACAATAATTCCATCACGCGTTCTTTCTAGAGATGTTACTTCTGAATTTTCGAAAATTCGAACACCGAGAGAAAGGCATGCACGCTCCAAGCCCCAAACAAGGCGCGCGGGATCAACGAGGGCGGTTCCATCGGCATCCCACAAGGCACCTTTGTATGTGGGCGATGCAACGCGATTCATAGTTTCTTCTTGCGACAAGACCTCGACGTGATCGCCGTATTCATTTCGCAGCTTTGCTTCTTCATGGAGAAGAGGCATCTGCCATTCTGCGTCAGCTACTCGTAGTTCGCCTGTTCGTCGCCAGTCGCATTCGATACCAAAACTCTTGATCGTTTCTTCGATTGCATCCATGTTTTCTCGGCCAAGACGTTCGATTGTTGCCATTTCATCTTTGAACCTGGCATAACCATTTGTGAATCCGTGAGTTAAGGAATTGTTGCAAAAGCCTCCATTGCGCCCTGACGCCCCGGCACCAGTCCAGCTTTTTTCAATAATGATTACTTCACGTTCGGGATTTCGTTGCTTTGCAAGCAGCGCTGTCCATAACCCCGTGTATCCGCCGCCGACAATGCAGAGATCAGTAGTGACGTCACCGATGAGCAATGAATGTGGTTGTGGTTCAAGCGGGTCTGAATCGAGCCAGTATAGATCTGGCTGCATATTCGAAAGGTGTTTGAGAATGTAAGGGTCGATGTTTGCCACCGCGTCATCCGGCCTTCGCCGGAATCACCCCTTTACTACTATCTAAGTTGGCCCGGGTCCTCCGGATTCCTACCCCATAACGCAGATGTCTGTTAACAATCTGTTGTTCGCTACAGTGCGCAAATTATAGCCGGCTATTGACTTGGTTGATAGCGTTTAGCCATGAAAACCATCTTGGATGCGATCGGTAATACGCCGCTGATAAACATAGAAGGCATTTATGTGAAGATGGAATACCTCAATCCGTCGGGTTCAATAAAAGCTCGCATAGCAAAATATATGATTGAGAGAGCAGAGCAAGAAGGATTGCTATCTCCAGGGGACACTATCGTTGAAGCAAGTAGTGGCAATACTGGAAACGCCATGAGCATGGTTGCTGCAGTAAAAGGTTACAAAATGTTGGTTGTGATGCCAGAAGGGCTAAGCCAAGAGCGCACTGCTATTTCGCGTGCTTTCGGCGCTGAGGTTCGAACAATCGGAGATTTTCACGTCAACAAGGCACTTGAAGAAGTTCGTCGCCTGGCAAGCCAACCTGGATTCTTTGCACCCCAACAATTTGATAGCGAATGGAATGTAATTGAAAATCATGATTGGTTGGGGCAAGAATTGTTGAAAGAACTTCCTGCTAAGCCTGATCTCGTTGTTGGCGGAGTTGGTACCGGCGGCACTTTGATTGGCGTCGGCAGTGCTTTTAAGGAAGTGAACCCAAAGTCTTTGAGTTACGCCCTTGAACCATCCGAGTCTTGCACCATTGCATGTGGTGAAGTAGCCAAACATCTCATCGAAGGTATTTCCGATGGCTTTATACCGGGCATAATCGAACGACATAGTTCAGAAATTGATGGGTTCATCCATATTCACTCACACGACGCCGTTGAGGAAACCCGAAGACTTGCAAAGATGCATGGAATCTTTGTTGGCCCTTCATCAGGTGCCCACATGCTTGCTGCGAAGCAGTTGAAAGAGCAGCTGAATCTAGAGACAGTTGTTACATTCTTCTGCGATGAAGGCGAAAAATATATAAATGATTACTGGCTAAACCAGTGAAAGAGCAAATCTCTTTCTGAAATTAAAAATACCCTCGCTGTTACACGAGGGTATTTCTAATGTGCTTATCTATTATGGAAGTTGCGCGTGACGCTCTTCCGAGGTTGGCCGCTTGAAGTAATCCGAACCTTGTGACCAGTAAATAGACATTGGAATAACTCCGATGGCCACTGTTCCCACTCCAACCCAAAGGGCTAGATGCGACAGTGTTGGGATTACTTTTATCAGAACAGCGATAAGGAATAGGCCTGATAAAGCTGGCCATACGCCCACCATAAAGAATGTCTGAATATTTCGCATCAGGTGGCGACGATAAAGAACGATTACCGACACTGATGCAAGGGCGTAGTAGAAACAGATTTGAATGCCAATAGCCGCAACGCCAGCTTGGGCAATGTCATTTACTGAGCTGATGAACTGCGAACCAATAAAGAAGAGCAGCACAAAGACAGTGGTGAAGACCGTTGCATTCCATGGAGTTTGGAACTTCTTGTGAACTTGCCCAAAGGAAGTTGGCATTGAGTAGTCGCGGCCCATAGAGAAGAGAGTTCGTGTCACTTGGATCATCTGTGTTTCGATTGTTGCCACTGTGGAAAGCAAAACTGAGACCACGATGAATTTTCCAAACCAACCCGGAACGATGACTGCAGCAAAATCACTGAGCACACTTCCACTCGATGAAAGCGTGGCATCGCTAAGAACCATATTGATTGCAACAATGGTCAAAAGGAATGTGAAGAAGACGAAAAGAATTCCAAAGATTCCGCCCTTACCAGCAGTTGACTGCCCTTCCTTTGTCTCTTCATTGAGGTTAGCCGTTACATCCCAGCCCCAATAGAAGAACGCGCCAGAAACGGCACCGATCAAAATGGCACTGAGGCCAGAAGCAACCACATACTTCGAGTCAAAGCTTGCTGCAGTTCCGACCACATTGTCAGGGATTGCATAGGATTTAATTTGGCTAAATGAAAACCAACTCCAGCTAAATTTATGTGTATGTGGGTGATGCATCAAAGCTAAAACGTCAAAGACCCAGAGAAGTCCCAACTCGGTGACTGTCATGATGACTTGAGCTTTGGCGGTGAACTTGATTCCGTAGGCGATGATTCCAACCATAAAGACAAAAATTGCTGCGCCGACAAGAGTCGTCCAGTGCACATTATTTACAATGGCCTCGTTATTAGAGAAAAGTGAGAGCAAGCTTGTTGAAGCAGGAACAGTGGAAACCAATCCAAAAATAATCGATGCAGTAACAAGTGACCAACCGGCTAGGTATCCAAGGATCGGATGTAGAGCGTTACGTACCCAAATGTATGTTGCACCCGCGTTCTGTCGAACTTTGCCCATGTAATGAAAGGCAATCACAACACCAAACATTGCAATTCCAGAGTACAAAAGTTCGCCGGGACCAAATAAGCCAACGGTTACTGCAAGAGTGACCGTGGTCGCTGCGATCGAATAGGCCGGAGCAGAACCTGCGATGCCCATAATGGTCGATTCAAAAAGGCCCAATACGTTGGCAGCTAATTTCTGCTCAGTGTTTGACGCTTTTCCTGGTTTGCTTGCCATCAATTAACCTCCGAGTTGGAGAGGGCATCATTCGATGCGCGGACAATTACGTGCAATAAGGTAGCAGCGGCGCCTCGAAATTGGGAGAGATACCCTCAAGAAAATATGCCAAATGTTTGGGTCTAGACCGCCTCTTCCGTTGCCAGACTTTTGCGAACATTCTTCGCAAGCTCGTAGCCAAGGATCGCTACGAGTAAACTTGGCGCCAGTGGTGGCGAGAGTGAATGCCTCAGTTTGCACACGAAGCCGTATCGGATAAATAGATCTTGGTGGACCGTACTGGGATCGAACCAGTGACCCCCACAATGTCAATGTGGTGCTCTACCGCTGAGCCAACGATCCTTGCTGTTACTGCTTGTTGCGATAAATAAGTTTAACCTAATTATTTCTGATCTTCATCGCGACCGTAGTCGTCCTGAATACGCTCAATGTCATCTTCGCCAAAGTAGGTGCCTGTCTGAACTTCGATAAAGCACATAGGAACCTTTCCAACGTTGCCTATGCGGTGAAGTTCGTTAGCTTGAACAGTGACCGTATCTCCAGATTGCAAAATTGAGGAGACATCATTGAGCACCACTTCTGCGGTTCCATACACGATGTACCAATGTTCGCTGCGATGCTTGTGTCGTTGGTAGGAGAGGCGCTTACCTGGGTCAACCCAGATCGCCTTCACTTTGTGAGTTGGCAAATCTTGCAAAACCTCGTAACGACCCCAAGGGCGATTTGGACCATCTGTCATTTGGATCGCCACCCTTTCACTTCGATGCATTTTGTTAGGAGCTTAATTATGGAGGTCGGAACGGGATTTGAACCCGTGTAGCAGGATTTGCAGTCCTGAGCCTCGCCTCTCGGCCATCCGACCATCTTTTTTGCTTCTCGTTAAAATTGACTCGCTGGTTAACCGACTGAGAGCGGACGACCGGGTTCGAACCGGCGACCTGAACCTTGGCAAGGTTCCGCGCTACCAACTGCGCTACGTCCGCATTACTTTTACTGCTTCTTAATACTCCGCCTTTCAGGCAGAGGGGAAATCTACCGCACAGTGCAGGGCGTGTGCCAATCCAAGCCAGCCTTGACTAAGTTTCTGGCATGGGAAGTGAGCTTTTTTGGATGGGCGGGCGATTAGCGAGCCGGGCCGTCGAAATTTCTCATGACCCAACATCGCTGGAAAAAGATGGCTTCTGGGCAATTCAGGTCGATTATGAAGGCCGCTGGACTTTGATCCGATTCGATGAGGTAACGGGCGAGGCATTTCCTGAAAGCCCCGTTGAAAAGTCGGAGGGACGTTGGGAATCAACGCAAAACATCGACTCTTACATTGACTACGTATCGCGCATGCGAGAAGCAATCGCAGCGGGGGATGTATATCAAGTTAATGCCTGCAGAATTTTAAGAAGAGAGTGCCCAGATAATTTGGAAGGCATATTTAGCCAAATCATCAATGATAATCCCGCACCCTATGCCGCATACTTTCGCGCAGATGGGAAAGAGATTGCCTCGGCCTCTCCGGAACTATTTCTATCGTTTACGACCGACGAAGAAGGTGTACACCTAAAATCGAGTCCCATAAAAGGGACTTCAGTTGAACCAACTTTTGGTGAAAAGGATCAATCAGAAAATGTAATGATTGTTGACTTGATTCGAAATGATTTGAGTCGAATCTGCAAAGAAGGAAGCGTGGATGTCTCTCGCTTGTTGGGCGTTGAAGAGCACCCTGGCCTGTTTCATTTGGTCTCCGATGTGGTGGGAACTTTGCGAGATGGCATTACGTGGCCTGAAATAGCGCAAGCAGTTTTGCCTGCTGGATCCATTTCTGGCGCCCCAAAGAGTTCGGCAATAAAACTTATCACTTCAAATGAAGGTGCCAGAGGGCCTTACTGCGGATTGCTTGGCTGGATTGAAAAGCGCGGCTCTGATATATCTGGTGAGCTTTCTGTTGCCATCCGAATCTTTTGGAAGGAAGATAACAAAATCAATTTTGGAACAGGCGCTGGTATTACGTGGGGAAGTGATCCGGCAGCAGAATGGGAAGAGACGGAATTAAAGGCAAGACGGTTGATTGCCATTGCAGATGGGAGACTTCACGAGTGAATTACTTGCATTCCAAAGATCCCACGGGGGAGTTGCATCTGGCGGCTACGAGCCATCCATGGTTGCTTGGTGATGGAATTTTTGAGACTTTGAAAAGTGAATTTGGTTCACTCTTTTTCTTGGATCGACATATTAAGAGGCTACTAAATTCGGCTAAAGAACTTCTATTTGAAGAGATCGACGAAGATCTGCTTCGCCAACGTATCGAAATCCTGAGAAGTCGAACGGCAGGATTTGAAAGAGGGCGATTTCGAATCTCGCTCTTCTCAAATGGTGAATATCTACTTTCGCATGAGTCAGCCCCTCTTCGCATAGCACCACAAAAACTGCTTCTGTCTCCGAAATTAAGGTTCAGCGGCTCATTTTTAACAGGGAAGAAGTCGATGTCATATGGAGACGCAAGTGCTGGACTTCGCCTTGCAAAAAAGCATCACTGCGATGATCTAATTTTCTTTAACGAACGAGATGAAGTTGTAGAAACAGGAACGGCAAACCTCCTTCTTGAAACCCGAGGAACATTTATTACCCCTGCAGTTGAATCCGGTTGCTTGCCCGGAATAGTAAGAGGTGTGCTCCTGGATTGGTTTAAAGATGTGAAGGAAGCCACCATCACCATCGATGACCTTAAGGATGCTTCGGGTTTGTTTGTTATATCAAGTTTGCGTGAAATTGACTTAGTTACAGAGCTTCACGATCTCAACGGTTTCATGCAAAAGTACCAAATATCGGCCGCAGCAGAAAAGCTTCGGGCCGATTACCTTATTAACTCTCGTTCCATTCCAAATTCTTGATAGATTTCACCCATGTCCCAGATATCTGTAAGCGTCAACGGCTCCAAGGAACTCATAGATCCAGAGACCAGGCCAACACATATCTTCGCGCCAATGACAGATGTGGTCGTTTGTAAGGTCAACGGAGAACTCCGTGACCTATGGACGGAGTTGCAGGATGGTGATGTCATTGAGTCGATTCTCATTTCATCACCCGAGGGCTTATCGGTCCTTCGACATTCCACCGCCCACGTTCTCGCCCAAGCTGTTCAGGAAGTTTTCCCAGAGACAAAACTTGGAATAGGGCCTCCAATCACCGATGGTTTTTATTATGACTTTGATCCAGAGAAGCCATTCACTCCCGAGGACCTTGTAAAGCTTGAATCGGCAATGCGAAAGATCGTAAAGGCTGGGCAACGTTTTCGTCGACGAGTTACAAGTGAGGCCGATGCGCTTAAAGAATTGGCGCACGAACCTTACAAGTGCGAACTTATCGGCTTGAAGTCTGGCAGTGATGATGAATCCAATGTTGAAGTAGGTGGAGCCGAACTCACTATCTACGACAATCTTGGGCGAGACGGACAACCCGTCTGGAGTGATCTATGTAGAGGGCCTCACCTTCCATCTACAAAACAGATTCCGGCCTTCAAATTAATGCGTACGGCTGCGGCGTACTGGCGTGGTTCTGAAAAGAATCCGATGCTGCAAAGAATTTATGGAACCGCATGGTCCTCACAAGAGGATCTGGATGCTCACCTAGCGCTCCTCATTGAAGCTGAAAAGCGAGATCACCGCAGACTTGGAACAGAACTTGATCTCTTCTCGTTTCCAGATGAAATTGGAAGTGGACTTGCAGTCTTTCATCCAAAGGGCGGAATTATTCGGCGCGCTATGGAGGATTACTCAAGGCATCGCCATGAAGAAGAAGGTTACGAATTCGTTTATTCACCTCATCTAACAAAAGCAGCGCTTTTTGAAACATCTGGTCACCTTGATTGGTATTCAGAAGGAATGTATCCACCGATGATCATGGATGAAGAACTCCACGCCGATGGAACAATTAAGAAGGCCGGTCAAAAGTATTACATGAAGCCGATGAATTGCCCGTTCCATAACTTGATCTATAAATCAAGCAGTCGTTCATATCGTCAACTCCCTCTTCGCTTATTCGAATTTGGCACTGTGTATCGATATGAGAAATCAGGAGTGATTCACGGCTTAACGCGCGCCCGCGGATTCACGCAGGATGATGCACATATCTATTGCACAAAAGAGCAGATGCCGGGAGAACTTGATTCACTTCTTACATTCGTTCTCAATTTGCTGCGCGATTATGGTCTAGTCGATTTTTACCTTGAACTTTCAACTCGGAATCCAGCGAAATCAGTTGGCGAAGATAAGGATTGGGAAGAGGCCACCGAAGCGCTTCGTCTTGCAGCCGAGAAGCAGAATTTGGAATTAGTGCTTGATCCTGGCGGGGCGGCTTTTTATGGACCAAAAATTTCTGTACAAGCAAAAGATGCAATTGGTCGAACCTGGCAAATGTCTACGATTCAAGTTGATTTCCAGTTACCTCAAAGATTTGATTTGGAATATCAATCAAGTGATGGATCGCGTCAGCAACCTGTGATGATCCACCGAGCGCTATTTGGTTCGATTGAGAGATTCTTTGGCGTCCTTACAGAGCATTACGCAGGCGCATTCCCACCATGGCTGGCCCCAGTTCAAGTTCGCGCCATCCCCGTAGCCGATGCGTTTCTGCCATATTTGCAAGATATCGCAGCGAAGATGCGTAAAAGCGGAGTTCGTATCGATGTTGATACTGCGGATGAGCGAATGCAGAAAAAGATTCGAAATGCACAGTTGGAGAAAATTCCATTCATGTTGATTGCTGGTGAAGAAGATCAGGCAGCAAATACGGTCTCATTCCGTTACCGCAACGGAGAACAAAAGAATGGAATTTCAATTGAAGATGCCATGCAAGAGGTTTTGAACGCAGTAAAAGAACGTAAGCAGATTTAATTATGTCTGAGCTAACTGGCGGAGCAGGAATGCCTGATAGTTGGTCTCGCTTGTGGGCTCCACATCGAATGAGTTATTTATCTGGTGAGAATCGACCACTGCCGGGAAACGATGTGCCATGTCCGTTCTGCGCTGTACCGGGAATGAATGATGAAGAAGGTCTAGTCGTTCATCGCGGCGAAGAGGCCTATGTAGTTATGAATTTATATCCATATAACGCCGGTCATCTTCTTGTCAGCGCATATCGCCACGTTGCAGACCTTACGGATTTAAGTGCATCAGAGAGAAGTGAAATATCCGAGCTGACAGCACATTCAATGAAAGTTTTACGTAAGGTTTCCGGTGCCAATGGTTTTAACCTAGGAATGAATCAGGGCTCGGTCTCGGGTGCAGGGGTCGCGGCTCATATTCATCAACACGTTGTTCCGCGCTGGGCAGGCGATGCCAATTTCATGCCAATTATTGGACAAACAAAAGTGCTCCCGCAGTTACTGCAAGATACGCGAAGTGCTCTA
>Ga0194037_1000476_pt1 | contig 31080 bp, 25 predicted proteins | sample JunL306m_MetaG_FD_148653 | JGI IMG/M metagenome (GOLD analysis project Ga0194037, IMG submission 148653) | Anoxic zone freshwater microbial communities from boreal shield lake in IISD Experimental Lakes Area, Ontario, Canada - Jun2016-L304-6m | ecosystem: Environmental > Aquatic > Freshwater >...
GCATTGGGTTGTATTTTAAAATTTTCGGTATTGAATTCAAGTGTGTCGTTATTCATTACTACTGGAGCTCTTTTAGCAGTAACAGTTACCGTACTGGCATTCTTTATATCAGTTAAATTAATAAATCCCAAATTTAATGACTCCCCTTCTTTAACTTGAATCTGTTGCCAGATTGGAACAAACCCTACATAGGAAGCTGATAATAAATAAACCCCTTTATAAATATTCTTTAGCTGAAAGTTACCCGATGAGTCGGCTCTGGTAAAACTGATTAATGAAGAGTCATTTGAATTTACAAGTGAAACAGTTGAATAAGCCAGTCCTTTTTTACTTGCTGTATCAAAAACAATTCCACGAATATTTGAAGGTTTATTCTGAGCTTCCGAAATCAAAGAAAGAAATATGGTAAATAATAAAAGTAACATTAACCTCATGCGGATAGTTTTATCTGCCGAAATTATGCCAACATTATTTAGTTTTCAGTTAAAGCAGCTGTGTACAAAGTTAATTAGGGTTAATGATTTACAATTCGCCCTCAGCCCATCTTCTTCTTAATTCCTTTTTATTGAGTTTCCCAACACTGGTTTTAGGAATTTCAGTCATTCCAATATATTGATCCGGCAATTGATAAGATGCAAAGTGATCCGACAAAAATGCATTAAGGGCATCTTTAGAAATAGTGGTTTCATTTCTAAACACCACACAAGCCAAAGGGCGTTCTACCCATTTTTCATCTGGTATAGCAATTACACAAGCTTCTTTTATCTCAGGATGAGCCATCAATGCTATTTCAAGGGCCACACTCGATATCCATTCTCCTCCGCTTTTGATAAGGTCCTTACTTCTGTCACTGATATTCATATATCCTTGTGCATCAAAAGTGCCGACATCACCTGTTTTAAACCATCCATCTTCTGAAAAGGAAAGATGATTATCGTTGTATTTGTAATAACTTTTGATAATCCAAGCCCCTCTAATTTCAAATTCTCCTACTGACACTCCATCTCTTGGAGCAATAGTTCCATCTTCTAGTACTGATCGAATTTCAACTCCTGGCAATTCAATACCCTGCTTCGCCCTAATAGCTAACTTCTTTTCATCACTCAGTGAGTCGTGTATATTTTGAAGTCTACTTGCAGTTCCTATCGGAGAAGTTTCAGTCATACCCCAAGCATGAACCCCTTTAATTCCAAAATCTTTTTCAAATGCTTCAATCAAACTTGGGGGTAAAGCTGATCCGCCCACTACATACTCACGTAAAGCCAATTTTTCTTTAGGAGGATTTTTTTTCATAGCATCATAAACACCCAACCAAATTGTAGGCACCCCATTTGCTACAGTAACTTTTTCTTGTTCCAGTATTTGAATAATGGCATCAGGTTGTAAGTGTAAACTTGGCAAAATCATATCCGAACCAGAAAGAATACATACATAAGGAAAGCCCCATGCCATCACATGAAACTGAGGCACAATCAATAGTACTCTATCCCTTACAGATAGATTAGCCGCATTGGGCATGAGTAATGCTAATGCGTGTAAATAAGTTGAACGATGCGAATACAAAGCTCCTTTTGGATTGCCAGTAGTACCACTAGTATAGCAAAGACCACAAGCATCATTTTCTTCAGAGGGATACCACTGATAATCAGATGTACTTTCAGTTAAAAGGTCTTCATATAATATGGTTTCAGGAAGGCTTGTAATAAAATTTTCTGCCGCATTGAGTAAAACATATTTTTTTATCCCGGTAGTATAGGGCGCAACTTTTTCAAAAAGTGGTACTAGCGTGGCATCAATAAAAACAATTTTCGCTTCTGCATGATTTACGATAAATATGATTTGCTCTACACTAAGTCGCACATTCAATGTATGGCAAATTGCTCCAGCACCTGGTATCCCATAATATAATTCTACATGCTGATAATGATTCCAAGCAAATGTAGCCACCCGATCACCTGGTTGAACTCCAAGATGATGCACTAAAGCGTATGATAATTTTTTTGCTCTCTGATATAAGTCTGAGAAATGATAGCGGTGCCAACTGCCGCTAGGTAATTTTGTTACAATTTCTTTGTGAGGAAAAACCCGATTCCCATATTCCAAAATGGCATGAGTAGTTAATGGAAAATCCATCATTAATCCTTTCATAAGCAAGATTTGTAGTTAACAATCGTAAAACTCTTTGTCAGCAGTTACCTGTAAACAAGTTAGTGAATTTTAAGAAAAACTAAAAAGCCCAATTTGGGTTAGTAGGTTGTATTAAATCCCATAGATTTCCATACAAGTCTTCGAAAACAGTAACAATTCCATATTCTTCAACTACAGGAGGTCGAACAAAACGAATATCTTCTTTTTGCATTCTATCATAATCCCGCCAAATATCATTGGTATACAGAAAAAGGAATACCCTACCGCCCGTTTGGTTTCCAATTCTTGACACTTGTTCCGGAGTAGCTGCTTTAGCTAAAAGTAAACAGGTATTTGAGTTTCCGGGCGGAGCCACCATTACCCAACGCTTTGTTTCAGAAAGTACTGTGTCTTCAACTAATTTAAACTGAAGTTTCTGAGTATAAAAAGCAATCGCTTCATCATAATCTTTTACCACTAAAGCAATATGTGCAATTTGCTGTCTCATTTCAATATTATTTTATCCATGTGAAAGAGGTCTTTTTTTAATCATTCCACCTTTTGTATCTTTTACACTACTCATAACTACAAATGCATGTGGATCAATTTTTTCTAACTCAGCTTTAAGTTTATTTAATTCTAAACGAGTAATTACAGTATAAACAATATCGTTTTCCTTTGTTGGCCCTTTTTTACCATAACCCTGTCTACCACTATAAAGTGTAACTCCTCTTCCCATCTTATTGATAATCATTTGTCTGATTTCTACAAAGTGAGATGAGATGATGGTTACCCCTGTATATTCTTCAATTCCTTCAATGATAAAATCAAGTGTTTTGGAAGCTGATAAATAAGTGATCATACTATAAAGGGCAATTTCAACAGAGAGCAAATAAGCCGCCAATGAAAAAATCATGACGTTAATAATGATAATTACGTCTCCTAAAGTTGTTCCTAATTTCTTACTAAGAAAAATAGCTAACACTTCAGTTCCATCTATCACAGCACCACCTCTCACGGCAAATCCAATACCTCCTCCGAGAAACATTCCTCCAAATATGGCAACTAAAAGTTTATCCTGTGTAACAAATGGGAAATTAATAAATGCCACACAAATAGCGAGTCCGGCTATTGCAAGCACTGTCTTTATAGCAAATATTTTTCCCATTATTTTGTACCCCAGAAACATGAATGGAATATTGATGGTTATTATCAAAATGTATAAAGGTATTCTGGTCAGGGATGAAATGAGCAATGAAATTCCAGTTGCTCCACCATCAATAAATTGGTTATTTATTAAAAATCCTTTCAACCCAAAAGAAGCAGAGAATATCCCTATCACAATAAATAAAAAGTCTTTGCAATAATGAATAATAGTGATTCTTAATTCACGATAACTTTTTGCTACCTGAAAATCATTCAATGGTTGAGATGTATCCTCAAGGTTTTTTTCTCTCAGGATATTATTAACAATTATCTGTTTCCAAAAAGTTTTCATTATTTATTATAGGTTTAATAAAATTTATCCAAATTGTACTGATGTCATAGTTAATGAACCGCCCACTGCTTTATCATTAAAAAAATGAATAGGATCTTGCTTTGAAGATAACCCCAGACTATAAATAAGCGGCAAATAATGTTCTGCTGTTGGAATTGATAATAAAGCAGCTTTTCCTAATTTTTCATACTGCACTAAAGATTCATGGTTGCCTTCATTAATTAGATGCTTAAATGTATTGTTCATTTCCAATGCCCAATCAAACCCAAATCCTGGCTCGTCCAATTTATCCCATGCAACCATTCTTAGGTTATGAACCATATTACCACTCCCAATAATCAGTACACCCTTTTTGCGTAATGCAAATAGCTCTTTTGCCAATTCATAGTGATATGATGCAGGTTTTGTATAATCGATACTTAATTGCAAAACGGGAATATCTGCTTCGGGATACATATGTCTCACGATTGTCCAGGTACCATGATCTAACCCCCAATCATGATCTAATTCCACATTGGTAGAATGAATAATCCGTTTTGTTTCTTCGGCTAAAACCAAACTTCCAGGTGCTGGATATTGTACCTGAAAAAGCTCTTGGGGAAACCCTCCAAAATCATGTATAGTGGAAGGGGAATCCATCGCAGTAATTCTTGTGCCTTTAATAAACCAATGAGCCGAAATAACCAAAACTGCACTTGGCTTATTTATTTGCTTCGCCAATTGCGTCCACTTTGTGCTAAACTCATTTATTTCAATTCCATTCATCGGAGACCCATGTCCAACAAATAAAACCGGCATCAATGTTTCTTGTTCCGGAAAACTATCAGTAAATTTTTTAAACGCTTGAAGGCTTGCCATGTTAAAATTTCATTTAATGAGAAGCTATTTCTAATTCTAAAATTTCTTTTAGAATCATGGAACTTGTTTCCAGATCTTTTCCTAGAAGTTTGTCCATTAAAGGATTCATAAGTGTTAGAGGGTATTTATTTTTCCCTACAAACCCCCATTTAAATCTAGTGATATCGTCAGTTATTGGTTCTGTAATCATGTAAACCTGTGCAATATTGTTGAATGGTTTAATGAACCTAATTTCAAAATCAATTCGATGATTTACTTCAATAGATTTAATTTCCTGTTCCCCTTTACCAAGTTGTTTATTGGAACTATCCCAAGATATTACACAGCCTATAAGTCCATCTTCACCAATCATCTTTGTTTTCACATGTGGGTCTGCCATCCACCATTTATTAAACTTGTGCTGATGATTCATATAACGGATATAATCAAACACTCTTCCAACGGGTTGATCTATGATAATAATTTTTTCTATGTTATACTCTGACTTCATAAAAAAAGCTGCAATTAGAAGCAACGCAATAAGCAAAATCAAAACATACAGGATAGTCATTGGTAAATTTTAATACAAAATAAAGCTTAAAAAGCTTTTCTGGCTGAATATTTGTAAAATCTGAGGGGCCAACAAGAATATAAAAATAATATGACAATGACCAGATATATAGTCATTTTTTATATCTATATTTAAAATATTTTTTTACATTATGTTTAGTTTTCAAGCTACTATTATATGAAAAGTGTGAACAAAATCTTCCACGATACCTTTCTAAGAATAAAAGCCAGATTTCAGTTAGTGAAAGAAATACAAGATGAATATTCCGAAAATGTAGATGAGATTAGAGAAAAAAACTATTCAGATGACCGTGTTAAACTAATTGTGCAGAATATTTCAGATATGGTGACTCTTGTAAATAAACAAGGGATTATCGTTTACAATAACAATGCAGTAACACGCATATTGGGTTATGAGCCAGAAGAACTTAATGGCAAGAGTATGCTTGAATTAGTTCATCCAGATGATCAAGAAAGAGTTGGGAATAGATTTACAGAAGTTTTACAAAAAGAAGGGATTGGTGAATTAATTGAATTTAGATTTCTTTCTAAATTTGGGAATTACCTGCTCATTGAAAGTGTAGGAAATATCCAATTAAATAACCCGGCTTTTCATGCGGTAATATTGATATCAAGAGATATCACTGAAAAAAGAAAAATCGAAGATTCCATCAAAGCAAGTGAAGAAAGATTTCGTTCTTTAATTCATCATATTTCAGATATCATCACCATAGTTTCAGTAAAGGGTGAAATAATCTATCAAAGTGCTTCAGCGAGGCAACTTATGGGTTATGAAGAGAATGAATTAAGGAAAAGAAATTTTGCTGAAATAGTACACCCGGAAGATTTTCCTGCCTTAATGCAGTCATTTCAAAAACTAATTGAAAAAGGCGGCGTAAGTGAACTGGCCGAATTTAGATTATTAGATAAAAATGGTAATTATTTTTATATAGAAGCCCAAGCTACCAACCAGTTAAATAACCCATATATTAAAGGGATAGTAGTGAATTCACGGGATATCTCTATCAGAAAAAAAGCAGAAGAAGAAAGGAAGATTTTGATTCAGGAACTTACAAAAAACAATTCTGACTTAAAGCAATTTTCTTATATCGTTTCCCATAATTTAAGAGCCCCACTCACAAACCTAACATCAATGATCAAACTGTTAGACTTTAGCACTGTTTCTACAGATCGTTCCTTGAAATTATTAAATGGCTTTAAATCTACTACTCTACACCTAAACGATACACTGAACGACTTAATTGAAATTCTTGTAATAAAAGACAATACCAATATCCATACTGAAAATATCTACTTTGAAAAAGCTTTAAACAAAATAATAAAATCTATTAAAATACTCTTTGCAGAAACAAATACGGTTATTTCATCCGATTTTTCTTCCGCTCAGTTTGTAAAATTTAATGAGCCTTATCTTGAAAGTATTTTTCAAAATCTAATTACAAATTCAATCAGGTATAGAAGTTCAGATCGAAACCCTGAAATTTTAATCCATACAGAAATTCAAGGAGATTATACCATTCTAACTTATACCGACAATGGAATAGGATTTGATATTAATCAAGTAAAAGATAAAATTTTCGGGTTACACCAAAAGTTTCACCATCATCCGGAAAGTCGAGGAATTGGATTATATTTAATTCATGCACAAATCACTTCATTAGGTGGAACGATTAGTGTAGATAGTGAAATTGATAAAGGAACAACATTTAAAGTTTCATTTAAAAATTAAGAAAATGCTTGACATGGTAATGAGCGTTGATGATGATTCTATGGTTCAAATGATCAGTGAAATTATTATGAGTGATGAGGGCTTCTGCGATTCAATAGTAAAATTAGAAGATGGAAGATTGGCTTTAGAATATTTTGAAGAACAATCTAAGCTTCCATTAGAAAAACAAAAAATCCCTGAATTGGTATTTCTAGATATTAATATGCCTGTATTTAATGGATGGGATTTTTTAAATCAATATGATAAAGATTTTAAAAATTTTCATAACCGTACTAAAATAATAGTACTTACTTCAGGAGTTGATCCGGAAACTGAAATAAAAGCAGTAGAACATCCTTTGATCTTTAAATATATTACAAAGCCTCTTGAGCACAAACATATTGCCGAATTGAAAGAAGACCCTCTTTTTAATTCAATTGCCAATTCTTGAAAGATAAATAAACGGGTTTATTTACCTTTGCATCTATGTTTGAAAAACCGACCCTTCACACTGTACTTTCTCCCAAACTTTTGGACAACTACGATATTAAAAACAGTATTGTAGTAGTAATCGATGTATTTAGAGCTACATCAACCATTGCAACTGCATTATATAACGGAGCAACAAAAGTTATACCTGTGGCAGAAGTTAATACCTGTATTGAAATAGGCCAACTTATTGGAGGCATTACTGCAGGTGAAAGAGATGGAAAAGTAATTGAAGGTTTATCTCATGGAAACTCACCTGCAGAATACCCTCGTTCTTTTATAGAAGGCAAAACATTGGTACTTACTACTACCAATGGGACCAAATTGTTGCATATGGCACATAACAATGGGGCATCCGAAATAATAACAGGGTCCTTTCCAAACTTAAATGCAGTTTGCGAGTTCTTAGTTAAATCCAAAAAAAACGTAGTACTGGGTTGTTCTGCCTGGAAGGATAGAGTTAATATAGAAGATGCTTTATTTGCTGGCGCGGTTATCAACAACATTAAATCTGCCTTTACTATTCATTGCGATAGTAGTTTAATGGCCTCTGAACTTTATGCTAGTAAACAGCATCAGATGTTCGAATTCATAAGAAAAACGACGCATTGGCATCGACTTGCTGCATATGGACTAGAAAAAGACCTTGAATATTGTGTTAGTCCCAATCTTGCTAATATCCTGCCGATTTATCGAAAGGGTGATCTGGTAGTGGCCTAATTAATGAAATAACAAACATTTCATACATAATTTTCTCATTTAGCATCCAAAAACAATCTCCTTTCCTTTACTTTTGCAAATTGCCCATTTCAAACCGTCGCCAAAAGTGATGGGAGCTGATTGAAGCAATAAATAATTATGGCATTACCTTATTTAGTTAAACATATATACAATAGCGGAACCGAGGAAGTTATTCGCAGAGGCAAAAAAATTCATGCCCTAGGGAATGTGGAATTGTTAGAATATGATGATCTAATGGGCGCTGTTGTTTTTCGGGTAAAAGATGATGGATATTCTACTTATTATAAAGTACATATCACGCAATTTAAAGATCCAAAAACTTTATCACTTCGCTGTACCTGCCCTTATAATCTATCTGAGATTTGTAGACATAAAGCTGGCGCCTTATTTCATTTACAAGATCTTCTTGATAAAAATTTATTAGGCGATAAAGAAACAATATACGACCAACGGCATACGGTGGTAAAAATGAAGCAACTTGATCTGAAATTAATCAGGCTTTTAACAAGAAAAGAGAGTTTCGAGGCAGCAGAAAATTATTTAAGAAGTACTCGTGCAACTATACAAGAAGCAAAAGATGAAAGGGTATTAGCTACACTTGATTACGAAGGAGAGATTTTTAAAATTCAAATTCAAAAAAACGAAGAAAGAAATTTTGACACCAGTTGTAATTGCCAGAGTGATACAGAGCATCCTCTTTGTATTCACAAAAGTGTTGTTTTGCTTCAATTACTTCAAAACTATGGAGCTAACTATTTTGATAGCATTCGTAATTGGGATAAAGAGAAAAATAAACTACTGGCATTATATGGTTATTCATTAACGGATGATTTAAATGGCAAATTTGAATTTACTTATACAGATAACAAACCATTTCTAAGGTTATTGGATACTAGTATAAAACGAGTTACTTCAAATGCAGGAGCAGAATTAAGACCCAGAACCGTTGAGGCTACAATTAATCAGTTTGAATTTAAATCAGATCCTGATCAAAATACGATTCTCAAACTTGGTGTGGTTGTTACCAGCAACGAATTGGGCTATCCTTATATTTCAATAGAAGCAATCCAAGGAGAAGCAGATGAAACAGGAACAAAATATGTGTCCAAAACTTCAAAAATCGATTTAACTAAATTTGTAAATACAGAAGTTTTTAGCGAAGACGACAAAATGTTGTTACAGCAGTTAAGAAAACTAATGTCGGGTGAAGTGAATCGTTATTTAAACCGTAATTCTCCATTTAGCGGCATCTGGGAAAATATTATTCAGCAACACAATGATGAGTTACCAGAAGAAACCAGGCACTTGATTAATGAATATTTACACCCAAAAATAAAGAAGCTTTTTGTTGAGTTGACAGAAAGTAAGTTTGTATTTTATCTTCCACCAAAAAAAATATTTACTACACAGAATTTATTAGAAGCTGAATTCAGTGCACAATTTATCAGCCCTGAATTTGAAGTAAGCTATGCCAATGGGTTTTATACCATTGACTGTAGAATAAAACTTCCACTAGCTGATTTGAATATTTCAGATAATGAAACTGATTCAGCTTTGTTATTTCAATACCACAATCAATTTTATACCTGGCAGAAGCCGGAGGATATAATGCAGGTGGAGAAGTTTTTACCAACAGGTAAAATAGCTATCCCTGCCGAAGATTGGAATGCAGAGTTATTAGGTTACGTAATGCCTCTTTCAAAAGAATATTATGTTCATTTTACCAATGTTCAGAAAGAAGAAATAAAAGACATAAAGCCTGATTGGAAAATTCAATTAAAAGAGAAAGGCGACTATTTACTTTTCCAACCAATTTTCATTTATAGAGGATATGAAGTTAGACCAACAGATAAGGAAAAAATAATTCTCCCTGTAGAAGACAAAATTCTGATTATTCAAAGGAATCTGGAAGCAGAAAAAGAAATGATGCTTCGTATTGAATCTTTACACTCACAATTCATCCATCCAAGTGATAGCAATTCACTTGCGTTAAAGGGATCAGATGTATTGAAAAATAATTGGTTTTTTCTTTTTATAGACGCTACTAAAGAAATGAATATTCCTGTTCTCGGTTTTGAGGCATTGAAAAACTTCCGTTTTAATACCGCAAAACCATCGACACAAATTTTCATAAGTAGTAATACCGATTGGTTTGATGCTAAAATTCAAATCAATTTTGGTGAGCAAAAAGTTACAATCGAAGATGTAAAAAAAGCGCTCACCAATAAACAACAGTTTGTACAATTAGGGGATGGTACTCTAGGGATTTTACCAGAAGAATGGATAAAAAAATATTCACTTTTATTTAGAGTAGGAGAAGGTAAACAAGGGAATATTAAATTAAGCAAATACCACTTCAGTGTTATTGAAGAGCTTTATTTACAAAGAGATGAGCAAGAACTATTCTTTCAATTAGAAGAAAAATATGAAAGATTAAAAGAGAATCATTCTATTAAACCTATCCCTGCACCAGAACACTTAAGAAACATTCTAAGGCCATATCAGGAAAGTGGTTTCCAATGGTTAAACTATTTACGTGAGGTACAATGGGGCGGAATCTTAGCAGATGATATGGGACTTGGTAAAACCATTCAGGCACTCAGCTTTCTTCACCATTTGAAAAAAGAGGCTGGAAATTTAAAAGCACTGGTTGTTTGCCCTACCACTTTAATGTTTAACTGGCAGAATGAAATAAAAAAGTTTACACCTGAACTCAGTTTCTATATGCACCATGGTGGCACACGCTCAAGGGGAAGTTTGAGCGATGCTAATATAGATGTTATCATCACCACTTATGGTACGCTAAGAAGTGATATCAAACAGTTCGTAGAAGTGAATTTTGATTACGTGATCCTTGATGAAAGTCAGGCAATCAAAAACCCTTCCAGCAAAGTAACCAAAGCTGCTGGTTTATTACGTGCAAAGAATCGTTTATGCCTAAGTGGTACCCCATTGCAGAATAACACTTTCGATATATTTGCACAAATGAATTTCTTAAACCCTGGGATGTTGGGGTCCATGGAATTCTTTAAGCATGAATTCTCAATGCCCATTGATAAATTTGGAGAAAAGGAACAAAAAGACCATTTAAGAAAACTATTATATCCTTTCATACTTAGAAGAACCAAAGAGCAAGTAGCAAAAGATCTTCCTGAAAAACAAGAAATGGTTTTGTTCTGTGAAATGGGAGACGAACAACGCAAGATTTATGATGCATATCGAAATGATTATCGCGATAAGATTTTAGGCGTTGTTGAAAATCAAGGTATTCAAAAATCACAATTAACCATACTTCAAGGTTTAATGAAATTGCGACAGATTTGTGACAGTCCTGCCATTGTAAAAGAAGCAGAACGATTCCCAAATGTGTCAGTTAAATTAGAAGAAATCGGTAGAGAAATTACAGAAAACATCAGTAACCATAAAGCTTTGATTTTTTCACAGTTTTTAGGAATGCTTTCGCTGATTAAAGATAAAATGAGAGAATTGGAAGTTGACTTTGAATACTTCGATGGTAGTAGTACCATTAATGAAAGAGAGGCAGCTATTCAAAGGTTTCAAAACGACGATTCTTGTAGGGTATTCCTGATATCATTAAAAGCCGGTGGTGTGGGTTTAAACTTAACGGCAGCTGATTATGTTTACATTGTTGACCCTTGGTGGAATCCCGCTGTAGAACAGCAGGCTATTGACAGAACCCATAGAATTGGGCAAACAAAAAATATATTTGCCTACAGGATGATTTGTACTGATACTGTAGAAGATAAAATTTTAAAATTGCAAGAACGCAAACGCAATCTTGCCAAAGATCTTATTACAGACGATGAAGGATTTGTAAAAACACTCACAAAAGAAGATGTAGAATATTTATTTAGTTAACATTCCCAAAATAAAAAGCCGTCTCTATCGAATATTCGTTTTGAGACGGCTTTTTATATGTAGTATGTACAAATTATTTTTTAAACTCCACTGCAGCAAAACTCTTGTCTGCATCTTTCAAGAAAGATTCTTTACACTCTGTAGAACAAAATCCTAAAACTTTATTCTTAAAATGCAAGGTATCAGATACACCTGCAGTAACAGGCATTCCACAAGAAGGGTCTTTTTTATTATCCACTAAAGCTTGGTCGTAAGTTTTTGTTGAATCTGCAGGCATTATTGCTGTAGCTGCAGGTGCAGGTGCAGGCGTTTTTTCTTTACTTGAATCAGAATTACAAGCAGCAAAAAATGCGATGCTAACTAATAAAAATTTGAAGTTTCTAGACATAGTCAATGATTTATGTAAAACAATTGAAATCAAAAATAGCTAAAATTTAAAGCTTTTGAAATATTTAAAACAGCTGTATTTACCACCCATCCTTTTTTAGAATACGGGTGTTTGTCTGCCCTGCCTATACTTTACAACTGTTCACCGATTTAATTAAATCTCTACACAATGACCTACTAGCTTGCATTAAATTTTATAATTCTAAAACAATAGAATTAGTTTATTTTTTATACTAGTGCAAAATGGCAATCCGAAATTTTTTCACCCTCCTACTTTTTACATTCTTCTCATTGGCTGCCTACGCTCAAACAGCTGGATCTGTAAGAGGTAAGTTAGTCGACTCTCTTTCAAAACAAACATTAAAAGATGCTACCGTTACTGTAATAGATGCCAAGGATTCGACACTTGAAATTTTCGGGTTAGCAAAAACAGATGGTTTCTTTGAATTAAAGAATCTGTCTTTTAAGCCTCTGATACTTCAGATTAGTTTCCAAAGCTATGAACCCTTCAGTAAAGAAATTTTCCCAACCAAATCAAACCCTGACATCAATGTAGGAACCATTTTTTTAATTGCTAAATCGCATGATCTAGGTAATGTAACTGTTACTCAATCACCCATCATTATTAAAAAAGATACCATTGAATTTAATGCTTCCAGTTTTAAGACAAAGCCAAATGCTGTAGCAGAAGACCTTTTAAAAAAATTACCTGGTCTTGAAGTAGATAAGGATGGTGGCATAAAAGCACAGGGCGAAACAGTTCAACGCGTGTTAGTAGATGGTAAAAGATTCTTTGGAGACGATCCAAAACTGGCAACCAAAAATTTACCTCCTGATGTAATCGATAAAATCCAAGTATATGATGCACTAAGCGATCAAAGTACATTTACTGGTTTTGATGATGGCAATAGGGTTAAAACCATAAATATTACCACAAGGAAAGATAAACGCAAAGGTTATTTTGGTAAAATATCAGTAGGAGGTGGAAGTACAGGTGATGAAGGTGTATATGATAATAATCTAAGTCTTAGTAAATATGATGGTGACAGACAGATCACATTGATTGGACAAGGTAATAACGTAAACAAACAAAATTTTACTGGTCAGAATTTATTCGGCGGCGGTGGCAATAGAGGAGGCGGAAGCACAAATATAGGTTCAACAGCAGGCAGTAGTGGTATCATTAATACCTGGGCCGCAGGTTTAAACTATCGTGATAACTGGGGTAAAAAAACACAAGTTTCCGGTAGTTATTTCTTTAACGATCAGCATACCTATACCAATCAAAAAAGTTTCACGGAAACTTTAGTAAGCGGAAATCCTGACTCCTCCAATTTGAGCAATAATATTGTTTCAGGAATTAAGCATAATCAAAATAACCGCGTCAACTTTAATATTGAGACCCAGTTCGACAGTAGTAATAGCATGATTCTACGTCCCAATATTAGTTTCCAACATACAGATAACGATAACAATACACAATCTGCTAGCACTAAGGGAAAAGTAAACTTAAATAATTCGGTTGCACATAGCACCACTACGAATGATGGATATAACGGATCATTGGATGCAACTTACCGCCATCGCTTTGCAAAAAAAGGCCGTACTTATTCCATTGGCGTTGTGTTTGGTGGTTCAACAAATGAAGGAAAGGGAACCAACAATTCCATCAATCAATACTATACTCAAAACAGAGTAGATACAATTAATCAGATTAATAATAGTAATGCAGACGGAAAAAATATGAATACTACTTTATCCTATACTGAGCCAGTAGGCAAGGGACAGTTGATTGAGCTGAACTATACTTATTCTTATAGCGATAATACAAATGGGAAAAGCACTTATGGATTTAATAAACTTACAAATCAATATGATCTAGTAGTTCCAAATCTGAGCAATACATTCGAGAATATCTATAGCTCCAATAGGGGGACGTTGAGTTATCGAATTCAAAATAAAATGATGAATTTAAGTATTGGTTCAGGAATTCAAGTAGGCGATCTATCTAGCAATAACCTAACAAAAGATAGCGCCATCAAACAACATTATATAAACTTCTACCCTACTGCAACATTTAGATACGATTTTACAAAAACAAAAAACCTTCGAATCAATTATTCAGGACGTACCTCTCAACCTAGTGCTACTCAATTACAACCAATCGCAGATAACACCAATCCATTAAACATTGTTTTAGGCAACCCGAATCTTAAGCAGCAGTTTACACAAAATATGCGCATGATGTTTTCCTCATTTGATGTATTTACACAAAGAGTATTCTTTGCAACCATCAATGCCAGTGCCACTCAAAATGATATTCAAAACTCAGTAATTATTCAGCCTAATGGCGCACAGGTTACACAACCAGTAAACTTAGATGGAACTTTTAGTGCATCGGGTTATTTTAACTATGGTTTCCCAATTAAGAAACCTAAAAGTAATATGAGCTTTACAGGTAATCTTTCTTATAACCAATCTCAAAATTTGATCAATTTAAAAAGCAACTATACAAAAAATACAGTAGCTGGAGGCATGGTAAAATGGACTACTAATTTGAAGGATAATTTCGATATGAATTTCTCTTCAAATTCTTCTTTCAATTTTGCACGATATACTTTACAACAACAACAAAACGCAGATTATTTCACTCAAACATTCACAACCGAAGCAACTTACTATACCAAGAGCGGATGGATATTAGCTTCTGATTTCGATTACATCATCAATACGGGTCAAAGCGCAGGATATAATACCAATATCCCACTTTGGAATGCTAGTCTATCGAAACAATTATTCAAGAAAAAAGAAGGAGAGATTAAATTCTATTTATTCGATCTCTTGAATCAAAATGTAAGTATCCGTAGAACAGTTTCTGGAAATATGATACAAGATGTACAGACTGAGGTTTTGAAAAGATATTTTATGATCAGTTTCACCTATAATCTCAGAAGATTTGGGGCTGCTGGCCAAATGCAGAGAGGAAATAATCCGATGAATAATATGATGCGAATGGGTGGCGACAGAGGTCCTGGTGAAATGCGCATATTCAAAGGTGATCGAGGAGAATAGATTAGTATTAGTGTTGTTAATAAGCCGTTCTATTCATATAGACGGCTTTTTTGCTAACAGCCGTTAGGGTATAATATGTAATTTTTCACAAATAATTGAACAGTATTCTCTTAAATTTTTATACTTTTGAGCCCTCAAAGAAAAATCAGTAAACATTGAAGCAGTTATTTACGCTATTAAAACCTTTTCAATTGTCTGCATCTTTACCGATGCTTTCAACGAAGGCTGCTATCAATTGTTCACCGCGACCTCGACGCGGTTTCTGATAGGACGAGCAATTGGCACTTGCCCCTATCAGTGGAAAATCCCCAAAAACATAATCTACACGATACGTGTTTTCTGTTTACACTTATAATATAACTAAAGTTGGAAACCAAGGAAATCATTGTCAAGGTAGCCACGCACCTTGATACACATTTTGCACAACGCATCACTGATGAAATGGAATCATCAGCCAAAGCGAGAGGTACAGGTATTGCTAAAAGATCACCTGAATACGTAGCTGCAAAGATGCTGGATGGAAAAGCCGTCATTGCCGTTACAAGATTGGGGCAATGGGTTGGCTTTTGTTACATTGAAGCATGGGGTCATGGAAAGTTTGTAGCTAATAGCGGTTTAATTGTATCTCCAGAATATCGCAAGAGTGGTGTTGCAAAGACCATTAAGAAAAAAATCTTTGATCTATCCAGGGTTATGTATCCAGATTCTAAAATATTTGGATTAACAACTGGCCTAGCTGTTATGAAAATCAATAGCGACTTAGGTTATGAACCAGTAACCTATAGTGAATTAACGGATGATGAAGAATTCTGGGCAGGTTGTAAAAGCTGCGTCAACTTTGATATCCTTATGAGTAAGGATAGAAAAAATTGTATGTGTACTGCAATGCTATATGATCCTGCAGATCATTTTAAACCGGAAGAGACTGCTGAAGAATTCAAACAGAAATCAAAACTTTACGAACGTTTTATGAAAATAAAACAAAGTAAACTATTAGGCATTTTTAGAAAAAAAGAAACAGGAACTGGAGGAGGAAGTGGAATGAAGCAAAAGTCATTCTTTCACAATCTTTTTACTTTTTAATTTTTACTTATTAATTTATAAATATGAGCCAGGCAAAGAAAGTTGTATTAGGATTCAGTGGCGGATTAGACACTACTTATTGCGTTAAATATCTTAGCGAAGACAAAGGATATGAAGTGCATTCGATTATAGTAAATACAGGCGGCTTTACAGAGGAAGAACTTATTAATATTGAACAACACGCTTATAAACTGGGCGTTAAATCGCATACTTCTGTAAATGCTGTGAAATCTTACTATGATAGCATTATCAAGTATTTAATTTTTGGCAATGTATTGAAGAATAATACTTACCCACTGAGCGTAAGTGCTGAAAGATTGAGTCAGGCTTTGCATATCGCAGAACACGCCAAAAAATTGAATGCGGATGCAGTTGCTCATGGAAGTACTGGTGCAGGAAATGATCAGGTTAGATTTGATATGATTTTCCATATTATGATCCCAGGTGTAGAGATTATTACACCTATCCGCGATTTGAAGTTAAGTAGAGAAGCTGAAATCACTTACCTCAAAGGCAAGGGTGTACATATGAATTTCGAAAAATCTATGTATTCAATCAATAAAGGTTTGTGGGGTACCAGTGTTGGTGGAAAAGAAACATTGAATTCAAAAGGAATTTTACCAGAAGAAGCATGGCCTACGCAGGTTACTGCTACTGAAAGCAGGGAATTAAAATTACATTTTGAAAAAGGTGAACTAAAAGGTATTGATGATCAAACTTTCCTAGAGTCTACTGAAGCAATTCAATATTTACAAAGCATTGCTGGCGCATATGGTGTGGGTAGAGACATTCATGTAGGCGATACCATCATTGGTATTAAAGGACGTGTAGGTTTTGAAGCAGCAGCCCCAATGGTAATTTTAAAAGCACACCATGCTTTAGAAAAGCATGTTTTAACTAAATGGCAGTTAGGTTGGAAAGACCAGTTAGCACAATTTTATGGGAACTGGCTACATGAAGGACAAATACTAGACCCTGTGATGCGGGATATTGAAGCATTTTTAACTCATAGTCAGGAAAATGTTACAGGAGACGTATTTGTACAATTATTACCATACCGTTTTCATGTCATTGGGATAGAATCTGCATTTGATTTAATGAACAGTAAATTCGGGAAATACGGAGAAATGAATACTGGATTTACAGGAGATGATGTCAGAGGTTTTAGTAAAATTTTTGGTAACCAAATTTCTATCTGGCATAAAGTGAATCAAAGTTCTTAAATAACCAGACAAATTATTGAACATGACAAAAGTTGCGAATCCAAATAAGAAAATTCAGGTTGGCATTGTAGGAGGTGCAGGATATACAGGCGGAGAATTAATCCGCTTATTAATTAATCATCCTTATGTGGATATTCGCTTTGTACTGAGTAAAAGTAATGCTGGCAATCCGATTACTAAAGTTCATAATGACCTTGTAGGAGAAACCAATCTGATCTTTGCAGAAAATATTGATCAGGATATTGATATATTATTTCTTTGTGTGAGCCATGGAGACGCCAAGAAATTATTGGCAGAAAATAGTGTTGCTTCACATATTAAAATAATTGATCTTTCGCAAGACTTCCGCCTAAATGCAAATAATATTATATCAGGGCGCGCATTTGTTTATGGTCTACCAGAACTAAATAAAAAAGAAATCAGCAATGCACAAAATATTGCTAATCCAGGCTGTTTTGCAACCGCTATTCAATTGGGATTACTTCCAATTGCAAAAGCTGGCTTACTGACAGATGTGTATACCACCGGCATTACTGGCTCAACTGGAGCTGGGCAGAGCTTGAGTACAACATCTCATTTTAGCTGGCGAGCAAACAATATCTCTGCTTATAAAACCCTACATCACCAACACTTAAATGAAATTTGCGAATCATTACAACAGGCATCGGGAAATAAATTAAATACGAAAGACTTGATACACTTTGTACCTTGGAGGGGGGACTTTGCACGAGGTATTTATACAAGCAGTGTTACAAAATGTGAAATGGGTTTAGATGAAGTAAAAAAAATGTACCAGGATTTTTATGCAGGTGCCGCTTTTACACATATAAGTGATTCTATGATTGATTTAAAGCAAGTAGTGAATACCAATAAATGCCTGATTCATATTGAAAAACAGGGTGATAAAATTGCCATTCACACAGCAATTGATAATTTATTAAAAGGTGCAACAGGACAGGCCGTACAAAATATGAATATTCTTTTTGGTTTGAATGAAGTTTCAGGGTTGCGACTTAAGGCAAACTATTTCTAGTATTTGCAATAGTTTGCCCCATGACATTGATGAAACCGAATTCAAATTTTTTAAAATAACAGAATGAAACTTTTCGACGTTTACCCCATCAATAATATCACCATTACAAAAGCCTTAGGCTCATATGTATGGGACAACCAGGGCCAGGAATATTTAGATCTTTATGGCGGCCATGCAGTAATCTCTATCGGTCACACTCATCCGCATTATGTTAAACGTTTAACTGACCAATTAAACAAACTTGGCTTTTATTCTAATTCAATTAGAATTCCGATTCAAGAAGAATTAGCAAGTAAATTAGGAGACTTAAGTGGCAAAGAAGATTATCAGCTATTCCTTTGTAATAGCGGGGCAGAAGCGAATGAGAATGCATTGAAAGCTGCATCATTCTATAATGGTCGCAAAAAAATTGTATCATTTACAAAAGCTTTTCACGGAAGAACTTCTTTGGCTGTTGCAGTTACAGACAATCCTAATATCGTTGCTCCCGTAAATCAGACTGACAATGCAGTTTTCCTTCCTTTTAATAATACCGAAGCACTAAAAGCATATTTTGATGAAAATGGAAATGAAGTATCTTCTGTTATCATTGAAGGAATTCAGGGAGTAGGCGGAATAAATGTTGCGAGTAATGAATTTTTGCTCACTATTCGTAGCCTCTGCGATCAATACAATGCTGTATTCATTGCAGATAGTGTTCAATGTGGCTATGGCAGAACTGGTAAATTTTATGCCCATGATCATAGTGGTGTACAGGCAGACATTTATTCAATGGCAAAGGGTATGGGAAATGGTTTTCCAGTAGCAGGTATTTCCATCTCACCAAAAATTCACTCCAAACATTATATGCTTGGCACCACATTTGGCGGAAACCATTTGGCCTGTGCAGCTGCTCTTGCAGTTTTGGAAATCATGGAACAAGATGCATTGATGGCTAATGCTACTAAAATAGGCGATTATCTAATGCATGAATTAAAAGGATTACCAAATATCAATGAAATAAGAGGTAAGGGTTTGATGATTGGCATTGATCTTCCTGAAGATAAAAAAGAAGTAAAGAAGAACCTGCTTTTTAATCACCATATTTTCACAGGGGAAGCAAAACCAAATGTGATTCGTTTATTGCCTGCATTAAATATTACTCAAAAAGAAGCTGATTTATTTTTAGAAGCACTAGCAATCGAACTTAAATAAAAATATTCCATTAACAGAACTGCTTATGAACAATTTTATTTCTGTAAATGACGTCACTGATATCAATGCGTTAGTAAAAAAAGCCTTGGCTTATAAAGCAAACCCTTTCAAAGATCGTCACTTAGGCGATGATAAAAGAATTGGCCTGCTTTTTTTAAATCCAAGTTTACGAACTAGATTAAGTACTCAGGTTGCTGCGAAGAATCTTGGCATGGAAGCAATTGTTTTTAACGTTGATAAAGACGGATGGGCACTCGAGTTTGAAGAAGGGGCCATCATGAGTGGCAATACAGTAGAACATGTAAAAGATGCTGCACCAATTTTAGGTAATTACTTTGATATACTTTGTATCAGAACTTTCCCCGGACTTAAAAACAGAGAAGACGATTATAGTGAAATGTATATCAATCAATTTATCAAATATGCTGGTGTTCCTGTAATTAGTTTGGAAAGTGCTACACTACATCCACTTCAATCCTTCACAGATATTATTACGATTCAAGAAAGCTGGTCAAAAACTGCCTTTAAAAGAAAGCCAAAAATTGTACTATCATGGGCGCCACATATTAAACCATTACCACAATGTGTTTCCAATTCATTTGCTCAATGGGTAAATGCATGGGGTGAGGCAGATTTTGTAATCACACATCCTTCCGACTATGAATTGGATGAAAAATTTACAAAAGGTGCTACTATTATCCAAGATCAAAACGCAGCATTAGAAGGAGCTGATTTTGTTTATGTGAAAAACTGGAGCACTTATACTGACTATGGCAAGGTGTACGAAAACGATCCGAAATGGATGCTTACAGAAGAGAAATTAAAAAAATCTAACCAAGCTAAAGTAATGCACTGCTTACCAGTTAGAAGAAATGTGGAACTTAGCGATGAGATATTAGACGGGGCCCATAGCTTAGTTACTGAAGAAGCTAGCAATCGTGTGTGGGCAGCACAAGCTGTTATTGCCGAGATCTTATTGACAAAAGCTAAATAGTTTATAATAAAACAATGGCAGACCAACAACAAATACATGATTCAAATACAGCCATTAATAATGCTGCAAAAGAAGCATTATTTGTGATTAAGATCGGAGGGAATATTATTGATGATGCTTCAAAACTAAATAATTTCCTGAAGCAGTTTACTGATATTCAAGGAAAAAAAATTTTGGTGCATGGTGGTGGAAAACTTGCTACTCAGTTGGCAAAAGATTTGGGTATCGAACAAGAAATGGTGGATGGAAGACGTATCACTGATGCTGCAACTCTCAAAATTGTTACGATGGTGTATGCCGGTTTCATCAATAAAAATATTGTAGCAATTTTACAATCAAATGGCAATAATGCTATTGGCTTTACTGGTGCTGATGCAAATCTAATTAAAGCTCATAAAAGATTGACAAGTGCTTCCAAAGGAATTGATTACGGATTTGTTGGGGATATTGATGAAGTAAATACATCAGCCATTGAACCATTGCTGATTCAAAATATTGCCATTGTAGTTGCGCCTATTACACATGATGGACATGGTCAATTATTAAATACCAATGCAGATACAATAGCCCAGTCCATTGCAACAGCCATGAGCAGCAAATATGAAGTTTCATTACTATACTGTTTTGAAAAAAATGGTGTGCTCCTTGATGCAAATGATGATGCCAGTGTTATTCCTACAATAAATCCATCCTACTTTAAAAAATTAAAAGAGGATCAATTGATTTTTGCAGGCATGATACCGAAATTAGAAAATGCATTTGAAGCTTTGGAAAAAGGTGTTGGAAAAGTAATTATTGGAAAAGCAGAATCTATTTTGGATTTGGTAAATGCACACGCAGGTACCACCATACAAAATAGCTAGACCTATTCAGAAATACTGAAATAGATCAAAAAGAAAAATAAGATGACAAACAGTAATACTATATCAAGTCTAACAGAAAATGCAATCAACTTATTAAAAAGTTTGATTGCCACTCCTTCCTTTAGCAAAGAAGAAGACAATACTGCAGACTTGATTGAAAACTTTTTACAATCGAAGGGGGTGAGTGCACATCGCTACCTAAATAATGTCTGGGCCAAAAATAAAAATTATGACCCTTCAAAGCCCACATTACTTTTAAACTCTCATCACGATACGGTTAAGCCAAATAAAGCCTATACACTCAACCCTTTTGAACCCATTATTAAAGACGATAAATTATATGGACTCGGCAGCAACGATGCTGGTGGGTGCCTGGTTTCTTTGATCGCTGTTTTTTTATATTTCTATCAGCAAGAAAACTTAAAATACAATCTGATACTTGCTGCTACTGCAGAAGAAGAAATATCCGGGCATAATGGGGTTGAAATTTTACTTACCCGTATGCCTAAAATTGATTGCGGCATTGTTGGTGAACCCACGCTACTCAATATGGCCGTTGCAGAGAAAGGCTTGTTAGTATTGGATTGCACTGCACATGGAAAACCAGGGCATGCTGCTAGAGAAGAGGGTGATAATGCAATCTATAAAGCCGTGAAAGATATTCAATGGTTTATCGATTATCGTTTTGATAGAATTTCTGATTTACTCGGACCCATGAAAATGAGTGTTACAATTATTAATGCAGGTTCACAACATAATGTGGTTCCGCATGAATGTAAATTCACAGCAGATGTTCGTGTAAATGAACTCTACACATTTGAAGAAGTTTTAGAAACAATCAAAGAAAATACTACCTGCGATGTTCAACCAAGAAGCAGTAGGTTAAGATCCACTGCAATTGCATTAGATCATCCGTTAGTATTAGCAGGTATTAGTCTCGGCAGATCATATTATGGTTCTCCCACTACTTCCGATAAAGCATTGATGCCCTTTCCTACTTTAAAATTCGGACCTGGTGATTCTGCAAGGAGTCATTCAGCAGATGAATATATTTGGGTGCACGAAATTGGCGAAGGCATTCAAATGTATGCAGCCCTTTTAAATCAAGTAATTATTTAAAAAAGATCAATGAAACTCTGGCAAAAAAATACAACCGTATCATCAGCAGTAGAAAAGTTTACTGTAGGTAACGATAAAGAATTCGACCTGATGCTTGCACCATTTGATGTATTGGGAAATATAGCTCATGCAAAAATGCTGGCAACGGTTGGATTACTTACGAATGAAGAAGCTGCAGCTTTGGTTCAAGAACTACAATCAATCTATACTATAGCAATATCTGGTGAGCTAACCATTGGCGAGTCTGTAGAAGACATTCATTCGCAAATTGAATTTTTACTTACAAAAGCATTAGGTGATACTGGAAAAAAAATCCATAGTGCAAGAAGCAGGAATGATCAGGTTCTCGTGGATATCAAATTATTTCTGAGAAGTGAAATTGAAGAACTTGTAAATGCTGTTCAACCATTTTTTGAATTGCTGATTGCTCAAAGCGAAAAATATAAAACAAATTTGCTTCCTGGCTACACGCACCTTCAATTAGCCATGCCCTCTTCTTTTGGATTATGGTTTGGTGCTTACGCAGAAAGTTTGGTAGATGATTTAATTACCTTACAAAGTGCTTATCAGGTAGTTAATAAAAACCCATTAGGATCGGCTGCAGGATATGGATCATCATTCCCCATCAACAGAACCTTAACAACCGAATTGCTAGGATTTGCAGACCTTAACTATAATGTAGTGTATGCGCAGATGGGAAGAGGGAAAGCAGAAAGAATCACCGCTCAAGCTATGGCTAATTTGGCAGAAACATTAGCTAGACTGAGCATGGACATGTGTCTATATTTAAATCAAAATTTCGATTTTGTAAGTTTTCCTGCTGAACTAACTACAGGTTCCAGCATCATGCCACACAAAAAAAATCCAGATGTATTTGAATTAATTCGTTCGCATTGTAATCGGATTAAAGCATTGCCCAACGAAATTAGTATGATGACAACCAATCTGCCTTCTGGGTATCATCGTGATTTGCAATTATTAAAAGAACATTTGTTTCCCGCTTTTCAAACACTAAAAGATTGTTTATCCATGGCTCATCTGATGTTAGAAAATATCAGCGTCAAAGAAAACATTATGGAAGATGTAAAATATAAATATGCATTTAGTGTAGAAGCAGTAAATACTTTGGTTTTAGAAGGTCTGCCATTTAGAGATGCTTATAAAAAAGTGGGGCTTGATATTGAATCGGGCAACTTTGAAATAAGTAGTGCAGTAAACCATGTTCATGAAGGAACTATTGGAAATCTTTGCAATGATCAAATTCAAAAAATGATGCAAAATGTTCTTACTAAATTTGAATTTGAAAAAGTACACAAAGCGATTGAGCTATTAATTAAAGGTTAGTTTTTTAACAAAGTCATATGCAAGCTGCCGCATAAATCCCCTATTTTAGCACCCAAATTGAAAATAAAGCATGAAAAAAATCATAGTAGCCCTTTCGGGTTTCGTTTTAACAGGTACCGTTTTTGCTCAAACAGGAGTTAAGCCAAGCACTACAAAAGCTGCGGCTCCAAAAACTACTACTGCAAAACCAGCAGCCGTAAAACCAACTGCAATAGCAACGACTAACGTATTAAAAACTAATCGGGATAGTGCGAGCTATTCATTAGGAGTTCGTATTGCACAAAATATTAAAGATCAGGGTTTCGATAAATTAGATCCCGCTCTAATCGAAAAAGGAATTAGCGATGTGTTTAATGGTAGAGCAATTGCACTGCCTGATACTTACTTAGATAAGTGCATTGGTGAATTTCAACAAAAAGTCTCTGCAGAAAAAGCAGCTAAAGGAAAAGCAGAGGGACAGAAATTTTTAGCAGAGAACGCTAAAAGAAAAGGAGTAATAACTACAAAAAGCGGTTTGCAATATGAAGTTATTAAAACAGGACCAGATACCATTAAGCCAAAATTAAATGACAAAGTAAAATGTCATTATCATGGCACGCTAATTAACGGAAAGGTATTTGACAGTTCTGTTGACAGAGGTGAGCCAATTAGTTTTGCTGTAACTGGCGTTATTGCTGGATGGACAGAAGCATTACAATTAATGACTGTAGGAAGTAAATGGAAATTATTTGTTCCATCAGAATTAGCATATGGAGATCGTCAAATGGGTGCATCTATTCCCGCTGGTTCAACTTTAATTTTTGAAGTAGAGATTTTAGCCATCGAAAAATAAATGAATTTACATATTTCAAAACGTCTCGATTCCGATAAAAAGGAACGGGACGTTTTTTTTTGATATGCACTGTAAAATGATTTTATACCGTTTCGAAATGTAAACACTCCTATTTATTTTACATCACAGATAACCTTTTGTGTATGGAAGTAATTACTAAACTCTGTCTTACCTGCAATAAGCCCATAAAAGGGAGAACAGATAAAAAATACTGCGATGACTATTGCAGGAATAGCTATAACAATCAAATGCAAAGCACCAGCAATAGTTATATGCGACATATTAATCGTCTTCTGCATAAGAACCGGCGGATTCTGGCAGATTTTGTACCTGAAAAATCGAGCCAAGCCAAAACATCTTATGAAGAATTATTGGAAAGGGGATTTCTCTTTAAATATTGTACCCATCAAGTAGCCAATAAAAAAGGCAATTCTTATCACTATTGCTACGATTACGGCTATTTAGCCATCAGTGAATTGAATTATCTGGTAGTAAGAAGAAAAAATAAGCAAAGTTCTTCCTGATTTTTTATGATGGCGCCTTGAATCCGCTATTTTTGTTCTCAATTCTTAGATATGATGCTTGATAGAACAAAGGCCCCGGTAATACAGGATGCAGTAGATTTTGAAGTGAAGTTGAAACCTTATGATGAATTTCAGCTAGATAATGGAACACCTGTTTATACCATTAATGCCGGAGCTGAAGAAGTTGTGATGTTGGAATTGGTATTTTATGCCGGGAACTGGTATGAAGACAAAAATATAGTTGCAGCTACTGCTAATCATTTATTAAAAAATGGCACGAAAAATAAAACTGCATTTGAGATTAATGAGTTTTTTGAATTTTATGGAGCCTTCCTTAGTCGCAGTTGTTTTAATGAAACAGCCACCATCACCTTGCATTGCCTAAATAAGCATTTGGCGATTTTATTACCTGTAGTAACTGAATTAATTTCAGATGCGATATTTCCTGAATCAGAAATAGCCATTTATAAGCAAAATCAAAAACAAAGACTTGAAGTAAATTTAAAAAAATGCGATTTTGTTGCCAACAGATTGATAGATGAATATATTTATGGATTTGATCATCCTTATGGGAAATATACATCTGCTAAGGATTTCGACGATTTAGAACAAAATGACCTGATTGAGTTTTATAAGCAATACTATACAAATGGTAAATGCCTTGTTTTTGTAGCAGGAAAATTACCCTCAGAGCTTTCTTCCATGCTCAACAAAGAACTTGGAAAATTACCTTTTAATCAAACTGATAAAATAATCAAAAACATCCCACAGGTAAGGGCAAGCCAAAAGAAATATCGTATCACAAATGATATTGATTCAGTACAGGCAGCCATAAGAATTGGGAGGCCCTTCCCTAATCGGCACCATCCTGACTTTCCAAAAATGGGGGTTCTAAATAATCTTTTTGGGGGCTTTTTTGGATCTCGATTGATGAGTAATATCCGAGAGGAAAAGGGATATACCTATGGCATTCATAGCTATATTCAAAACCACTTACACGAAACGGCATTGCTTGTGAGTACCGAAGCTGGCAGAGACGTAGCTGAAGCAACTATAACAGAAGTGTATAAAGAAATGGCTTTACTGAGAGAAGAATTAATTGATGCCGAAGAACTTGATTTAGTGCGCAATTATATGATTGGTTCCTTATTGGGTGACTTAGACGGACCCTTCCAAATCATGGCCCGTTGGAAAAATTATATCCTTAATAACCTTGATGCAAACTATTTCTACAATAGTTTGGAAACTGTTCGAACCGTTACTGCAGAAGAGTTGCAGGAATTGGCAAAGAAGTATCTGCAACCCGAGGATTTTTATGAACTGCTGGTTATTTAACACCCTTAAAGCGGCTATTTTACCTAAAAATTTATTGGATTTATATCATGTCCCTATATGACAAACGTCATGTGGTGATGTGAATAGGGATTTTAACTTTATGTCTGCAAATTATTAGATGATAATTAAACCAAGCAACATGAAGACGGAATATCTTATTAACGTAAAAGCAGTAGACAATAGACTACACATTTTCCTCAACGGAAAAACCATTTGGGATAGCGGCATTATTCATGGCGACCCAACGATGGATGTAACTATCGACTTAACAAGTCACCTCATTGCATATGAAGGCAGTATTTGCGAACTCATTTTTGAAGGGTTCAACGATTCTTATGGTGAAACCTCAAATGATGAAGGTTTTAACCCCTGGCATTTTAACTACCGGGTATTTTCCAGAACTACAGACGCCAATGGAATTGTAGTTGAAGAAAGGGATATGCTTCAACCTTATAACGAGAAGCATTTATCCAACCCAAATGTTCGGGCCATCAATAATCGCTATCAGATTATGAGAAAAGACCTCGAATTCAAAGTAATCTCAAACGCATTGACACAACAATTCTATAACTAGTAAACCAATCCAGGTTTACTTTTTTTTTTAAACTAAATAAATACTATGGCACAAGTTAAAAAGGCCACCAAATACGTTTATGCATTTGGCGGTGGAAAGGCTGATGGAAATGAGTCCATGAAAAATTTGCTCGGAGGTAAAGGTGCGAACCTAGCTGAAATGGCAGGGCATCCGAAACTTAAATTACCGGTTCCTCCCGGATTTACAATTACAACGGATGTTTGTACTTATTACTATGCAAACAAAAAGAAATATCCTCTAATACTCCAAGAGCAAGTAAAAAAAGCCTTGCTTTCTGTAGAGAAGGAAATTGGGAAAAAATTTGGTGACGTTAATAACCCACTATTGGTTTCTGTTAGATCTGGTGCGAGAAAATCAATGCCCGGTATGATGGAGACTGTTTTAGATATTGGCTTAAATGAAAAAACAATTGAAGGTTTAATTAAGCAATCAGGCGATGCCAGATTTGCTTATGATGCTTATCGCCGTTTGATCATGATGTATGCAGATGTGGTAATGGAAAAAGCAGGTGGTATAGAAGTAAAAAGTGGTAAAGGAATCCGTAAACAACTGGATGAAAAACTTGAAAAAGTTAAACATAAAAACGGATACAAATTAGATACCGACTTAACTGTTGATCAATTAAAAGCTTTGGTTAAAGATTTTAAAGAAACGGTAAAGAAAGTATTGGGCAAACCTTTCCCTGAAGATCCATACGAACAATTATGGGGCAGTGTTGGTGCTGTATTTAGCAGCTGGAGCGGTAAACGTGCTGTGGAATACAGGCGTATCGAAAAAATTCCTGATGAGTGGGGAACTGCTGTAAACGTTCAGGCAATGGTATTCGGTAATATGGGCGATACCAGTGCTACAGGTGTTGCATTTACTCGTAACCCAGGTAATGGTGAAAATAAATTCTATGGCGAGTATCTTTTAAATGCACAAGGAGAAGACGTTGTAGCAGGTATCAGAACTCCAGCCCCTGTGAATGAATATTCTAAGAACGATCAGAGTAAGCACTTACCTACATTGGAAAAAACAATGCCGGCTGTGTACAAAGAATTATTTGCCATCCAAAATAAATTGGAAAAGCATTATAAGGATATGCAAGACATCGAGTTTACAATTGAAAAAGGTAAGCTCTTCATGTTACAGTGTCGTATTGGTAAAAGAAATGGTGTGGCTGCAGTGAAAATTGCAAGCGACATGTTCAACGAAAAAGTGATTGATGCAAAAACAGCTATCATGCGCGTTGGACCAAACCAATTAGTTGAGTTATTATTACCCATGTTGGATCCTAAAATTCAGGCGATCACCAAAGCCATTGCAAAGGGTTTACCTGCTGGTCCTGGTGGTGCAAAAGGTCGTGTAGTATTCTCTTCTAATGATGCTGTTGAGTGGGCTAGTCGTGGCGAGAAAGTAATTCTGGTTCGCGAAGAAACATCTCCGGAAGATGTAGATGGTATGCACAAATCTCAGGCGATTTTAACAACAAAAGGCGGTATGACTTCTCACGCAGCACTGGTTGCACGTGGTTGGGGTAAATGCTGTATTGTAGGCTGTACTGATATCGAAATACATAGCGAAACAAAATCATTCAAAGCAAATGATGGTACTTTTATTAAAGAAGGCGACTGGATTAGCTTGGATGGAACAAAAGGCTTGGTATATCATGGAAGTATGGCATTGGTTGATATCGATTTAGATAAAAACCTGGCTTATAAAAACCTGATGAAACTGGTTGACAAGATTAAAACAATGGGCGTTCGTACCAATGCAGAAACGCCAGGTGATGCAGCACAAGGTTTGAAATTTGGAGCAGAAGGAATTGGTTTATTCCGCACAGAGCATATGTTCTATGGCGAAGGAAGTGATGAGCCACTGTTCTTATTACGCAAAATGATTGTGAGCAAAACAGAGAAAGAAAGAAGAGTAGCATTGAACGACTTAGCCAAGTTTGTGAAGAAAGACATGAAGGCTACATTGAATACCATGAATGGGTTCCCTGTAACTATTCGCTTGCTCGATCCACCATTACACGAATTTGTTCCACACGATGCTTCTAAGCTTCAACAGTTAAGTAAAGAGTTGGGTATTAGTATGAGCTTGTTGAAAAGAAGGGTTCTTGCATTACATGAAAATAACCCAATGCTTGGTCACCGTGGTGTACGTTTAGGAATCTCTTATCCAGAGATTACAGAAATGCAGATCAGATCCATCTTTGAAGCAACTGCAGAATTATTGATCGCAGGTAAAAAACCTTTTCCTGAAATCATGGTACCAGTTACTTGTACGGTTAATGAGTTGACTCACCAGAAAGCAATCGTGGACAGGGTGTATAAGGAAGTATTGGAAAAAACCAAGTTGAAAAAAATTCCTTATTTATTTGGAACGATGATTGAGATTCCAAGAGCTGCTCTGAAAGCAGAGAAAATGGCAACAGAAGCCGACTTCTTCAGCTTTGGTACGAACGATTTAACGCAGATGAGTTTTGGATTCAGCCGTGATGATATTGGAGGGTTCTTACCAAATTATCTAGATCAAAAAATCTTAGATGATGATCCATTCCAAACCATCGATCAGGAAGGCGTAGGTGAGTTAATCAAGTTCGGTACTGAACGTGGTCGTAAAACAAAACCTAATTTAAAAGTAGGTATCTGTGGCGAACATGGTGGTGATGCTGAGAGCGTTAAGTTCTGTCACCAAATAGGTATGAACTATGTAAGCTGTTCTCCTTTCCGCGTGCCAATCGCCAGATTAGCAGCAGCGCAGGCAGCAGTGAGTTTTCCTAGAAAAAAATAAATGATCCCGTTTTTTATAAAGCCCGTCCCGAATAATCGGGACGGGCTTTTTGTTTGCTTTTACCTACCAAAATTTTTTACTAACTTTCCTAAAACATAAAACCATGTTCAAATTCATCGCCAAAACATTGATTACCGCAGTAGCCGTTTTAGTAGCAGCTTATGTGTTAGATGGCGTACATGTAAAAGATAGTATGACGGCAGTTTTGGTTGCCGCAGTACTTGGTTTGCTCAATAGTTTTGTAAAACCAATTTTAGTAATCATTACCATCCCCATCACCATATTTACTTTAGGACTATTTCTTTTAGTCATTAATATTTTAATTGTAAAATGGGCTTCTGATATTGTACCAGGATTTAGAGTTGATGGATGGATGTATGCACTGTTATTCAGTTTTGTGGTATCCATTGCCACTTATTTAATGGAGAGTTTGATTGGTACGGATAAGAATCAAACGGTATAGTTTTTTAATAAATATTAGCGTTAAAATTAAGGTTATAGTTAAAGTTCAAGTTTCCCCTCCCAAGCATGCTTGGGAGGGGTGGCTGGAGCGACTGAGCGAACAGACGGGGTGGGGAATAACATGAACGTAGAAAAATAGTCTGTTTGTGCAACAACCACCCCAGCTGTATGCCGAGTCCGGCATCAGCATCCCCTCCATCGCATGCGATGGAGGGGAAACCTCTTTTTTTAATCCCAAGCCTTCTTCACTCTTCACTCTTCACTCTTCACTCTTCACTCTTCACTCTTCACTCTTCACTCTTCACTCTTCACTCTTCACTCTTCACTCTTCACTCTTCACTCTTCACTCTTCACTCTTCACTCTTCACT
>Ga0194037_1000479_pt1 | contig 31067 bp, 22 predicted proteins | sample JunL306m_MetaG_FD_148653 | JGI IMG/M metagenome (GOLD analysis project Ga0194037, IMG submission 148653) | Anoxic zone freshwater microbial communities from boreal shield lake in IISD Experimental Lakes Area, Ontario, Canada - Jun2016-L304-6m | ecosystem: Environmental > Aquatic > Freshwater >...
ACTTTGCAGACTGTAGTTAAGTGTTGCATCGCTTTGGAGTCAAAACTCACGAGTTTTGTTGCTTGGCGTAGCCATGTAGGATGAGCAAACCGTTTTATCGTTTGCCCACCCTTTACCGATATAAACGGTGGACAAAAAAACATTACCCACCCTACCTAGCCTCAAAAACCTTAAAGCAAAAAAAAACCGCATTAGCAAACTAATGCGGTTTTTTTTAAGCAAAACTCATGAGTTTTGACTCCCACCACTTTGCAGACTATAGTTAAGTGTTGCATCGCTTTGGAGTCAAAACTCACGAGTTTTGTTGCTTGGCGTAGCTATGTAGGATGAGCAAACCGTTTTATCGTTTGCCCACCCTTTACCGATATAAACGATGGACAGAAAAGCATTGCCCACCCTACCTAGCCTCAAAAACCTTAAAGCAAAAAAAAACCGCATTAGACAACTAATGCGGTTTTTTTAAAAGCAAAACTCATGAGTTTTGACTCCCACCACTTTGCAGACTGTGGTTAAGTGTTGCATCGCTTTGGAGTCAAAACTCACGAGTTTTGTTGCTTAGCGTAGCCATGTAGAGTGGGCAAACCGTTTTATCGTTTGCCCACTCTTTACCGATATAAACGGTGAACATAAAAACATTACCCACCCTACCTAGCTTCAAAAACCTTAAAGCAAAAAAAACCGCATTAGAGAACTAATGCGGTTAAAGAGAGAGACACTGTATTCATTGTCCAGCAGTTTAAAACATCAAACTGCCGGACTATAACGTTAGTTTAAACTAACGATCTTACCAATCTAACTGTACGCGAGTTTCGATGATGTCGAAGTCTGCGTTGTTATAAGCTCTTTGTGTATTGTTAGCAGCACCTAAAACACTTGCAGCACCAGCAGTATTAATATCTAAAGCCTTAACATAGTTAGCCATAAAGCGAGTATGTGAATTTAAATACCAGTTGATACCAGCTTTAGCAGTCGATGCACGACCACCTTGAATAACACCAGAGTTCAAGTTCAAATAATCATAACCGATTGCCAATTCCCATGCACCTAAACCACCTTTCATATCAAAGTTACGGTTAGGTTTAATGCGATCCCAAGAAGCAGTTTTAGCTTTATAATTACGTGACTCACCGGTTAAGAAGTAAGTTGCATAACCGTAGTAACCATCCAAAGCTTCATCATGATAGCCATGTCCATTAATATCTGTTCTTAAATATTCAGTTTGCGCTGAAAATGGTCCATAAACTACAGCCGTTTCTGCACCAAAACGCGTAAGATTATCAGCTTCACGTGATAAAGCTGAATTTTTGTTACCACCAGCTACAGTAGCTGTTAAACCACCAGTATTCATGATATTAGTACGATCAACGTTATTACCGATGCCGTGAGCAAAGTTTATACCGCCATTATTAAATGAACCATTTGCTTGGTAGTTGTTGTTAAGTTGCATATAAGTACCACCTGCACCTATATGTAAAAACTTAGTTTTGCTTTCATTCCAAGGCGTACCTGCAACACGACCATTGACTTCCCAAGCAGTATCGACAGCACCGCCATTACGGTTACTAGTATCACCACCTACAGCACTAGAAGTGTTTTTAGAAACACCAGGTGCTTCTGTTTGTAATGAAGTAGCAACCATCCAACGATCAGTTGCATAATTGCCACCGATACCAATTTTGTAGGTATTCAAGTCATCAACAAAAGTGTCGACTGCCATGTTACGTTGAATAAAGGTAGTATAACGGTTACTAGTAGCTTCTTCTAAGCTGAACGGTTCTTTAAAAGCACCGACCTTAACCAAACTTTCTTTATTGAAATTATAGGCGATGTAAGCATCAGTAATACCAGAAGTAGTAGAGTTACCAGCACCTGCGCGAGCAAAATCGTATTCAAATTTATAGAAAGTATTTTTGAAGAAAGTACCTTCAACACCTAAACGTGCTCTACGAATAGCCATACCATCTGATAATGTTGATGGCATAGTACCTGCTCCAGGCAAATAACCACCATTATTTAAAGCTTGATTAACATTTGATTGTGAATCAACTTGTAATCTACCATTAATACCTGCAGTAAAGTTACCGTCTTTAGTAGCAAAGTGAATGCCGTCATCTAATTTAACATGGGCATTTTTAGGATCTGATTCTTCTTTAGCATGTTCTTCTAATGCAGCAATAGCATTAGTTTTCATTTCTAAATCTTTTTTGATCGCGTCGATATCTGTTGCAGCAACAGGAGCGACATAAGGAGCTGGTACGAAAGGCGTGTGACCTGATTTTACATTTGCAGAATCAGTTAATAATACGCGACCTTTACCTGGCTCGGTGAATACTTGCTTAGTTTTGCTATCAACATATAAGTCCATAGCTAAAGCACTGAAAGAAGCAGTTGCTGATAAAGTAGCAGCCATTGCTATTACTAATTTTGTATGTTTCATCTATTACTCTCTGTAGTTATCAAAAAAACTAGCGCAAGGATATAAGAGAAATATGACAATAATATTACAAAGACATTAATTTATTGTTAAACAGCAACAAAGCTTGATTTATTGTTGCTGATTTACAAAAAAGTTGGAACGAGGCTAAACAACGTAAGCCAACAAGCTATGGAAGTCGCGTAGGTCGGGTTAGCGCAGCGTAACCCGACATTTTCAATAACAATGTTTCATACCTTGTCGGGTTACGCTATCGCTAACCCGACCTACATTATAAAGAAACCGCCATTACGGCAGGGATTGCCAAAATCCAATAAGCAAGTTGTGGCGTGACGGGATTTGCAACCCCGTCACTCATGTTTCGAATGCTAATAAAACATCCAAACGTTTCGGTCGGGGTTACAAACCACGACCGGCATCGGCGCATCATTGGGTAACAATGCGCTTCACGTTGTTCAGCTCATCCTATAGCTCTGTTGCCTTTAAAACAGCTAAAGCTGTTTTACTCCAGCCGTAGAGCCGTTAACCCAACGACACTAATTAAGTTTCGATTAGGCTAGTTCGAGTAACCGCTCACCTGCTAATAATTTTTCTTCAATTAAGGGTAGCAAGCGTTCAAACCATGCTAATAAATCTTTACGGCGCGTATTACCGACTCTTATCCAACAAAGTGAGCAAGGATTGTTGTCAGCATTATGTAAAATGACAAAATCTTCGTCTTTAGTGATAATGACACTCTGATTTTGTTTGGCCCACGCGTAAATGTCCCTATCTGACGTCTGCATCATGTTTAAATCATCAACATGAAAAGATTCATGGCCGTGTTGTTGCAACATACGAGCTAAAGCTATTGGTAATTGTGCATCGACTAAAAAGCGCATGCTAGGCAACGCTTAATACAGGATGATCAATTGAATGTGCGGCGTAGGCCAGAGAGGCGGTAATATCTTCGGGCTCAAGATAAGGATAATCCTCAAGTATTTCTGCCGTACTGGCCCCCGATGCCAATAAATCAAGAATATCTTTCACTCTAATACGCATATTACGAATACAGGGTCGTCCACCGCACATTTGTGGGTCAAAGGTAATTCTGTTTGATGTAGTCATTAGTAATGATGGCCTTTACAAAGTAATATTTAGACAGGTAGGTTGGGCTGCGTCTTTTTGCAACCTTTGGCGTGACAGGGTTTGCAACTCCGTCACTCATGTTTCGGATGATAATATAGCAGCCAATCGTTTCGATCGGGGTTACAAACCCCGACCGGCATCAAAATTACCTTGTAGGGGCGACAGATTCGCCCAGTACATTTGTTTGTTTTAACGTGGCGAATGAATTCGCCCCTACAGTATGATCCTTTTGGCGTGACAGGGTTTGCAACTCCGTCACTCATGTTTCGGATGATAATATAGCAGCCAATCGTTTCGATCGGGGTTACAAACCCCGACCTGAATCAAAAGTACCTTGTAGGGGCGACAGATTCGCCCAGTACCTTCGTTTGTTTTAACGTGGCGAATGAATTCGCCCCTACAGTATGATTCTTTTGGCGTGACAGGGTTTGCAACTCCGTCACTCATGTTTCGGATGATAATATAGCAGCCAAACGCTTCGATCGGGGTTACAAACCCCGACCGGTTTCAAAATTACCTTGTAGGGGCGACAGATTCGCCCAGTACATTCGTTTGTTTTAACATGGCGAATGAATTCGCCCCTACAGTATGATCCTTTTGGCGTGGCAGGGTTTGCAACCCTGCCTCTCATGTTTCGAATGCTAATATAGCAACCAAACGTTTCGATCGGGATTACAAACCCCGACCTGCATCAAAAGCACCTTGTAGGGGCAACAGATTCGCCCAGTACATTCGTTTGTTGAAATGTCGCGAATCTGTCGCACCTACAATATAATTTCTGCAGTTATGGTTACTCAGTGCCAAGCTGAGGCTTGGCGCTCCCACCTTACGCGACTTCTATAACACTAATATTACCCATATAAGGTAACAAGGCTTCGGGGATATGGATATGACCTTGCGCATCTTGGTAATTTTCCATGATGGCGATCAAGGTTCTGCCTGCGGCTAAGCCTGAACCATTCAAGGTATGCACTAACTCTGGTTTGCCGGTTTCGGGATTACGCCAACGGGCTTGCAAGCGACGCGATTGGAAATCTTTAAAGTTACTGCATGAGGATATTTCGCGGTAAGCGCCCTGCCCCGGTAGCCAGACTTCAAGATCATAGGTCTTAGCAGATGAAAAACCGGTGTCTCCTGCGCACAACAACATTTTGCGATACGGTAGTTTTAACAGCTTTAAGATGTTTTCGGCATGGGCGGTTAATTGCTCATGTAATTGTTCGGACTGATCAGGCTGTACGATTTGCACTAACTCAACTTTCTCAAACTGATGCTGACGTATCATACCGCGCACATCGCGACCATAAGCACCGGCTTCACTTCGAAAACAGGGACTATGACAAACAAACTTAAGCGGCAGTTCTTTGGCATCAATAATCACATCTCTGACGATGTTGGTCACTGGCACTTCGGCGGTGGGGATTAAATATAAAGCCGGATCATCACTGGCTTTAAACAAATCGGCTTCAAATTTAGGTAACTGTCCTGTGCCACGTAAGCTATCTGCATTCACTAAATAAGGCACGTAAGTTTCACTGTAACCATGTTGATCAGTATGGGTATCTAACATGAATTGTATAATCGCTCGTTGTAAACGCGCTAAGGCGCCGTTTAAAACCACGAAACGCGCACCGGCTATTTTTGCACCTACTTCGAAATCCATGCCCAGCTTTGCACCTAAATCGACATGATCTTTAGCTTCAAAGTCAAAATCAGGAACATCGCCCCAACGACTGAGCTCGACATTAAATTCTTCACTTTTACCGGCGGGTACAGAAGCATCGAGTAGATTAGGGATGCCAGCCATTAAGGCATCCATGTCTTGTTGTATCTCGCTTAATTGTGTTTCTGCGGCTTTTAGCTCATCACCTAAATGCTGAACTTGATCTAATAATGGTTGTACGTCTTCGCCTTTAGCTTTTGCCAAGCCTATGGCTTTTGAGCGACTATTACGTTCATTCTGCAATTCTTGAGTTTTAACCTGCACGTCTTTGCGCCGCGCTTCTAGTTCGACATAAGACTCAGAGTTAAAGGTAAAGGAACGTCTAGCCAATTGTTCTGTAACAAAATCAAGATCAGTTCTAAATAAACGAGGGTCTAGCATGGGGGTGAGCACCTTTATTAGTCATTAAATTGCTTGTAATGATACACGATGGTGGGATTTGAGAAAACTTCAGGGTGGATGAGCAATGTTTTTCTGCTCAGCGCACATTCGGCGAATAGTGGGCAAACGATAAGCTGTTTGGACACCCTACATATCTGAGGTTTCCGGCACAGGATCGGTATGTGTGCCGGAAACGCTTTTTCGCTTACGCTCTAAAAGCCTTATTCCGGCCTACAAATTTAAATTAGGAATGCTTAACACCACATACATTTACATTCTTTATTTAAAAAAGTCGAAACCTAAAGCAATTTCGCTGATAATGTGCAGGTTTTAACTACTGGGTGCCTCCCCTGCAATGAAGCTGGAAAAAATTAAACTGTCGGGTTTTAAATCTTTTGTAGACACGACGGTGATTCCTATTAATGGAAACCTAACCGCTATCGTCGGCCCTAATGGCTGTGGTAAGTCTAATATTATTGATGCGGTGCGTTGGGTGATGGGCGAAAGCTCTGCCAAGCATTTACGCGGCGCTAATATGGCGGATGTTATTTTCAATGGTTCGTCAGGTAGAAAACCGGTCAGCACCGCCTCAGTGGAATTGGTTTTTAATAATACTGATAACAAGCTTGGCGGTGAATACGCTCAATACGACACTATTGCTATCAAGCGTCAAGTCAGTCGAGACGGCCAATCTTTGTTCTTATTAAACGGCTCACGTTGCCGTCGTAAAGATATTACAGATTTGTTTTTAGGTACCGGACTCGGTTCGCGTAGTTATGCGATTATCGAACAAGGTACCATCTCTCGTATGGTTGAGGCTAAACCTGACGAACTGCGTATCCATATTGAAGAAGCGGCGGGTATATCAAAATACAAAGAACGCCGTGCTGAAACGCAAACTCGAATGAAACATACCCGCGAAAATCTCGAGCGTCTGGAAGATTTACGTGAAGAAGTTGACAAACAACTCAAGCATTTACAAAAACAAGCCGAGAAGGCTGAGAAATATACCGAACTTAAAGGCCATGAGCGACAATTCAGATTAGAGTTATTGGCAATGCGCTGGCGTGCTTATCATCAGGCCGCTAGTGCTTTAGAAAGCAAACTCCACGACATTGCCGCCGAACATAATCGCTTATTTGTAGAAGTACGTGAACTTGACAAACATATTGTCGAAAAGCGCTTAGAGCATAAATCTCAACAGCAGGGTTTAGACCAAACTCAAGGTAACTATTACAAATTGGTCGGCGAAGTCAGTGCTTTAGAGCAAGCTATTAAGCACCATGCAGCTAGCCATGAAGAAACTCGCTTAGAGCTAAATCGTACACAACACCAAGCGGAGCAGTCTCTAAACCAACTGCAAGCTGATAGTTTGGCTTTAGAGGATATTAAACAAAACTTATTATGCGCTGAAGATGAGATTATCAGTGCTGAAGCCAGCGTTGAAGAGCTTAATCAGAATCAACAAAATAGTTTGCAGCAACGCGCTGAATGGCAAGCACGATGGGAAGCCTATCGCTCAACCAGTTCACACTATAAAGAACAAGCCGAAGTCAATCGCGTCACTGTTCAACAATTAGATAATCAAAGTAGGCAATTGCAAGCGCGTCTTGATAAACTTCAGGAGGAACGCGATGAGTTATCGGCTAGCGAATTACAAACGGATATTGAAACGTTAGATGCCGATATAGAAATTATTGGCTATCAACGTGACAATCATCAAGCACAACTGGAGCAATTACATCATCAGATTGGTGAACAGCGCCAACAAGTTAAGCAGTTTCATGATTATTTACACAGTCGTCGCACGGAAAGCCAGAGCATCAAAGGTAAAATCACCTCGTTGGAGTTATTACAACAACATGCAATGGGCAAAGATAATAAAAATCTGAATGCTTGGTTAGAGACTATGGATTTAAGCAATAAACAACGCTTAGCTGAGTTTATTGATGTGGAAGCAGGCTGGGATACCGCTGCTGAAACGGTGTTAAGCCATTATTTGGAAGCTATTTGTGTAGCAGAGATTAAGCCTTTGCTGTCAGGTTTATCAGAACTTGCTAAAGAATCTATTACTTTATTTACGACCAACAACGCGCCTGCAGGGAAAATTGCAGCAACAAAATCGGCTTTAATCGATAAAGTTCGCGCTCCTTGGGATTTATCTGCGTTATTGAGCGGGATTTATTGTGCTGAAGATAATGACACTGCACAAAATTTAGCGGAACAATGTTTAGCGCATGAATCAGTCATTACGCCTGATGGCACTTGGTTTGGCCCTGGCTGGCTAAAAGTCACTCATACCAAAGATGCTAAAGTCGGCGTATTACAACGCGAAAAGGAATTACGTCAGTTAAAACAAAGGCAAGATGAATTGCTCACTGAAATCAGCGATTATGAAGAACAATTATCGGTTACTGAAGCGGAGCTTAAAGAAGCTGAAATAAACCGTGAGCTAATCCAACAACAAGATAATAAGTTGGGCGCTGAGTTATCATTAAAAAGTGCTGAATTTAGTGCGTATTCGACACGCTGGGAACATCAGCAACGCCGCTTATTGCAAATCGCTAATGAGTTAGAAGACATTAATCGCGCCTTAACTGAAAATAATGAAGTCATAGCAGAGTCTCGCTTGTTACAAGATGAAGCCGAACAGGTTTTAGAAGAACAAGATCAGCAAAGACAACAATTAGAAAGCACCGATCTTTTATTGAAAGCCAGTCTAGCTGAGGGCGATTCAGCAGTTAATGAGGCTAGAGCTGCACTTTATAGTATCAAGGCAAAAATCGAGTCCTTACGTGCGGCAGATATTGCTACGACTAAGCAAATAGAACGCTTAGAAATTCAGCATCAACAATCAGTTGAACGCATAGAAGAACTTAATACCAAGTTGCTACAAAACTTAAGCCCCTTAGATGATGAAAAGCAGCAATTAGCGGCCAGCATCATTAGTAAAGATGAGCTAGAAATCATTCTAAAAACGCAACGTTTAGCCCAAGCAGACATAGAAATTGAAATTAACCAAAGCTCTGAACAACACAGCAGAGTGCAGCAAGCACTAGACAAACAAAAAGAAGCCTTAGATACTATACGTTTCGAGTTACAAGAAAGTAAGGTTAGGCAACAAACTGTTAATGAACAACTTAAAGAAATCGACGCCGATGCTGAGCAAGTATTAACAACTTTACCTGAGCTCGCAGAGGAATCACGCTGGAAGACTAAGGTTGATGATTTATGCCAGCAGATAGAGCGTTTAGGCACGATTAACCTAACGGCCATCGAAGAATATAAGTCACAAGCGGAACGCATGAACTTTCTTAATGAACAACAAGCGGACTTACTTGAAGCTCTCAGCTTGCTTGATCAAGCCATCAATAAAATTGATAAAGAAAGTAGACTGCGTTTTAAAGAAACTTTCGATAAAATAAACACCGGCTTGCAAGAAAAGTTTCCAAAACTGTTTGGTGGCGGCAAGGCTTACTTAGAATTAACTGAACAAGATCTGCTGGAAGCTGGGGTTAATATTATTGCCCAGCCTCCTGGCAAGCGTAACAGCTCTATACATTTATTATCGGGTGGCGAGAAAGCTTTAACGGCGGTGGCTTTGGTTTTTTCAATATTTGAACTTAACCCTGCGCCTTTTTGCTTATTAGATGAAGTTGATGCGCCACTGGATGATGCCAATGTTGGGCGATTTTCAAAAATGGTAGAAGAGATGTCGGCGTCTGTGCAATTTTTGTATATTTCTCATAATAAGGTCACTATGGAAATCGCAAAACAATTGGCAGGTGTTACGATGAAAGAACCGGGTGTATCTCGGATGGTCGCAGTTGATATTGAAGAAGCAGTGAGTCTGGCGGAAATATAATGGATAAAGAACTACTAAGAATTGTAATCATTGCAACAGGTCTTTTGATCGTCATAGGCATGTTAATCTGGGCTTATATTAAGAACAACAGATTACAGGCGCAATGGGATGCAGAAGATGCATTAGCTTTTAATAAAGACCCCGATCCTTCTTTAGAAGCTGAGGATCTCTATGACAAAGAAGAACTAGAGACCATTGATCCGCATTATTATGATAAAGATGATGCCATCTTTGAACCTGAGCATGAACATGAGATTGAGCATCAGCCACGGTTTTCAGTACCTGCTGTCATTCAATTTACGTTGATTGCCAAAGCAAAAGAAGGCTTTAATGGCACAGACTTAGACAATGCCTTCGCCATTGTCGGTTTAGAATATGGTAGCTTAAAAATTTACGAACGCTTGGATGCTAAACGCCAAGTGGATTTTGGCGTCGCTTGCATGCAAGAGTCAGGTACTTTCCCTAGCGAAAACTTAGATGACTTTTATTGCCGAGGTCTGGTATTTTTTATGCAACCAGGCGTCCTAGATGATGCACATTTTGTATTTGATGACTTTATCGAAACCCTGCAAATATTAGCAGTAGAACTCGAGGGTACTATTTTAGATCATCATCGAGAACCCTTGACTGAAGAAACCATTTTTCAATTTCGCCAAGGTTTGTAAACGTAGGTCGGGTTATTTGTAGGCCAGGTTAGTTGTAGGCCGGAATAAGACTTTACGAGCGTAAGCGAGTAAAGCGTTTCCGGCATAGGCAACATTCTGTGCCGGAAACGCCAGCACGCGCTACGCTTGGCTGGTCTTATTCCGGCCTACAATATAATGGGCGAATTTGTCGCCCCTACAGATACACAGATTTTTCTATTTTTAAATGTAGGTCGGGTTACGCTATCGCTAACCCGACCTACAATCCTTCAACTAACCCACCACATTCTAAACCTTGAACTACCAAGATCTCGTTAAGCAAATCAATCAATGGGATCATGACTATTATGTCCTCGATCAGCCTAGCGTTTCTGATGCTGAATATGATTTAGCGTTTCGAGCATTGCTTGCCCTTGAAGACGAGCATCCTGAACTCATCACTGTAGAATCACCCAGCCAACGCGTGGGCGCTAAAGCGATAGATGATTATGTCAAGATCGAGCATCGGCTCAAAATGCTTTCGCTGTCTAATGCTTTTAGTTTAGAAGAAACGTATGCTTTTTTTGAAAAAGCCGCTAAAGAACTAAACCTAAGCGCTGACTCGCTTCAAGTATTTAGCGAACCTAAACTCGATGGCCTTGCCATTAGCCTGCATTATGATCACGGCCTATTAAGCTATGCGGCAACGCGTGGTGACGGTTTGGTGGGCGAGGATGTTACGCATACTATAAAGACCATTAAATCGGTACCCCTTAAACTTTCTATCAACCCTCCTCCCGAAATTTTAGAAGTACGCGGCGAAGTTTTCATGCCTAAACTAGCCTTTGAAAGGCTTAACCAACAAGCCTTGCAAAACAATACTAAGCTTTTTGTAAATCCTAGAAATGCTGCTGCCGGCACGGTTAGGCAAATGAACCCCAAGATTGCTGCCGAACGAGATTTACAGTTTATTCCTTATGGTTTGGGTGAAGTGCTAGGCGCACCCTCTTTTACTCAACATTCAGAGATACTGGCTTATTTACACAGCTTAGGTTTTAGAAAAAATCCACATTGCTATGCTTTCTTAGGGAGTTATCAGGCGTTTGTCAGTAATTATGAACTAATGGAACAAACTCGAGCGCAACTGCCTATGCAAATTGATGGCATCGTTTACAAGATTGACGACTTAGCCCTGCAAAGCACGCTAGGCTTTATAGCACGATCGCCTAAATGGGCGGTTGCTAGAAAATTTCCTGCTGAAAACAGTATTACAGAGTTATTGGCTGTGGACTTTCAAGTCGGTAGGACGGGCGTATTAACACCTGTAGCTCGATTAACCCCCGTTTTCGTTGGCGGCGTCACAGTCAGCAATGCGACTTTGCATAATATGGATGAAATCGAACGCTTAGGTTTGCAAATAGGCGATAAGATTGAAATTCAACGTGCAGGTGACGTCATCCCTAAAGTAGTCCAAGTTGTTGAGCGTGGCACACAGCGAACGGCCATCATCGTACCTGAACACTGCCCTGCATGTGACGCTTTAGTCAAGCAAACCGAAGGGCAAGCGGCCTATCGCTGCACTGCAGATTTAAGCTGCCCTGCTCAAGGAGCTGAGCGTATTCGTCACTATGCTTCGCGTAAGTTTATGAATATCAGCAATCTGGGCACAAAACTCATCGAATTACTTTATAGCACGGGTAGACTTAAATCCATTGCCGACATTTATAGCCTCCGTCTTGAAGATATCAGCCACTTCGAAGGACAAGGCGAGAAAAGCGCCCAGAATGTCTTAGATTCTATCGCCAGTTCAAAACACACTAAACTCGGAACATTTTTAGGCGCTTTAGGTATTCATGAAGTTGGCGAAGAAGGCGCTAAAAGTATTGCTCAATATTTTAAAACCTTAGATGCCATTATGGCTGCATCTTTAGAAGACTTAATGCAAGTGCCTGATATAGGGCCAGTGATGGCTAAGAATATAATCGATTTCTTTCAGAGTACCGAAAACAAAGATATCATTGCTAAAATTTTAGCCGCTGGTGTTAACTGGCCTGTTATAGAAAATCAAGCTATAGATAAATTACCACTGGCTGGACAAACCTGGGTATTAACGGGTACTTTGCAACAACTCACCCGCTCAGAAGCTAAAGCCTTGTTAGAAAGCTTAGGCGCCAAAGTCGCAGGCTCGGTTTCCAAGAAAACCTCAGTGGTGGTAGCTGGCGCTGAAGCCGGCTCAAAATTAGTGACAGCGCAAGAACTAGGCATTAAAGTCATGGATGAGGCTGAATTTATTCTGGTAATGAACACGCCTTCTCAGGTGTCATTGACATAATTAGGCGTTCAGTATCTGTAGGCCGGAATAAGACTTTACGAGCGTAAGCGAATAAAGCGTTTCCGGCATAGGCAGCAATCCTGTGCCGGAAACGTCACATATCAATAAACGAATGTACAGGGCGAATGTACTGGGCGAATGAATTCGCCCCTACAGAGTAATGCTTATTTTTTTGTATTTTGGTTTTTAAACAACCAACCTTAGTAGAAGTCAGCGATAGCGTAATCCGATAGGATGTGCAGGAAATGCTTGGCTTACGCTATCGCTACGCCAAGCAGCAAAACTCGTGAGTTTTGACTCCATTGCAAAGGTTTGTAGGCGACAGGTCGGGTTAGCGATAGCGTAACCCGACAAAGTCACTGCGGAAATCATACTGTAGGGGCGACAAATTCGCCACGTATCACAGGTCGAATGTACTGGGCGAATCTGTCGCCCCTACAGAGTAATGCTTATTTTTTTTGTATTTTGGTTTTTAAACAACCAACCTTAGCTATAACAAACCCGACCCACATAAAAACTTAACAGAACGTAGAAACTATAAAGATTTAGGACTTATAACCCTGCTCATCAATAAAACTTAAAACAAAAAGAGCCCCTAGCTTATGAATAAACTATCTAAAATAATCCCTTGGCTGTTAATAGCCTTATTAGGCGCGTTTGCCCTGAGTGCCATTGCCTTAAATCGCGGTGAAAATATTAGCGCACTCTGGCTTATAACTGCCGCGCTTTGTGTTTACGCACTTGCCTATCGTTTTTATTCGGCTTGGATAGCTGCCACTGTGTTGGTCGTTGATAAAAGCAGAGCCACGCCTGCCGAGCGTCTTGATAATGGTCGTGATTTTGTACCTACTCATAAATGGATCGTCTTTGGACATCATTTTGCCGCGATTGCAGGCCCAGGGCCTTTAGTCGGCCCGACCTTAGCGGCGCAATTTGGTTATCTCCCCGGAACCTTATGGATCATCTTAGGCGCAGTAATAGGCGGCTGCGTGCAAGATATGGTGATCTTATTTTTATCAACGCGCCGTAACGCTAGAAGCTTAGGTCAAATGGCGCGTGATGAACTTGGACCTTTAGGGGGTACTGCCGCATTGATCGGCACATTTACCATTATGATCATTCTAATTGCTGTCTTAGGTTTAGTTGTGGTTAACGCTATGAAACATAGCCCTTGGGCAACTTTTACAGTAGCGGCAACGATTCCTATCGCGATGATCGTGGGTGTTTATATGCGCCATATACGTCCGGGTCAGGTATTAGAAGCTTCATTAATTGGTGTAGTTTTACTGTTATTATCGGTAGCAGGTGGTCGTTATATTGATGAAAATGAAACTTTACGCCTAGTGTTCAATCACGAAGGTTTAACACTCGCTTGGTGGATTATGGCTTATGGCCTTGCTGCAGCCATTTTGCCAGTTTGGCTATTATTAGCACCACGCGATTATTTATCTACCTATATGAAAGCCGGCACCATTACTCTCTTAGCCATCGCTATTATTACGCTGCAACCAAGCATTAAAATGCCGGCTATTACAGCTTTTATTGATGGTACAGGCCCCATATTTGGTGGCAAGTTATTTCCTTTTGTTTTTATTACCATCGCTTGTGGCGCTATTTCTGGCTTTCACTCACTCATCGCTTCGGGTACTACACCCAAATTACTTAAAAACGAAGGTGATATCCGCATGATAGGTTATGGCGGCATGTTATTAGAATCCTTCGTAGCCATCATGGCGATGATTGCCGCAACCGTGTTAGAACCCGGAGTATTTTTTGCCATCAATAGCGGTGCAGGAATAGTTGGTGCTGATGCGGCCAGCGCTGTCGCAAAAATATCGTCTTGGGGCTATCCCGTGACCGTCGAACACATGCAACTGCTTGCTAAACAAATGGGTGAAGAAACTTTGTTTGCACGTACCGGCGGAGCACCTTCTCTGGCGGTCGGTATGGCCAGCATTTTTGGCAACGCTTTTGGTGAAAGTCTACTGGCTATCTGGTATCACTTTGCCATTATGTTTGAGGCGATCTTTATACTCACTACCCTAGATGCAGGTACGCGTGTCGGTCGTTTCATGTTGCAAGATATGCTAGGCAATATTTGGCCTAAAATGGGCGAAACATCTTGGACACCTTCGGTGATACTCAGCAGCTCCTTAGTGGTTTCTGGTTGGGGTTATTTTCTTTATATCGGCGTGATTGATCCTAACGGCGGCGTTAATATTTTATGGCCTTTGTTTGGTATCGCTAATCAAATGTTAGCGGCTATTGCGCTATGCGTAGCGACGGGCATTTTAATCAAATCAGGTAAACAAAAGTATGCTTGGATCACTGGCTTACCCCTCACTTGGTTAATTATTATTACCAGCACTGCCGCTTATCAAAAAATAGCTAGCACAGATATTCGCATCGGCTTTTTTGCAGCGGCGAATGACCTATCGGCTAAATTAAGTGCTGGTAGCTTATCTCCAGAGAAAGCCAAGATTGCTCCGCAATTAATATTTAACTTACAGTTTGATGCCTGGCTAACCGTGTTTTTTATTAGTCTTTTATGGCTCATAGTTTTTGATATGCTGCGAGTTGCTATGCGCTCTATCAACGGAAAACCCGTGTTACCGTTAACTGAATCTCCGCATAGCCCTAGTCGTCTAGTTGAAGATTGGGTGAGAGATTAATGACTGGGTTATTTAAAAATGCTTGGCGTTTAGTGCGCCGCCTTTCTGGTGACGATGCCTATGAGCAATACTTAATTCATTATGCTTTAAAGCATTCAGATCATGACGAGCAGCCGCTATTAAGCAAGGCAGAGTTTTTTAAACAATGGCAAGATGAAAAATGGAAGGGTGTTAAGCGCTGTTGTTAAGGCTTTATGAATAAGCACGACTACTTAATCATAGGACAGGGTTTGGCCGGAAGTTTACTGGCTTGGGAACTTCTACAACGCGGTTGTAAGATCATGGTGATCGATAATGGCCTAGAGAGTGCTTCCCAAGTCGCAGCGGGATTGATTAATCCCGTGACCGGTATGCGCCTAGTAAAGTCTGCGGAGGTCGAGCACTTATTGCCTAGTGCTATGCGCTGTTATGAGCAATTAAGTCAGCTCTTTAAGCAGGACTTTTATATAGAAAAGCCTATGCTTAGGCTGCTTAATAATGAACTGTTGTTAACTAATGCGCATAAACGCTTGGCTGATCCTGCTTATAAAGACTATGTGAAGGCTATTATTGCTACAGATGCTCAGCCTTATTTAGAGCAACAGCACACCGGTTTTCTACAAACACGTTTATTATTAAGCTGCTTAAAGCAGTATTTTATTGAGCGCGGCTGTTATCGCCAGAGCATCGTGAACTATCAAGATATACAACTGCTACCCTCATTAAGTTGGCGGGATATAAGCTTTAAGAAAATTATATTTTGTGAAGGCCATCACGCAACGCAAAATCCCTGGTTTTCTTGGCTGCCTTTTCAACTTGTCAAAGGCGAAATATTAAGCCTGCAACATCAAAGCAATCTGCCTGATGTTATCTACAATTTTGGTGAATGGTTAATTCCGCTAGATAAGCAACATCTCCGTTTAGGTGCAAGCTTTGATCGAGAGCAACTTAATAACGAGCCCACCTTGAAGGCTAAAAATACTTTATTGCAATCACTTCAAAACAGCGGCATTGATTTATCGAATCTATTTGTTACGGATCATCAGGCCAATATTCGACCTTGTACCCTAGATAAACAACCCTTTATAGGCGAACACCCACAACTGCCTCAACTCGCTATTTTTAACGGCTTTGGTGCTAAAGGCAGTTTGCAAATCCCTAAGTGTTGCCAACTATTCGCCGACGCCTTACAAAATAAAAGCCCCTACCCTTCATCGATAAGACGCTATTATGCAACGCATTTCACTCATTAATATTGCCCACCAACACATCAACGAAATACTTATACAGGGTGATATTGCCATCGATGCCACCTTAGGGAATGGTCATGACGCTTTATTTTTAATGAATCTTGTAGCTCCAACTGGCCACGTTTTTGGGTTTGATATACAGCTAACTGCTATTGCATCAACACAAGCAAATAGTGATGAGGCAACTGGGCTTACTTTAATCCACGCCAGCCATGCGCTGATGGCTGAAAATATTCCTGAACAGCATCATGGCAAGATTAAAGCCATCATGTTTAATTTAGGTTATTTACCAGGGGGTGATAAAAGCATTATTACCCAAACAGACTCTACCTTAATAGCCTTAAACGCTGCTACAGCCTTATTAGCGGTTGATGGCATCATGACTATCATGGCTTACCCTGGTCATGCTGGTGGTGACTTAGAAACTGAACAGATTGAGCGCTGGTGCGAGCAACTGGATAAGTCTCTTTTTAGTTATCAAATCTACTACAGCACCGTTAACAGCAGCACCGCACCCAGATTATTCGTTCTACGCAAAAAACACTCTAGCTAATAATCTGCTATCATGCGCCCCTCGTATTCATTAACTCATTAACCAAGGATCAACCATGTCAGAATTTACTAATGTCTCAGTCATCAAAAAAGCCAATGTCTATTTCGACGGCAACGTCAGTAGCCGTACTATTCGTTTTGCTGATGGCTCATTGAAAACATTAGGCTTTATGTTGCCCGGCGAATATACCTTCAACACCGCTGATAAAGAACTCATGGAAATATTAGCGGGTGAGCTTGATGTTTTATTACCCGGCAACGATGAATGGCAAGCGATTAGTGGTGGCCAAGCTTTTGATGTGCCTGCTAATGCAGCTTTCACCGTAAAAGTTAAAACTGCAACGGACTACTGCTGCTCTTTTATTAAATAGTTCATGGAAAAAGTCGCCATATTTGTCGATGTGCAAAATATTTACTACACCACAAGACAAAGCTATAGCCGACATTTTAATTACAGCGCCTTCTGGTCTCTAGCAACCGCTAATAGAACCGTTGTTGGCGCTTTTGCTTACGCCATTGATAAAGGCGATAGTCAGCAATTAGTTTTCCAAAAGATTCTTAGACAAATAGGTTTTGAGGTCAAACTTAAACCTTATATCCAGCGCAGTGATGGTTCGGCTAAAGGTGATTGGGATGTTGGCATTACCCTTGATGTCATCGAATATGCCGAGCAAGCGGATGTTATTATTTTATTGTCAGGCGATGGCGACTTTGATCTATTACTCAATAAAGTGCGGGATAAATACGCTGTTGAAACTGAAGTCTATGGCGTACCGGCTTTAACAGCACCCTCGTTGATTAAAGCGGCTAGTCGCTTTATAGCCATCGATGAAAAGCTATTATTGTAAAATTAAAATCCCTTATTAAACCCAACATTTACAAAACAAATACATCAGTAAATAAACGCAATAAAAGACGCAGAGCCTAGAAACGATAAATCTTGTATAGATATCTATTGCCAAATAGAGAGAGCGATTGATCACTTACGCTCTAGGAGATTTACTCCTTATCAACAATCGGCACTGGCAAAAACTGTGACCATTTAACTTCCCCACCGGCCTGATCTCTGGTGGGCAAGGCTTTGTTATTCCAACCGCCACCTAGGGCTTTAGCTAATTGTACGGCTGCGACTAAGCGTTGGCTTTGAAGATTGACTGCGGTGATGTCATTTGAAAGTGCTGTGGTTTGATTAACGATGACATTTAAATAACTGACCGTACCGGCTTGATATTGGTTAGTAGTCAGTTCTAAGGCTTTATGCGCTGAGGCAACGGCTTTATTTTGGCTTGCTACTTCTTCTTCTAAAATTCGTAATGCGGCTAGATTATCTTCTACTTGCTGAAAGCTTACCAATACCGCCTGCCTATAACCTGCAACACTCGCATCATAAACATCTATCGCTTGTTGTAATTGAGCACTACGAGCTCCGCCATCAAATAATGGGAGGGCCAATGCTGCTGGGCCCAAAGCCCAATAACGTGCGCCCGTCGTCATCAGATTACTGAGAATATTAGCCTGTTGACCATTAGAAACAGCTAGATTTAAATTAGGAAAGTAGGCTGCTTTGGCAACTCCAATTTGAGCATTGGCAGCCGCAGCCGCGCGTTCGGCCGCAGCCACATCGGGTCTGCGCTCTAATAATTGTGAAGGTAAACTGGCGGGTATCGATGGAATAGCCACATCAAAAGGGACGACTTCAATAGACAATTCTGCTGGCGCTTTACCGATTAATACCGCAATCGCATGTTCGAGTTGAGCTCTTACTATGCCTAAGTTAATCATTTGTGCGCGGGTAGATTCAAGCTGAGTTTCCGCTGAGACGAGATCTGATTTAGCAGCCACGCCAGCGATATAACGATTTTTGGTAATCAGCAAGGATTTATCATAAGCACTCAAAGTATCATTCATCAGCTTTATTTGTGCATCTAAAGCTCGCAATTGAAAGTAACTTTGTGCCAAGGCTGCTTGCGAGTTCAAGCGCAAAGCTTGCAAATTAGCAGCACTAGCCTGAGCGCTATCTTCACTAGACTCGACTTGTCTACGGACACTGCCCCATAAATCCGGCGCCCATGCCGCACTGACTACTGTGCCAAATAAATATTTAACACCATTAACCGCGACATTCTGTCCACTCGCCGCACGAAAACGATTCATAGTGGCTGAGGCTTGTGCAGTAGGAAAGTAAGCCGCGGCAGCACCTTGCACCATAGTCTGTGCTTGTTTGTATTGTGCCTCGGCCTGAATAATAGACTGATTAGCCTTATTGACCTGCGACTCTAATTCACTAAGCTTGGTATCATGAAAGATTTCCCACCAATGATCGGGTAACACGTCATCTTGGGGTTGGGCTTGCTTCCAGTCTTTAAGTTCTTTGTAGCTTTCAGGAATAGCCGTGGTAGGCAGCACATAGTCAGGGTCTACGGTGCAGGCACTCAGCAATAATAAAGCACACGCAATCAATAAGCGAAATAAACAAGCAGTCATAGGGAGTTTAACGAAGTTTAAGTTCATAGGTGATATTAAAGACTGTCAGCAATGTAGGGTGGATAAGCAACGCGCATCCACCAAAACTGCCTTAAATAAGAGGCGTTGTGATCGACAACATTCAAAAATGATTGCGACAACAAGGTGGATGCGCTAGTGCTTATCCACCCTACAAAACTAGCCATCACAAATCGAATTAAAGACACGCAGAGAGTGGGCTTAAACAAGTTTAAATTCATAGACTGTCTATAGGGCTAGATAACGGTTTGAGATGATGACGATTTAAATGCTGCCTAAACCAAGTTTGCAAACGATCTAAATAAATATATACGATAGGCGTGGTATATAGCGTTAACAACTGACTCAATAATAAACCACCCACAATGGCAATGCCTAAAGGTTTACGTAACTCTGCGCCATAACCAGTCCCTAAAGCCAAAGGTAGAGCCGCTAATAAAGCGGCAAAGGTGGTCATCATAATAGGACGAAAACGCATGGCACAAGCTGTGAAAATTGCTTTTTCAGGTGCCATGCCTAAAGTACGCTCAGCATGTAAAGCAAAATCGATCATCATAATGGCATTCTTTTTAACGATACCGATCAGTAAAATTACCCCGATCATCGCGATAATACTAAAATCGGTCTCACACAATAACAACGCTAAAATAGCACCTACACCCGCAGAAGGCAGAGTCGATAATATCGTTAAAGGATGAACATAACTTTCGTACAAAATACCTAACACAATATAGATAGAGATTATGGCCGCCAATATCAGCCAAGGCTGATTCTTTAAAGATTGTTGAAAGGCTTTAGCCGTACCCTGAAAACTACCATGCATGGAAGATGGCACACCCAAATTAGACATGGTTTCAGTAATAATTTCTGTAGCCACCGATAAAGACACACCGGGCTTAATATTAAACGACAGCGTACCGGTAGGGAATTGACCTTGATGGTTAACCGACAAAGGTGTATTAGTCACTCCGTAACGAGTAAAGGCAGATAAAGGTACTTGTCCACCCGTTGTAGCCGGTGGAATTGGAGGTACATTGACATAAATATTTTTTAATGCCTCTGAGTTTTGCGAGTACTCAGGCGCGACTTCCATAATTACATGATATTGATTGAGAGGATTATAAATCACAGACACTTGCCGCTGTCCAAAGGCACTATTTAGTGTCGCATCAATCAAAGCGGGACTAACCCCCAATTGCGCCGCCGTTATACGATCTATTTGTAACTCAATTTGCTGGCCTTTATCTTGCTGATTGGTATTAACATCCACCAACTCAGGTCGCTGGGACAACGCACTGATAATCTTGGGCATCCAAGTACGTAAATCAGCTAATTGATCGGCTTGCAGGGCATATTCAAACAAGGCCGAAGAGCCTCGCGCACCAATACGCAAATCTTGCGGTGGCTGTAAAATCAATCTTGCGCCGGGTTCATCTGATAATTTATGGCGTAAGCGCTTCATTAAGTCATTTACATTCAGTTTGCGCTCTTCTAAGGGCTTGAGGGTGGCGAACATGATGCCACTATTACTATCGCGCTGCCCGCCTGTAAAACCGATCACCGTTGAGACCTCAGGATCTTGAGCTAAGATATCGACAAAATCCGCCAATTTTTGACGCATAGCTTGCGATGAAATACTTTGATCGGCCTGAATAACACCTGACAACCTGCCCGTATCCTGCACAGGAAAAAATCCTTTAGGCACAATAGAATACAAATAAAAGTTAAAACCAATGGTCGCCAAAAGTAATAACATCATCAAACGACGATGACGTAAGGCCCAATGTAAACTCTGCTCATAGCCTGATTGTAAACTCTTAAGCCATCTTTCTATGATCTGAAAAAAGTTGCTATGAGATGCTTCCTGAACGGGCTTTAGCCACAAAGCACATAACATCGGCGTAGTGGTTAAAGAAATCACCAGAGACACCAAAACCGCCGCAGATAGTGTCACGGCAAACTCTTGAAATAAGCGCCCCACGATACCGCCCATGAGTAAAATAGGAATGAATACCGCAATCAACGATAGACTCATAGTCAATACAGTAAAACTCACTTCACCCGCACCTTTAATGGCGGCCTCATGCGGTGACATGCCCTGCTCTATATGGCGTTCAGTATTTTCTAAAACCACAATAGCATCATCAACCACAAAACCCGTTGCAATAGTCAGTGCCATTAAGGACAGATTATCCAAACTGTAATGGAATAAATACATCACACCGAATGTACCTATTAAAGATACGGGCACGGTAATAATAGGAATCAACGCTGAACGTAAATTACCCAAAAATAACAACACCACGGCGATAACTAACACGACTGAAATGAATAGACTCATTTCCACTTCATGCAAAGAGGCGCGTATGGTGATGGATCTATCCAGCACTACCGATAAATTAATCGCTGTGGGAATAGATGCTTGTAGTTGCGGCAACAAGGCCTTTATCTTATCAACCGTTTCGATAATATTAGCGCCCGCTTGTTTATTCAGTATCAATAGCACTGAAGTTTTACCGTCTTTGAGTCCTGATGCGCGAACATCTTCTACCGAATCGATCACCGACGCTAAATCCGATAAATGCAGGGGTCTGCCATTACGATAAGCGACTATTAAGGGTAGATAATCTGCCGCTTTTTTCGCTTGGTCATTAGCATAAATCAACCAATTATGCTCGGCATCTTCTAAGGCACCTTTGGGTTGATTGACATTGGTCGCCGCGATTGCGGAGCGTATTGCTTCAAAGCCTATACTATATTTAGTCAAGGCATTAGGATTCAGCTCAATTCTAACCGCAGGTAAGGAACTGCCTCCGATATTGACCTGGCCTATACCCTGAATCTGAGAAATCCGCTGCGCCAAAACAGTTGAAGCGGCATCATATAATTGGCCGCGAGTCATGGTGTCAGAAGTCAGTGCCAAGATCATAATCGGCGAATCCGCTGGATTCACTTTCTTATAACTGGGTCTGCTGGGCATATTGCTAGGCAATAAGCGCATCGCGGCATTAATGGCGGCTTGTACATCTCTGGCCGCGCCATCAATATCGCGCTCCAAATCAAATTGTAAGGTAATGCTAGTGCTGCCTACTGAACTAGATGAGGTAATTTCCGAGATGCCCGCAATGTGTCCTAAAGCTCGTTCTAAGGGCGTTGCCACCGCAGTACCCATAGTTTCTGGACTCGCGCCAGGTAAAGACGCTTGTACTGAAATAGTCGGAAAATCAACTTGGGGTAACGGTGCAACAGGTAATTGAAAAAATGCAATGATACCTGCCAGCGTAACCGCTAAGGTTAGCAATGTGGTCGCAACCGGACGATAAATAAAATAAGCCGACAGGCTCATGCGATATCCTTATTGATAGCCGCTGATATTGTCTTTCCTGACCATTGCTGACTTAAGCGATCAAAAGCAAGATATATCACTGGCGTAGTAAACAAGGTCAACAACTGACTCACGATTAGACCGACCACCATAGTAATACCTAAAGGATGACGTAGCTCTGAACCCACGCCTGTGCCCAGCATCAAGGGCAATGCACTCAATAAAGCCGCCATCGTGGTCATCATGATAGGTCTAAATCTTAACAAACAAGCCTGATAGATAGCCTCTTTCGCTGATTTACCTTGATTGCGTTCAGCATCCAAAGCAAAATCGATCATCATAATGGCATTCTTTTTAACAATACCTATCAGTAAGATAATGCCAATAATGCCTATAATGCCTAAATCATTTTTAGACATTATCAACGCCAATAAGGCACCGACACCGGCTGAAGGCAAAGTTGAAAGGATAGTCACTGGATGGATATAACTTTCATACAGCACTCCCAAGACGATATAAACTGTCACAATAGCCGCAAGAATTAACCAAAGCGTACTCATCAAAGAAGCACTAAACGCCGAAGTCGTGCCTTGGTAATCAGCTTGCAAACTGATAGGCAAACCAATTTGTTGTTTAGTTTTTTCGATAGCGGCAATAGCATCACCCAATGAAATACCCTCTGCCAAATTAAAAGACAGCGTAGTCGCGGGGAATTGATCTAAATGCTGAGTCACTAAAGGCGTGCTTTGTTCAGTCACCGTCACTAAAGCCGATAAGGGTACTTGAATGCCGGTAGAGCTAGGAATACGCAAGGCTTTTAAATCATCTAAACTTTGACGATATTCTGGCTTAACTTCCAACACCACTCTATATTGATTCGATTGGGTAAAAATAGTCGATACCAAGCGCTGACCATAAGCATCGTATAAGGCATTATCAATCGCGGCAATGCTAATACCATAGCGACTAGCAGTACTGCGATCGATAACCACATTAGCTTGCAAACCTTGATCTTGCAGATCAGAAGTCACATTGGCAAATTCTGGCAACGTTGCCAATTCAGCCACTAATTTAGCGGTCCACTGACTTAAAACCTCCCTATCGGCTGCTTGCAAAGTCATTTGATATTGATTCCGACTGACCCGATTTTCGATCGTTAAATCCTGCACGGGTTGTAAATACAGTGAGATACCTTCTACATCAAGCAATGCTGTTTGTAATCTGCGAATAATATCCATCACTTTAATGCCTCGCTCTGCCAGCGGCTTTAAGGTAATAGTCACTCGCCCTGCATTTAAAGTGGGATTTGCGCCATCAACTCCAATAAACGATGACACACTTTCTACCGCCGGGTCTTCCAATATCACCTTACTCAAAGCTTGCTGACGTTCAGACATGGCGCTAAAAGAGATGTTTTGTGGTGCCTCAGAAATACCTTGTATGACACCAGTATCTTGAATAGGAAAAAAACCTTTAGGCACTAACACATACAGCAATACTGTTAAAGCCATCGTTATGACTGCAACGACTAAGGTCGCACGTTGATGCTCTAAGACCCAATCCAGCCGTTTAGCGTAAAACTTAGTCATGTCATCTAAAAATTGGCCACTCACTCTATAAAAACGATCTTTCTGTTGATTATGATGTGAGCGCAACATTTTCGCGCACATCATCGGAGTTAAGGTCAGCGAGATGATAGCTGAAATTAATATCGCCACCGCAAGGGTAATCGCAAATTCACGAAATAAACGCCCGACTACATCACCCATAAATAATAAGGGGATCAGTACCGCAATCAGCGAAAAGGTCAGTGAAATAATAGTAAAAGCAATTTGCTCAGAGCCTTTAAGTGCAGCGTTTAAAGGCGTCTCACCCTTTTCTATGTAACGGGTGATATTTTCAATCACCACTATGGCATCATCAACCACAAATCCTGCGGCAATAGTCAGCGCCATCAAGGTTAAATTATTAATACTAAAGCCCGCCAAATACATAACCGCAAAAGTACCAATTAATGATAAAGGCACCACAACGCCAGGTATAGCAGTCGCATAAAAATTACGCAAAAACAAAAAGATCACCAAGATCACCAAGGCGAGCGCCAACAGCAATTCGGTTTGCACATCCTCGACTGAAGCGCGAATAGTCGTGGTACGATCTGTTAATAAACTAACCTCCAAACCACTCGGTAAGGATTCTTGCAATTTGGGCAGCAGCTCTTTGATTCTATCGACCACCTCAATGACATTGGTACCAGGTTGACGCTGAATATTAACAATCACCGCTGCAGTATCATTCGCCCAAGCCGCTAATCTAATATTTTCAGCGTCATTACTCGCCTCTGCTACATCCGATAACAACACCGGCCGACCACTGCGATAAGCGATCACTAAGGCACTATAATCTGACGCTGAACGGATTTGATCATTAGCATCAATAATAGCCGAACGTGTCGCGCCATCGAACATGCCTTTAGGTTGATTAACATTGGCATTAGTTATTGCCATCCGTAAATCTTCCATACTAAGGCCATAGGCCGCCATGGCTGAAGGGTTAGCTTGAATACGTACAGCAGGTCTTTGGCCTCCACTGATAGTCACCAAACCTACCCCTGATAATTGCGATAACTTCTGCGCTAAACGCGTTTCAACCAAATCTTCCACTTTGGTCAACGGCATTATTTTTGAACTCACCGCCAGCGTGATTATGGGAGCATCGGCAGGATTAATTTTGCTATACACCGGCGGCATAGGCAGATCATTAGGCAAATAATTAGTAGCCGCATTGATAGCGGCTTGCACTTCTTGCTCGGCAATATCCAAACTTAAGTTCAAATTGAACTGCATCGTAATTACCGAAGCCCCTCCTGAACTCGATGAGGACATCTGATTTAAGCCCGGCAATTGCCCAAGTTGACGCTCTAAAGGTGAAGTCACCAAGGACGTCATCACTTCTTGGCTAGCACCAGGATATAAAGTCACAACTTGTATGGTGGGATAATCAACCTGAGGCAAGGCTGAAATCGGCAGTTCGCGATAACCTAAGATGCCAACCAGCAATAAAGCCAGCATCAATAAAGAAGTGGCTACTGGGCGTAAGATAAATAGCTTAGAAGGATTCATTAAAAAACCAACCAAAAGTGTGTGTTTGTAATGTATTTATTTGTAGGGACGAATTCACGGTAAGTCAACAAAGCTAGCATTAATAAAGAAGCAGCGAAGGGGCGTAAGGTAAAAAGCCAAGCTAAAGTGTGTAGTTGTAATCTATTTTTTTGTAGGGGCGAATTCATTCGCCCTGTATCTTTGGAGCATTGGATTACTGGGCGAATGAATTCGCCCCTACAGTTGAATCGCTTTTTTTCTATACTTAACTTAATGGCAGTGACGCTCTGCGTCCTTGTAATTAATTCGCTAGTAGAGGCTAACTTAATCACTCGCTATGTTCCTTTTTTCTACCTTTACCCTGATGACTACCCTTTCCAGCAGCAGGAGTCGATTGGTCTTTGTTAGCTTTACTTTCCTTAGTGATCAGCTTAACTTTGCTACCTTCACGTAATTTATCAGCGCCATCAATAACCACTTGTTCCCCTGGTTTTAAGCCCGTCTCTACCGCTACTTTTTCACCTTCAACTGGCCCTAAAGTAATGGGTCGTACAGTCACCGTCTGGTCTTCTTGAACGACATAAGCAAAAGTACCCATAATGCCACGTTGAATCGCTGCTGTGGGCATAATGGTTACAGCATGCAGAGTATCCATCTGCATTTTGATATTAACGAACTGATTAGAAAATAGTGCATTATCCTCATTTGCAAACTGACCTTTAAGCTTAACCGTTCCGGTACTGGTATCAATCTGATTATCAACTGCCCAAAGTTGACCTTGCGCCAATAAACTTTGACCTCTGCGATCAAAAGCCTCAACCGGCAGGACTTCACCTGAACGATATTTCTTCATCACCGAACGAACCCTATCTTCAGGTAAGGTAAAAATGACCGAGATAGGCTGAATTTGAGTAATAACCACCAAACCATTGGTATCATTAGCATGAACGATATTACCCTGATCGACTAAGCGTAAACCTAAACGACCGGTAATCGGTGACGTAATACGTGTATATAAGAGTTGCAGCTTGGCATTTGCCACCAAACCCTTATCAATTTCTATAATACCTTTATCTTGATTGATTAAGGCTTCTTGAGTAACCATCTGTTGAGCGGCAATAGAATCTTGCTCTAATAAAGTTTTATAACGAACTAAATCTATTTGGGCATTTTTAAGCAAGGCTTCATCACGTTGTAACTGCCCTTCTGCCTGCATCAATAAAGCTTGATAAGGACGAGGATCAATTTCTGCTAATAAATCGCCTTCTTTAACCATCTGACCTTCAGTAAAAGCCACTTTCATGAGCTGACCATCAACCCTAGGTTTTACCGTCACCGTTCGTAGCGGTGTGACTGTACCTAGGCCATTCAGATAAACGGGGAAATCAGCTTGCGTAGTCGTTTCTATGGCGACGGCAATGGGCGCATCAGCCTCACTTCTTCCATGCTTACCTTCACCATGACCTCGCTTACCTTCAGACTGTTGACTTTGATGATCTGGAGTCTCAGTAGGCTGTTTATAATAATAAACAGCTGCAATAACAGCGACTAAAGCCAAAATTCCGATGACGATTAACTTTTTACGTTTAGGCCTAGTCGGTGTTAATTGTGTTTGATTCTCTGAGCTCATGAGGATAACTTAGGTTAGATGTTGAGAACGGATTGCGTGTATGCCAGCTAATGAAAATTGCACGACATGATCAGCAAAGGCTTTGCTGTCAGTCAAATCACCGGGGTAATTAGGGAAATTTTTAGCACTTTGCATATGTTTTAAACGTAATAACTGAAAACACTGACCCATAATACTGTTATGGCAATATTGAATACGCTGTTCGGTAGCCGCTTGACCTAAACATTCTTCTAATAAAGCCAACATTTTCAAGCGCTGTGGATTAATTTCTTTTTCCAATATATCAGCCAATAAGCTGGTAGGCTGTGCCATTTCTTTGTTAATTATGGCAAATGTATAGGAGTTTTCATCCGTTAGCCGACCTATAAACGAACGAATTCTTCCTTCTAGCCGCTGTTCAGCTGGCGCATCATCAGCAACCCCACCATCGGAAGGATAAAGATCGAGCTCCTGATTAAACGCATAACGCCAAGCTTCCAAATACAAGGTTTCTTTATCACCAAAATGATAATTAACCGAAGCAATATTAGTTTCTGCTTGCTCACAAATATCAGCAATCGTCGATTCTTGAAAGCCTTGCTCTGCAAAAATTCGACTCGCTGCATTCAATAAGCGCTCTCGGGTTTTACCCGACTTTGTTTTCATAGTATTAATGCTCAGCATAAAATTAGAGCTTATACTAACTGATAATTTAAATTAAAACGAGTAATTCAAATGTCTATTTGATAAGTTTTTCACGAGGGAGTAATAAGTCATTATTACATCTGAAAAATTAATGTATTGAGCGAATAAAATATAGCCTAAGACTCTATACTTATGGAATTGACTTGCAACCTAGTCATAATCTTTTGATCAATTCGTATTTGATTTATTTTTAATTGAACAATATACAAACTATTTACCTCGAGAAACTACAAAACCAATGATACCTAAAGCTATCATTAGAATGGCTTCTGGTTCAGGTATCGCACTAGTGCCTAAACGAAGTGTTGATAATTGATTGATAGCTAATAAACTTAAATTGACTGCATTAGCGCCAACCTGCTGTTGATATTGAGTGCTTCCATTCGTAGGGTCTATCCAATACACGCTATTTATTAAGGCATTACTATGGGTGTTAATGAAATTAGACGCTAAGGCTAAATAAGCCAGATCTGCCGTCATAGCTTGTTGAATGGGAAGCGCCATACCCACAATATTCCAACTATTGGGAGCAGAGCCCCCCATAGGCCCATAGAGTTCTGTCCAAATGGCCGCTTGCAAACCAGATTGTAGATTACCATTGATGGCTAAACTTGCCTGAGTATCTATCAACCAAGCAATGGCTGCAGCATTATTAATTAAACCGTTTGTATTGGCATTACCTAGTGCATGAGCCGTTGTTTGCGCGACAGTTCCATTAGTCGTTACTGTCGCACTGTAACTCGCACCAAGACTGATATCATCAAATAAATCGATACAATAAACATACGCTAAAGATTTACCATCCAAACTCGCTTGCCCTATGCCCCCAAAATTCCCACCTGCCCCATTGATAGTTTGCATAGCCGCATTGCCCTTAGTGTAAGTGATGGTCATGGCACTGCCATAAGTATTTCCCATAATGAAATTGGCTTTTGATTGGCTATTGCCAAATAACGAAATGGCTAGACCAACAACCTGAATGATAGTTTTAGTTTTCATAATATGTAGATTAAATAATGAGTTTATATGGCTCGCGGAGGACTCTATTATTAACTAATAGAGTCACCTGCCTATACGAGTAGTTTGCAATCAAAATCAACCTAAAATCCAAACGCAACTATAAGCCAACAAGAAGTATGATGAAGTGTATAGTTTAAATTACAAAAATAAATAGGTACAAATACCTATAAAGACAAGCTGAGTAATTGAGCTTGTTAGAATTAAGGTCAGCTCATCCGTTAAAATTACTATCGTTTCAAGACGAGACACGGTGCAAGGCATAACCGTTCGTCCTGAGCTAATCGAAGGATGTAAGGTTATGCCGATCATAGTTCGACTCTGCTCACCAAGAATGGCTTAAGCTTATTCTGTAAGGTCTTAAGTTGATAATCTATAAAAAGTTAGATAACTTCAAACCTAGCACAGCAGTTTTTGCTAAAGCTATGCTTTAATAGCGCAGGATCTTAAACATAAATGAAATCACATGAATAAAAAAATAAAAACTGCCTTTGTTTGCGACCAATGCGGAGCCGATTATCCACGCTGGGGTGGACAATGTACTAGCTGCGGTGAATGGAATACCATCAAAGAAGTCAGATTAGGTTCGGCTAGCAAAGAACGTAGTACTCGTAGCGGTTATGCGGGTAGTCAAAGCGAAGTCAAATTATTATCAGATGTCAGTTTATCGGTAGCTGAACGTATTTCTACCGGCATTTCAGAATTTGATCGCGTCTTGGGTGGCGGCATCGTGACAGGCAGCGTGGTGTTATTAGGTGGCGCACCCGGAGCGGGTAAAAGTACCTTATTATTACAAGCCATCGCTAATATTGCCGATCGAGGCGTTAGCGTTTTATATGTATCGGGTGAAGAATCACTACAACAAATTGCTGAACGCGCCAACCGCCTAAAACTCCCTGCCGATAAAATCATGATGTTAATGGAAACATCAGTGCAGCGTATTTGTGATTTATTAGATAGTATCAAACCACAAATTCTCGTCATAGACTCAATACAAGTCATGCATACACAAGAAGCAGATTCTGCACCCGGCTCTGTCTCTCAGGTCAGAGAGTCAGCTAGTTATCTCACTCAATACGCAAAAAAGAATCAAGTCTCAATCTTTATGATCGGCCATGTCACTAAAGATCAATCCCTAGCAGGGCCTATGACCTTAAGCCATATCGTTGATACCCAAGTGATGCTAGGTTCTACCGATGATGCTCGCTTTAGAGTTTTAAGAGCCGACAAAAATCGCTTTGGCAGTGTGGGTGAATTAGGCTTTTTTGCGATGGATAGCTCAGGACTTAAAGAAGTAAAAAATCCTTCGGCGATGTTTTTAAATAGAGCAGAAAAACCCTCTTCGGGTAGTGTAGTGACAGTATTATGGGAAGGCACAAGACCCTTACTAGTTGAAATTCAAGCCTTAGTCACCGAATGTCAATATGGTAATCCAAGAAGACTGACCGTGGGTTTCGATCAAAATAGATTAGCCATGTTATTAGCCGTACTCTATCGACATGGTGGTATTTTTACCGCGCAAGATGAAATCTATGCCAACGTCGTCGGTGGTATTAAAGTCACAGAAACCAGTTCTGATTTAGCCATTGTAATCGGCATAGTTTCTAGTCTAAGAGACAAAATCATTCCTCATGATATGTTCTTCTTTGGCGAAATTGGTTTAAGTGGAGAAATAAGACCCGTCGCTAACGGTCATGCGCGTTTAAATGATGCCGCCAAACATGGCTTTAAAAAAGCCATCATCCCCAAAGCCAACGCCCCAAAAACTGCCATTAAAGGCTTAGAAATTCATGCCGTATCAACACTGTCAGAAGCCTTGGATTGCCTTGCTGAGTTGTAAGTGAGTTTTTTATCATTCCCATGCTCTGC
>Ga0194037_1000480_pt1 | contig 31055 bp, 24 predicted proteins | sample JunL306m_MetaG_FD_148653 | JGI IMG/M metagenome (GOLD analysis project Ga0194037, IMG submission 148653) | Anoxic zone freshwater microbial communities from boreal shield lake in IISD Experimental Lakes Area, Ontario, Canada - Jun2016-L304-6m | ecosystem: Environmental > Aquatic > Freshwater >...
TGGTATTTGTGCAGCGGCGGAAACTTATATTGGACTAGTGGAATTAGGCATTGGTGTAATTCCAGGTGGTGGTGGTACCAAGGAATTAGTTTTGCGTGCATCCGATGAAATGCATGCAGATGAACCAGAAACCATTACACTCAATAGAAGATTTATGCAAATCGCTACTGCAAAAGTAGCCACCTCGGCACAAGAAGCCATGGATATGGGTATTTTTAGAAAAGGCCAAGATGAAATTGTATTGAATCAATCTCGTCGCATTGCCAATGCAAAAGAAAAAGTACTTCAATTACATAAAGCGGGCTATACACAAGCTCAACAAAGAAAGGATATTAAGGTACTCGGAAAAGCAGGCTTAGGGGCACTCTACGCGGGTATCAATGGAATGTGGAAAGGCGGTTATGCTACTGACCACGATGTATTAGTGGCTAAAAAATTAGCCTTTGTGATGTGTGGTGGGGATTTAAGTGAACCAAGTTTAGTGACCGAGCAATACTTATTGGATTTAGAACGCGAAGCTTTTTTAAGTTTGTGTGGAGAGAAAAAAACTTTAGAAAGAATACAATCAGTCATCACTGCAGGAAGGCCCATAAGAAACTAGTTTTTTCTAAAACGCTTATTTCATTAAGTTAACTAAAGCTTCTTCCACCTTTGGATAATCAAATACAAAACCTGCGTCCTGTATTTTTTGTGCACTCACATTGGCGCTTTTCAATACTTCTATGCTCATTTCTCCCAAGATTATTTTTAGCAAAAATGCAGGTACAAAGGAAGGAAAATAAATGGGGTATTTATTTTTAGCAATGGTCAATACTAATTTTTTATTGGTCACTGGCTCGGGTGCAACTGCGTTGTAAGTACCTTGTACAGTTGGGGTTTCAATTGCAAATTGAATCATTCTACATAAATCTTTATGGTGTATCCAACTCACGATTTGTTTGCCATTGCCTAAAATCGTGGCCAAGCCAAATTTGGCTGGCTTTAAAAATTCAGCCAAGGCACCTCCTTTATTATTAAATACAATTCCTATTCTTAAGCTCACCAAACGAATACCCATTGTGCCAATAGCAGCAGTACTTTGCTCCCATAACTGACAAGTATTACCTAAATAAGAATGATCTGCAGGATCAGTTTCAACAAAACCATGGGCCAAACTATTTGCTGTATCCGGACCATACCAACCAATGGCAGATGCGGCTATGAATGTTTTTACTTGATGTTTATTTTCGCTTAAGGCCTTCACCAATAAATTGCCAGAGTTCACCCTACTGTCCACAATGGCTTGTTTTCTTTTTATCGTCCATCTTTGATCGGCCACCCCTTCGCCCGCTAAATGCACTATAATGTCCGCGGCTTTTACTGCATCTATGTCTATCTCTCCTTTATCAAGATCCCATTTTGCAAAACTTAAATTTAATCGATGTGTCTTTTTTAGTTTTCGAGTTAATACAATCACCTTATACCCCTTCTCTAAAAATAAAGTAGTCAAGGCTTTCCCAATCATTCCAGTACCGCCAGTAATTAATACAGTTTGCATGGTGTAAAACTAGTGTTTTTTATTTTGTACAAAAAACCCCGCCTTTGAGGGGCGGGGTTACAACTAAAATCAACTGAACATAAAAAAAACTAGTTTAATCTGGTTTTTTGCCGTCTAAAAAGGTATTGATGGTAGAGATCTGTGTTTGATTGTTCTCGTCTTTTTCTACGGTGTACTTACTGTAATAATTTTCTACAGAAGCCATGGTATTACCAAATAAATCCAAATTTCTTCTAACATAAGCAGGCACTGCATCAAATTCGGTATTAGGATCAGGGCCATTGTTAATATTGAAAGATAAGTTTCTTAACTTTTGAATACGCTCAGCTACTTTTCTTCTTTGCTCCTCGGCATTGTCCATGGGCATTTCTAAAGAAGATGGGTGCACTGGTCTTGCAGGTTGAAAATTGCTCTCCTCTCTCATCACCAATTGCATGGTAGGTTCTTCTTGCAGGCTAAAAGAACTTTGGTATTCCACTACTGTTGCTGCATCTTCCATTTCTTGCTCTTCCACCATTTCTCCGACTGGTGATACTTCTTCCATCACTATTGCTGCTGGCACTTCCACTTCTGTTGGAGTAATATTAGCAAAACTTAATTCCATCTCCTCTTCTTCTACCAATTCTTCTTCTTCCAATGCTACCTCTAATTCTTCTAATGGCGCTTCTTCGAATATCACTTCTTCCTCTAACGCTTCTTCTATTTCTTCTTCAGTTGCATAAATATTGGTAGGCTTGTTTAATATAAAATCGCTTGGATTTGAAATTTCCTCTGGGGCCAATTCAAAAAGGACCACTTCTGAAGTTAATTCCGCTACTTCAACAATGGATTCCTCTTCCATCAGTTCTTCCATTTCTTCTTCGATCGTTTCTTCTAACAAGGCTACTGGAACTTCATGAATAATCATTTCTTCCATCCTACTATTGGCGGCAATACTTATCTCTGCATCTATTTCTGCTTCATACTCTTTTTCACTTATTTCATCTAAGTCAAAATTATCTTCAGCTTCCAAAGATTCTTCCGCCATATGCATTTCAGGGGCGTCACCCAATGTAAAATAACTGTTACTCATTTCGGGCTCTTCTATTTTCTCCACTACCTCTTGGGTAGCTGCAGTTATTTTATTGCTTGCATCATTCAGCACTTCCTCTGAAACCAATGTCATCACAATTTTTTCTTCAATAGGAGCCTCCACTTTTTTTGGTGTTTCTTTTTGGAATGGGTCTTTACCTTCAAATCCAGTGGCAATCAATGTAATCCCTAATTTTTGACCCAAGCTTGCATCGTAACCCATACCCATAATTACATCGGAATGTTCCCCTGTGCGTTCACGCAAGAAATCATTAATGGTTTCTAATTCATCCATGGTACACTCATAATCTCCTTCTGCACTATTGATATTTAATAAAATCCATTTAGCACCTCTAATGTCATTGTCATTTAATAAAGGTGAATTCAAGGCTTCTTCAATGGCTCTTTGTGCTCTGTTTTCTCCTTCAACTTCCGCTTTGCCTAAGATAGCAACCCCACCATTTTTCATGACTGTGCATACATCCGCAAAATCTACAATAATATGTCCACGGCTATTGATCACATCTGTGATACATTTTGCAGCAGTAGCCAAAACGTTGTCCGCTTTAGTAAAAGCCTCCTTCATTTTTAAATTACCATATTGTACACGTAATTTATCGTTTGAAATAACTAATAAAGTATCTACCAATGGCTTTAATTGCTTGATGCCCTCTTCGGCTTGTGCTTGTCTGCGTGGTCCTTCAAATCCAAAAGGAGTAGTCACGATACCTACGGTTAAAATGCCTAAATCTTTACAAATTTTTGCAATAATGGGTGCACCACCTGTTCCTGTTCCACCACCCATACCCACGGTGATAAAAGCCATACGCGTATTGACTTCTAAAATTTTTCTGATTTCATCTAAAGATTCTTCGGTTGCTAATTTTCCCACTGAAGGATCGGCACCAGCACCTAAACCTTGTGTCAAATGGGGTCCTAGCTGAATTTTATTGGGCACCGTACTTTGTTCAATGGCTTTGGAATCAGTATTGCAAATAATAAAATCTACGCCTTCAATGTTTTGATTGAACATAAAGTTTACAGCATTACTGCCGCCACCACCTACGCCTAGGACTTTTATGATGGATGATTTTTGCTTTGGCAAGTCAAATTGAATCATTTTTTTGTTTTTAGATGGGTTAGTTAGATGGTTAGTGCTTAGTTAGTTATATCGAAATTACCGATTATCGAGTTTATTCTATTTGTTTTTTATGACCACAATGTGGGTAAATATTAGGGCAATAATTTGTCTTCTTCCTCACTGAAAATTTCTATCAAATTATTCTTGAAACGATCCCAGAATTTACTCTTTCTTTTTTCAATTTGCTCTGGAGTTAAAGTTGTGGCTACGGGTGCTTTTACTTCCACTTTTTCGCTGCTCAAGCCATTGCCAGTACCTGCTACTGTTAATGATTTAGGCACTTCTATCTTCTTGAAAGTTTCTGCAAACACTTTATAATTTTGTTCGTAATCGTTGTAGCCTTTTAAGATTAAACCAATACAAGTGGAATACATTGGTTTTTTTAACTCATCAATATGATTGGGCGCTAAATGTTCATTCGGTAGTCCAATTCTTGCATTCAAGCCAGTAATGTATTCTGTTAATTGAATCAAATGTTTCAATTGAGAGCCACCGCCTGTTAAAATAATACCCCCATTCAACATGCGGCTATCCATGCCCACTTGCTTTAAATGATAAGTAACAAAATCCAATATCTCACTCATTCTAGCTTGTATAATTCCAGCTAAACTTTTTACACTAATTTCTTTCGCTGGCATTCCTTTTAAACCTGGAATAGTGACATAAGCATTGGCTTTTGCCTCGTCTGCTAAAGCACTACCAAATTGTACTTTCATGGCTTCGGCCTGACTTTTCAAAACGCCCAAGCCCATTCTGATGTCATTGGTAATGTTCTCACCACCAAAAGGAATCACCGCCGTATGTTTTAATATGCCTTCATAAAATACAGCAAGGTCGGAAGTACCACCACCAATATCTAAAATGGCTACCCCTGCTTCCAAATCAATATCACTCATAACCGCACTAGCAGAAGCCAAAGGTTGTAAAACCAAGTCCTTAGTCACCAACCCACTTCTTTCCACTGAACGATTGATGTTTCTGATGGCGTTTCTATCTCCCGTAAGAATTAAAAAATTAGCACCCACTTTCACACCGTTTACTCCAATTGGATCTTTGATGTTTTGATTATTGTCTACATGAAATTCTTGTGGTATGACATCGATGATTTGATCCCCAGCAGGAATAAATGTTTTTCTTTGATTGTTGATCAGTTGCTCAATTTCCCAAGCCTGAATTTCATTCTCCGCATCTTGACGTACTTGATCGCCCCTGGTTTGCAAACTTTTGATATGATGACCTGCAATCCCCACATACACTTCATTCACCTCTAAATCGGGATTACTCAATTGACAGTTTTGTAGTGCTTGCTGAATGGCTTTGATGGTTTGATCAATGTTTAACACTTGACCATGTTGAACTCCATTGCTGTTGGCTCGGCCAAACCCTAAGATTTCTAATTTGCCAAACTCGTTTTTTCTACCTGCAATGGCCGCAATTTTAGTAGTCCCAATGTCTAGGCCTACAATGATTGGAGAATCGTGCTGACTCATTTTGTTTTTTTTAGTTGTTAGTTGTTTTAGCGTCGGTCTTTTTAGGCATTACTGCCTTTGCAGACTTCTTCTCATTATTTAACGATTTATTACTCGTTTTATTGTTTGTTTTCACCGTTGTTTTTGCCTTTGTTTTAACCTTAGTATGCTGAGTTGACTTTAGGTCTGATTTTGCGGCTGATTTTTGTACTGTTTTAGGCGCATTCTTGGGGCTGGCAATAGCTGCTTTATTGGCTAGGATGGGGGCTGGCAATACCAGGCTTTTTTTAGGGCGCACAGTATCTATTTTTTTAGTAGTATCCAACGCCGGAATTGTAAAATCATCGAGCGGATCCTGCGTCAAAATACTGCTAGAAAACTGTATGGGTTGCATGCCTTTTTTTAAGGCCACAATTTGATGGTCAAATCTGCAGTCTAAAACCTGATAAGCATTCACCCCAGTTTGCACCCATACTTGTTTGTAAAAACTATATAACCTATTTAATTTGTCTTCAATATTATCTACAGCCCCTATTAAAACTGTATGCTCTCCAACACTTGGTACCATTTCAAAATCTCCATTAGAAGCTATATTGATTTGAGCAATTTGAGCCATAAAAAAAGAATCTTGCTCAATAGCCTTAGTAAAATGTAAAATATCTTTAAGTAGGAGGCTGTCAGGACTAGACAATTTTTCTTGATCAGAAGGAAAACCTGTGAAAACGGGTAAACGTAGTACAGTCAATTGTTTCAGCGGTAACTTCCAACCCTCTTTGTCGATATAAAAAGAATTACCTGAGGAAGTAAATATTCTAGCGATAGGAATTCTTTGCTCAATTTTTATTTGTAAGGCTTGTTGGTTGTCCAAAAACATTTCTGCATGTTTTACCCATTTGATGCTTTGCAAATTCTTTTCTAATTCATTCAAATTGACCGACTCTATGGGTAGGCCCGCCTTGATGCCTTTGTCATTGATGATTTGTAAAATTTCTTTTTCATCCATAAAAAGTGCAACGGTATTTTCGCCTACCAATTCCACATTCACACTGGCACATTTTTTTTCTTCCTTGGCCCTCCAGGAAATAATAAATAGCAATACCAATAGTGCAGCAGCGATGCTCCATAAAATATTGCCTAGTATTTGCTTCCAGTTGCTCATGCTTGTTGGGTAAAAATTTCTTGAACCTTGGTAATGCAAACATCAATGTCTCCGGCGCCTGCCATCACTACTAATTTATCCTTGGTATGGGCTGCCCAATCAAACAATTGCTCCTTGCTCATGACTTTCTTATTGGACAAACTCATTTTGTTTAATAACATTTCACTGGTCACCCCTTCCATGGGTAATTCTCTAGCTGGATAAATGGGTAATAAAATAACTTCATCCGCTTTGTCTAGGGTGGAAACAAATCCATCGCATTGATCCTTGGTTCTACTGTACAAATGCGGTTGAAAAACTAAAACCATTTTTTCGCCAGGGAATATGCTTCTGATGCCAGTGATGAGTGCATTCAATTCTTCTGGATGATGCGCATAATCATCAATCAATACCTTAGTAGGTGTTTTTACTTTGTATTCAAACCTTCTTTTTACCCCTGCAAAAGCAGCTACGGCTTGAATAATTTTATCTTCCTCAATGTCTAAATTAAGGGCAATGGAAATAGCCGCAGTGGCATTTTCCACATTGTGTAAGCCACCCATATTTAAAACAATACTTTTTAAAACTCCTTTGGGATGCACTAAGTCAAAATGATAGGATCCATCCACAACTTTTAAATTGATGGTATGAAAGGAAGCCGCTAATTGATCATAAGCATAAGTGAGTAAAGTTTTATTGGCCACATTGGTAGTAAAATGGGTGCCTTTTTTTTGTATCAACGTACCCCCTGGTTTTATTTTATCTGAAAATTCACCAAAGGCTTTGACTACTTCTTCGGCAGTACCATAAATATCTAAATGATCAGGGTCAACTGCCGTGATCACTGCAATATTGGGTGTTAATTTTAAAAAGCTTCTATCGTATTCATCTGCTTCTACCACCACAACATTTTTTTCGTGGCTCCAAAAATTGGTGCCATAATTACTGGCAATGCCACCTAGAAAAGCATTGCAACCATAACCTGTATGGCGTAAAATATGCGCCGTCATGGAAGTAGTGGTTGTTTTTCCATGCGTACCTGCAATGGCAATGGTAAAAGCATTTTCTGTAATCCATTGCAGTACATCACTTCTTTTGACTACTAAATAACCATTGTCTTTATAATAATTGAATTCCCCATGATTGGCTGGTATGGCAGGCGTATATACCACTACAGTTGCTTCTTTATCTATTTTCGTTAAATCATCTTCAAAATGAATTTTTATTCCTTCCGCTTCTAAAGCATGGGTTAACTCCGTAGGCGTTTTGTCGTAGCCGGATACAATTACCCCTTGTGTATTAAAATACCTGGCCAAGGCACTCATGCCAATGCCTCCAATGCCAATGAAATAAATATTTTTACAAGTAGATAAGGGATTCATACAAGCTATAAAATTAATTAATGCTATTTTTTAAAATTTGTTCGGCGATGGTTTTATCGGCAGTTAAAAAAGCAAAAGTCTTTACTTTATTTTCCATATTTTTTATCAAGTCCTCCTTGTTCAATGCACTAAAAAGAGTGGGCAATAATTTTTCATTCACTTCTTTGTCTGTGACCATTAAAGCCGCCTGCTGATGAACCAAGGCAAGGGCATTGAAGCTTTGATGATCTTCGGCTGCAAATGGATAAGGCACAAAAATAGCAGCCTTGCCGGTGCTAGCTATTTCAGCAACCGCCATGGCACCAGACCTGCTGATAACAATGTCTGCGGCTGCATAAGCAGCACTCATATTATCGATAAAGGAATTCACAAATACATTGGAAAAACCCTCAGCTGCTCTGTAATAAGTACTCACATCTGAACTTCCTGTTTGCCATATCAATTGAATATTTTTTTCAAAAAAATCTACCACATTATTTTTAATGACTTGGTTGATCGAGTTGGCGCCTAAACTTCCACCCACAATCAAAACCGTTTTCATCGTATCCACTAAACCAAATTCTTTTAAAGCAGAAGCCTTGGTATAGCTATGTTCAATGATATTTTTTCTAATGGGGTTTCCAGTGACTAAAATTTTAGCTGCCGGGAAAAATTGTTCCATACCCTTGGTTCCTGTAAATATTTGGGTGGCATTTTTACCCAACCAAATATTGGCCTTACCTGCAAAAGCATTGGACTCATGTAAAAAAGTGGGGATGCCTTTAGTTTGTGCATATTTTAATACAGGAAAACTTGAATACCCACCCACACCAAATGCCGCATTGGGTTTAAATTTTTTAAAGATGGCCTTCACTTGAAAATAACTTTTTACTAATTTCCATGGAAGGGAGATATTTTTAAAATAATTGGATCTATTGAAACCTGCAATGGTAATACCTTTGATGGCATAACCTGCTTTTGGTATTTTCTCCATTTCCATTTTACCTAAGGCCCCTACAAATAAAATAGCAGCCTCCGGTGCCAATACTTGTATGGCTTGCGCCACGGCAATCGCAGGGAAGATATGCCCTCCAGTTCCACCACCTGCAATGATGATGCGCAATTGTTTATTAGGCTGGTTCAAGCTCATTGTTTTCTGTATCGGTTTCGTTTGGAATTTCAATTTCTGTTTCAAGCGGCGCCTTTCCTTCCATTTGTTCTACGTTTCTTGCTACACTCAATATCAAACCAATGGAACAACAAGTAAAAATAAAGGAGCTTCCACCCATACTCACCAAGGGTAAGGTCACACCCGTTACTGGTACGATGTTAACATTCACTGCCATATTTGCAATGGCTTGAATGATTAAAGTGAAACTTAATCCTAATGCTAAGAAGGCGCCAAATGCATAGGGGCACCTTCTAAAAATTCTAATACATCTAAATAAAAAAACTAAATAGATAAATATAATAAAGGCCCCACCCAACAATCCATATTCTTCAATAATCACTGAATAAATAAAATCATTGTAGGCCTGTGGTAAAAAATTTCTTTGTCTACTATTGCCTGGGCCTAGGCCTACAAAAATTCCTCCATTAGCAATGGCAATTTTTGCTTGCTGTACTTGATAAGGCACTTCGCGTTCCCCATCATACATAAAGTCTTGCACCCTAGATACCCAAGTTCCAAAACGTCCAAAGCCTTTTAATTTCTCGGCCACTTTTGGTTTGCCTGCCACCATGCTATTGCTATGTGTGGCCATGGCTACACTAATAATAAGCACAATGGGAATCATGGCTACTAGTATGGTTAATAAAATATGCTTAATGCTCACTCTTCCAATAAACATTAACAACAAAGAGGTGGCTCCTGTTAATAAGGCATTGGATAAATTGGCTGGCATAATTAAAGCACAAATAATCAGCACTGGTGTTATCACTGGTAAAAATCCTTTTTTAAAATCTTTAATTACTTCTTGCTTTTTACTCAACATCTTTGACAAATACATGAATAAAGCCAATTTGGCCAAATCACTGGTTTGTATGGTCAAATTAATAATGGGCAATTTAATCCATCTACTGCCTTCATTAATTTTAGCGCCAAAAAATAAAGTATAAATTAAAAGTGGAATAGACAACATGAACATAATGGTGGCTATTCTTGAAAATACTGTATAGTTGATGCGGTGCAATCCAAATATCACCAAGAGTCCGATTAAAGTAAACACCACTTGCTTGAATAAATACACACTGGTATTGCCTCGATACATTTTATAAGCCAAAGATCCAGTAGCACTATATACTACCAATATAGATATCAATGATAAAATAATAACCAACCCCCAAATGTATTTATCACCTCTGGTTCTTTGATCCAAATGTTCTTTCATGCCGCCAATACTGGGCATCTGAGAAAATAACTTGTCAGTGGTTTCGTTAAACATAATTACAATTCTTTAACTGACTCTTTAAATTGACGACCTCTGTCTTCGTAATTTTTAAACAAATCAAAACTTGCACAAGCAGGGCTCATCAATACTAGCTCGCCTTTCTCTGCCAATTTAAAAGAGGCATTTACTGCTTTTTTAGCAGTATCTGTTTCTATAATGATGGGTACGATGCCTTTGAAGAATTCGATAATTTTTTTATTATCGGTGCCCATACATACAATGGCTTTCACTTTTTCTTTGACTAATTCTGCAATCAATTCATAGTCGTTGCCTTTGTCTACACCGCCTAAGATTAAGACCGTTTTCTTTTGCATGCTTTCTAAAGCATACCAAGTACTGTTTACATTGGTGGCTTTGCTGTCATTGACAAAATCAACACCTCTGACAGTGGCCACAAATTCCATTCTGTGTTCCAGACTATGGAAATTACTCACTGCTTCACGAATTTTTTCTTTTCGGATACCTAAGGTGGTGGCTGCAATACTTGCGGCCATGGTGTTGTAAGCATTGTGTTTTCCTTTTAAAGCAAAATCATAAATGCTCATGGTCACACGTTCTTCTTGGATTTTTAACATCATTTGATCGTTCTTGATGTAGCCTCCTTTTTTTACTTCTTGTTTCATAGAAAATGGTAGTGGGTTAGTATTAGTAGTTAGTAGTTCTAGATGTTTTACGATGACTTCATCATCAATACAATAAATAAAATAATCTGCTGGGGTTTGGTTTTCAATGACACGAAACTTACTTTTGATGTAGTTTTCGAATTGATAATTATATCTGTCTAAATGATCTTCGGTAATATTCAATAAAACAGCAATATCTGGTTTGAAATATTGAATGTCATCCAATTGAAAAGAGCTTACTTCAATAATGTATAAGGCCTTGGGGGCTATTGCAATTTGACGTGCAAAAGAAAAACCAATATTTCCTACCATGGCCACATCATCATTCACCAATTGGCAAATATGATACAATAAAGCAGTAGTGGTGCTCTTGCCATTACTGCCTGTGATAGCTGCAATTTTGCTATTGCCCTTATACCTGTAACCAAATTCAATTTCACTAATGACCGGAATACCTTTGGCACGAATGGCTTTGACCATTTCATTTTTTTCAGGAATGCCTGGGCTTTTCATTATCTCATCTGCTGCTAATATTCTTTCTACACTGTGTGTACCTGCTTCAAATTCAATTTTATTTTCCTCTAATTCTTTTTGAAAATTAGCTTTGATCGCGCCACCATCAGATACGAAAACCTCGTAGCCTTTTTGCTTGGCCAACAAAGCAGTACCTATTCCGCTTTCACCTGCACCTAATATGACTAATTTTTTTGCCAATGTTTATCTTGTCTTTAAGGTTAAAATAGAAACCACGACTAGTAAGATGGTGATGATCCAAAAACGAACAGCTATCTTACTTTCATGAAATCCTTTCTTTTGATAATGATGATGTAGTGGGCTCATTAAAAACACTCTTCTTCCTTCTCCAAATTTTTTCTTAGTGTACTTGAAATAACTTACTTGTATAATCACAGATAAGTTTTCAATTAAAAACACACCACAAAAAATAGGAATCAATAATTCTTTTCTTACTATGATGGCTAAGGAGGCTATAATTCCTCCCAAGGCCAAACTACCTGTATCGCCCATGAACACCTGCGCTGGATAGGCATTGTACCATAAAAATCCAATACAGGCACCTACAAAGGCGCCTACAAAAATGGACAACTCTCCTAAATTAGGAATGTACATCACATTTAAATAATCGGCAAAAACATAGTTACCACTTACATAGATAAAAATACCCAATGCCGCACCAATGATGGCACTTACCCCAGCTGCTAGTCCATCCAAACCATCGGTTAAATTAGCACCATTAGATACCGCCGTAATAATAAAAGTGACAATAAGGATATACACCATCCAAGTATATTTTTCCGCACCAGGACCTATCCAACTTATTATTTTACTGTAATTGAACTCATGATTTTTTACAAAAGGAATCGTAGTAATAGGTGTTTTTACTTTTACAAAACGTCTTTCTACCCCATTGATTTTTCTGATCACTACATCTGCCCCCTTGGCAATTTTTTCTCCTTTTTGCAAACTAGCACTAACCGAAGAGGCAACTATTTCTCTTTCTACCGTTACGGCATTACTAAAATAGAGGGTGACACCAATGATAATGCCCAAGCCAATTTGACCAATAATTTTTGAAATACCTGCCAAACCATCGCTGTTCTGTTTTTTATAGGCTGCCCCTTGTGCTTGCGCTTGTTTCCGGGCTTTGATTTTAAAATAATCATCTAAAAATCCAATCATGCCCAACCAAACGGTACAAAGTATCATTAAACGGATGTACACTTTATCTAAGTTGGCAAACAATAAGGTCGGAATTAAAATACTTAATAAGATAATAATACCGCCCATGGTAGGGGTACCTTTTTTTTGTTGCTCTCCTGCCAATCCTAAATCTCTTACCGATTCTCCTATTTGTTTTTTCTGTAAAAACAAGATTATTTTTTTACCATAAACTGTCGCAATAAAAAGTGACAATAAAATGGCCATAGCAATTCTAGAAGTAAGGAATTGGAATACACCTAATCCAGGAATATGAAATTGTTTGTCCACCCAAGAAAATAATTGATACAACATAATTAAATTATTTAGCTAAGTCGTTGAATAGGTTTTCTAAAATTTGCTTATCATCAAAATCATGCTTTACGCCTTGAATGTCTTGGTATTTTTCATGCCCCTTTCCTGCAATTAAAATAATGTCGCCAGCTTTGGCAAAACTGATGGCTGCTTTAATGGCTTCTTTACGATCCACTATATTGATGTACTTTCTTTTGGCAGCACTGGTTAATCCTTGTTCCATATCCTTGATTATTGCATTCGGATCTTCGGAACGAGGATTGTCACTGGTGAAAAATACTTTATTGCTTAAATCACAGGCTACTTGCGCCATGATTGGCCTTTTTGTTTTATCTCTATCTCCTCCACAACCCACCACCGTAATCACTGTCTCATTGCCTTTTCTTAATTTAGCAATGGTGGTTAATACATTCTCTAAGGCATCAGGTGTATGCGCATAATCAACAATGCCAATGATATTTTCTTTGCTTACGATATAATCAAATCGGCCTTCTGCACCAGTCAATGCACTTAAAACTACCAATACCTCTTGTGGTTGTTCTCCCAACTCAATCGCAATACCATAAACAGCCAATAAATTATAGGCATTGAAACTGCCAATCAAACGACAATGCACTTCGATATCATTAATATTCATTACCAAGCCACTCAAAAGATTTTCTAAAATTTTTCCTTTGTAATTGGCAGGCGCATGTAAAGCGTAGCTTAATTTTTTTGCCTTTGTATGCAATAACATTTTAGCCCCATTCTTATCATCCAAATTGCTTAAGGCAAATGCAGCACTAGGCAATTGATCAAAAAAAGTTTTTTTAACTTCTAAATAAGCTTCAAATGTTTGATGATAATCTAAATGATCATGGGTGATATTGGTAAAAGCACCGCCCACAAATTGTAAACCAGTAATACGGTGTTGATGAATGGCATGGCTACTTACTTCCATAAATACATGCGTGCAACCCGCTAAAACCATCTGCTGTAATAATGCATTCAATTGAATAGGATCGGGTGTGGTATGGGTAGCAGGCACAATATTTTTTCCAATATGATTTTCGATGGTGCTGATTAAACCACAGGTATGGCCTAATTCATTGAATAATTTAAACAACAAAGTAGCCACCGTTGTTTTTCCATTGGTACCAGTCACTCCTACTAATTTTAATTTGGTAGAAGGCTCATCATAAAATTGATGCGCCATAATAGCAACCGCTTCTTGTGCATTTTCTACAATAATATAAGTAATAGCACTATTTAATGTAGTTGGCATTTGCTCACAAACAATTACCGTAGCCCCTTTTTCAATGGCGGTATCAATAAAAGCATGTCCATCCGACTTCACTCCTTTGATGGCCACAAATACCGCATCCTTTGAAACTTTTCTTGAATCAATTTGAATAGTTGCAATAGTTTGTTGCGTGCTACCTATCACTTCTCTTAACTTAACACCAAATAATATATTTTGTAGTGCTTTCATTAATTTAAATCAATTTGAATTTGTTGTCCTTTAGCAATGTATTCTCCTTGTGCAATGCTTTGCTTGATTACCTTTCCCTTGCCCACAAATTTGACCAATAGGCCCTTCTTTTCACAAATCCATAAAGCATCTTTTAATTTCATTCCACTGATATTAGGCATGGTACTATCAGATACAATAGCTTGTGCTGATTTCAAGTTTTTCCCTTTACCTTTTAATTGCACCCATTCATTGCGTGCTTCACTAGAATCTTGATAAGGAAGGGCTAAATTTTTAGCAATAGTTTGAAGTGCTATTTTAGAAAGACTATAATTAAATACTTGACTGTCTTTAAGCGAAAAATTTGGCGTCACACCTCTTTTGTTTTGAATGTAAGTAGAATACAAACGATCAGCAATTTCTTTGAAAACCGGACCAGCCACTGATGCGCCAAAATGATTGGCCGCATGTGGATGATTGATAATAATTACTGCAATGGTATATTGTGGATTGTCCGCTGGAAAATAACCTACAAAGGAAGACTGAAAAATATTATCTGCATAGCCTCTATTTCCATCGGCCACCAAGGCTGTTCCTGTTTTGCCTCCTACTTTATATAAACTTCCAACAAATAATTTTTTAGCGGTACCATTGGTACACACCCCTTCTAAAGCAGTATGTAAATCCTTAATGGTTGAAGGAGAACAAACCATTCCATCATAAGCCTTAGGACGCATAGTTTTAATCATCTTTCCTTCTTCTTTAATAGCGTTGACTAAATAAGGACGCATCATGACGCCATTATTTGCAATACTATTGTACATAGTTAGGGTTTGGATAGGTGCAATAGCAATATTGTATCCAAAAGCCATCCAAGGAAGTGTAGTAGGACCCCATCGCTTACTATTAGGTTTAATTAATAAAGGATTGCCTTCTCCCATTAAATCAATCCCAGAAGTGCTATCAATTCTTAATCTAGAAATATGTTTAAAATAAGCTTGCGGATTGTCATTGAAATAAGTAACGGCTAATTTAGCCATACCCACATTGGAACTTTCTTCAAAAGCTTCTAAAACTGTAGCCTCATGTTTGCCATGATTCTCCGCATCTCTTACTACACGGCCTGCATAACCCCAAGTGCCTCCTTCTAAATTTACTTTTGAATCTAAGGTTACTTTTTTATCATCTAAGGCAGACAATAAAGTGACTAATTTAAATGTAGACCCAGGTTCTGTAACCCTGGTGGCATAATTTAAATCTTCGGTATATACACCATCTCCCACTTTTCCTAAATTGGCAATGGCTTTTATTTTTCCTGTTTTTACTTCCATCACCATGGCTACTCCGGTGCGCGCATCGTTTTGGATCATCATTTTTTTCAAAGCGTTTTCTGTCACTTCTTGTATGAAAACATCAATCGTACTTACAATATCCTTGCCCGTTTCTGGCGCAATTTCAAATAAGCCTTCTTCCACAGGAACCGTCACACCCCCTGCAATGGCACGCACTAATTGACGACCATTGCGTCCATTCAAAACAGTATCATAAGATTTTTCTAAGCCAACTTTATTTTCATCTCTGGCTAGTCCAATGGTTCTATAGCCAATATTTTCATAAGGATTTAAGCGAATATTTTTTTCTTCTGCAATCATTCCGCTTTTGTACCTGCCTAATTTAAATAATGGGAATTTAGCCAAAGACAAATATTGACGATAAGTTATTTTTTTTCTTAACTCATAATTTCCTACGCTAGCTTCATAAGCAGCTGTTAAATCATTTTTATATTTTTCAGGAGATTGGTCTTTGAATAAATTGGCCAAGCAAATACTTAAAGAATCAATATTACTTCTAAACAATAAACCAGATTTTTCATGTAAGGGGGTCACTCTAAAATCAATAGAGATATCAAATTGAGGAATATTGGTACTTAACATTTCCCCGTCTTCGCTGTAAATAGTGCCTCTTGCTGCGGGGATGTCTACAATTTTTTGATGTAAACTATCGCTGAGTCCTCTCCAGTATTTACCTTGTACTTGTTGAATATAAAAGGCCTTCCCTAAAATAAGAATACAAACCAACACCATCATGATGTAGCTTAAATAAACCCTCCATAATATGTCGCGTTTTACGTCCATTACTTATTTTGAGTATGTGTTTGAGTTTTTTCTTGAATTCTATTTTCTTTCACCAAACGAATAGGCATTTCCTTGGCAACCGCTAAACCATAAGGCGCCACTTTATCCTGTACTTCCACCGCTCTGCTACGACGCATCAAATCGGACTTTAAAGTTTTGTATTCGAACTGCAATTCTTTAAGCTCGTGTTGTGTAGTATTTATTTTTCGAATAGTTTTGTCGGTCAAATGCCCATTCGCTATGTATAAGATAGCGATCAGTGCCAAGAACAAAAAGAAACTAATGTTCATGACAATCCACTGATAGTTAAGTATACTTTTTAAAGTAGACTTAGTGGTAGGGTTAATAGGTTCGGTCATACAACTTATAATCTTTCCGCAGCGCGCAATTTTGCACTCCTGCTTCGATTGTTTTGATTCATTTCTTTTTCAGAAGCCACTACAGGTTTTTTTGTAATGATTTTCCAAAAAATTGTTCTTTCTGGCGAAAGAAAAGGATGGGCATCTTTCTCTTCCTCTTGGGACACACGAAAAGCGTTTTTTACCAAACGATCTTCTATAGAATGGAAAGTAATGATTACCGCGCGCCCACCTGGTTTAACCACCAATGGCAACTGCGCTAAAAATTCTTTTAACACTTCCATTTCTTCATTCACGACTATTCTTATGGCTTGAAAAACTTGTGCCCAATATTTGTTGGGATTTCCTTTAACTACAGGGGCGATGAATGTTTTAAAATCTTGAACCGTATTTAATTTTACATGCTTACGTTGAGTAGCGATGTGCTTGGCTAAAGTTTTAGAATTGGTTACTTCGCCATACAGTTCAAACATTTTATGCAATTCGGTTTCACTAAAATTTTCAATAACACTGGATGCGGTTGTGGTACCACGTTGATCCATTCTCATATCAAAAGGACCATCAAACCTGGTGGAAAAGCCTCTACTGCCTTCATCAAATTGATGACTGCTTACGCCTAAATCGGCTAGCACACCATCTACTTGCGTGATTTGATGTAAGCGTAAAAAGCGTTGTAGGTATTTAAAATTTTCTGGAATAAATAATAAACGCGCATCCTTGGGTAAATTATTTTTTGCATCCGCATCCTGATCAAAAGCAATCAATCGACCCTTGGGTCCCAATTGCGCTAAGATGCCCTTGCTATGCCCACCTCCACCAAAAGTGGCATCTACATAAATACCAGCGGGTTGAATGTTTAAGTATTCCATGGTTTCATGAAATAAGACGGGGATGTGGTAAGAAGAAGCAAATGCTTGAGATGCGGTAGAATCAATCGGTTGATTTTGCATCTTGTTTACTTAATCTTGTTTTTTAATTCCTGCCATTACTTCCTGAGCCAAATTGCTAAATTCATCTGCAGAGAAATCCTCAAAGAGCTGTTTGTACTTACTTGCATCCCATATTTCGAAACGATCCAATGCTGCCGCTAAAACGATTTCTTTTCCAGGTAAAGCAAACTCTCTTAAAGTAGGTGGCAATAAAATACGACCAGCACCATCTAATTCCACTTCTGTTGCTCCACCCAAAAATTGTCTTCTAAACTGACGCACTTTAGGATCAAAATCATTCAATTGACTAATACGATCTAATATCCCTTGCCAGCTTTTCATTGGATAAAGTGTCAAACACTTCTCAAACCCTCTACTCACAATAAAGTGGTTCTCCCCTTCCGCTAGCTGTTTTTTAAGACCGCCAGGTAAGTGAAAACGCCCTTTTGCGTCGATGGTTGATTGATATTCTCCGTGAAAGCCTGTCATTGTTAATAATTGAAGTGATTTTTACCACTTGTTCACACAAATTAACACATTTTACCACTTTAATAGGCTAAAATAGGGGTTCTAGTTTTCCACAAGTAATAAACCAAGCTGAAAATCAATGCAGTAAGGGGATTCATAGCATAAATTCTAAGTTTTGTTGATGCCTGCTGTGCAAACCTGTGGAAAAGCCCCTTTTTTATGTGAAAAACAGGTGAATTAGCATGAAAATCAAGGCAATATGTACCTTTGGGTCATGATGAAACGCGAAAAGCTTCCTATTGAAGCATTTGACTATTATTTGCCTGATGACCGTATCGCCTATACACCGGCCAAGGATAGGGCCGAAAGCAAGCTATTGGTTTGGAAAGATGCTATCATTGCAGAAAGCAACTATGCACAAATAGCAAATTTTATTCCTGAAAATTCAACGCTCCTGTTTAATAACAGTAAAGTAATTGCAGCGAGAATATTTTTTGAAAAAAATAAAATAAATAATTCAACTTCTTCAATCGATTCAAATAGTAAAGAGTCTCAGATAGAAATTTTTTGTTTAGAACCTAGTGTCAACTATAGTCCTGTGGCGATGGCCATGCAAGCCAGTCAAAAAGTGGAATGGATTTGTTTGGTGGGTGGTGCAAAGAAATGGAAAGAAGGTTTGCTCGAAAAAAAAATAATCTTGCAAGGAAAAGCTATTTCAGTGTATGCAAAAAAAATAGCTGCCAATGATGGAAAATTTTTAATTGAATTTTCTTGGGCAGAAGATTTTCATTTTTCTGAAATCATTGAACATATTGGAAACATTCCACTTCCACCCTATATTCAGAGAGCTACCAATACAGAGGATAAAGAAAGGTACCAGACCACTTATGCAGTTGAAGAAGGATCGGTAGCTGCGCCCACTGCAGGCTTACATTTTAATGAAAAAATATTTGAATCCTTAGCTGCGAAAAAAATTGATTGCCAATTTCTGAGCTTACATGTTGGTGCCGGTACTTTTTTACCTGTAAAAACCGCGCATATCGATGATCATCCCATGCATGCAGAATTTTTTGAAGTACCCAAATCGGTCATTGAATTTTTATTAAACAAAGCCATTCAAACAGCGCAGCAAGAAAAATCTGGACCAGTGATTGCAGTGGGTACCACTTCGCTCAGAACCATTGAATCACTCTACTGGTTGGGAGTGAAATTAATTCAATTAAAAAATACCCAGGGCGAAACAAAAATACCAGTAGGGGATGTAAAATTATTGCAATGGGACGCCTATGAATTGCAACCATTTCAAACCAGTAATCAGGAAGCAATCCAGGCTTTACTTACTTGGATGGAAGCCAATCAAATCTCTACCCTAATTACGAGTACGCAACTGATGATTGTTCCAGGGTATACTTTTAAACTTTGCAATGGGCTGATCACCAATTTTCATCAACCCAAATCCACCCTATTACTAATCATTGCTGCTATAACTGGAGAAAAATGGAAATCTATTTATCAGCATGCAATTCACCAAGATTACCGTTTTTTAAGTTATGGGGATGGCTCTTTGTTTTGGATCCGCTAGCTAATGGGTAATACAATTTCTATGCTAGTGCCTTTGTCTACCTCGCTTTTTACTTGAATGCTGCCTTTATGAGAATCTATCACCCACTTCACATAACTCATGCCTAAGCCATAGCCTTTTACATCATGTACATTGCCCGACTGAGCGCGGTAAAATTTTTCAAATATATGTTTGATGGCATCTGCATTCATGCCAATGCCCTTGTCTTCAATTAAGATGGACATTTTATTGTTTTGCGACTTAGTTTTAATGACCATATGAATGGAATCTTTCGAATACTTTATGGCATTATCAATTAAATTAGACAGTACATGCAATAAATGTTCTTCATCCGCTTGAATCACCGAAGGATTAGCTTCCAATATAGTTTGAACTTCTGATGGCTTAGCTTCTAATTGTAATTTAAAACTTTCTACCACCCCTTGAATTAAATCGTGCACATCGGTAGGCTGTTTATTTAATTCATTTTCTTTTTTGTCTAATTGTGCGGCTTGTAAAATGGTTTCCACATGTTTGTTCATACGCACATTTTTCTTCTTGATAATATTGCTAAAATATGCTACTGATTTTGCATCCGTATTTACTTTTGAACTTTTCAACGCATCCACTGCCAATGAAATGGTAGCCAAGGGTGTTTTTAGTTCATGCGTCATGTTGTTGATAAAATCTCTTTTAATTTCCACCAACTTCCTTTGGTACATTAAAGATCGAATGGTAATAAAGAAGGCCGCTAATACCACCAATATAAATAAGACAACCCCCACAATCACCCATTGCAAGGAGTGCAAAAGATATAGGCGCACATTGGGCATCACAATAATAATAGACTCAAATGGACCCGATGGTTCTATCACATCCTGAGGAATCACAGATACCCTGCTTTGCAAGGTGTTTACCTCATCCGAAAAAACATCTTCGAATTTTTTACTTTTGTATTCAACATTGCCCTTTTTGTCTGCGACAGCAAATTCAAATTTAACATCCCCCAATCCGTATTTTTCTAAAGCAATTTTTATTTTCTGACTAATTTCCTCATGACTGTAAACATCTGCAATGGTGGTTTCTCCGAAATTATGTAAGTGATAATCGTCGTTTAAGCCCAAGGCCTTTTTAGGCAAATGAAAAGACATCCCGCTATTCATTTTTTTAGCAATTTCATTGGATACAATCACACCCGATTGATTCAACCTGTCAGACAATTGATTCTTAGATAGAATCAACAAGCCTTGTAACCAAGTGATTTGAATAAACAAGATGCCCAAAATAGAAAGGCCGATGAGGGTAAATATGATTGGGAATGTTTTTTTCATAAAAGCAATAGCTACCTCGTTTTGGTAGGTGAATATAAAAAAAATCTCGGCTACCTAAGGCAACCGAGACAAATATTTAAACTTTTAAGCGCTATTTTAACTTATCAAGCAACTACAAAACACCTTCTACCAATACCGTGGCTTTGTTGTTGATGACTTCTACGAATCCCCCTTGGATGGCGTAGGTCTCTGAAGCCATTCCCTTTTTTAACACTTTAACCTGTCCTACACCCAAGGCACTCACTAGTGGCGCATGCTTGTCTAAGACTTCGAACAAACCATCAATGCCTGGCAGCTGCACGCCTTGCACATCGCCACTGAATAGTTTTTTTTCTGGTGTTAATATTTCCAATAACATGAATGCTATTTAATTAATCGAAGTTTATAATTAGGCGCTAGCCATCATTTTCTTTCCTTTCTCAATGGCATCGTCGATGGTGCCTACCAAGTTAAATGCAGCTTCAGGATAAGCATCTACATCTCCGTCCATAATTGCATTAAATCCGCGGATGGTGTCTTCGATAGATACGAATACCCCTTTCAATCCGGTAAATTGTTCTGCTACATGGAAAGGTTGTGATAAGAAACGTTGTACACGACGTGCACGAGATACAATCAATTTATCTTCATCGCTTAACTCATCCATACCTAAGATGGCGATAATATCTTGCAACTCTTTGTAACGTTGTAAAATCATTTTTACTTTTTGTGCAGTGTCATAATGCGCATCACCCACAATGGCTGGTGTTAAAATTCTTGAAGTAGAATCCAAAGGATCTACCGCAGGATAAATACCTAAATCGGCAATTTTACGAGACAATACAGTAGTCGCATCTAAATGCGCAAATGTTGTTGCCGGCGCTGGATCGGTTAAGTCATCCGCAGGCACATATACCGCTTGTACAGAAGTGATTGAACCACTCTTTGTAGAAGTAATACGCTCTTGCATGAGTCCCATCTCTGTTGCTAAAGTTGGTTGATAACCCACCGCTGATGGCATACGACCTAATAATGCCGATACCTCAGAACCTGCTTGAGTGAAACGGAAGATATTGTCTACGAAAAATAAAATGTCTTTTCCTTTTCCGGTACCATCTCCATCACGGAAATATTCTGCAATAGTCAAACCACTCAAAGCCACACGCGCACGTGCTCCTGGAGGTTCGTTCATTTGTCCAAATACGAAAGTAGCTTTAGATTCTTTTAAGTCTTTTAAATTTACTTTGCTCAAATCCCATCCACCTGCTTCCATGCTATGTTTGAAATCTTCGCCATATTTCATGATACCTGCTTCAATCATCTCACGCAACAAATCATTTCCCTCACGTGTTCTTTCTCCTACACCCGCAAACACGGATAAACCACCGTGTCCTTTTGCGATATTGTTAATCAATTCTTGAATCAATACTGTTTTACCTACACCCGCACCACCAAACAATCCAATCTTTCCACCCTTTGCATAAGGCTCAATAAGATCGATAACTTTAATACCTGTAAACAATACTTCTGTTGCGGTACTTAAGTCTTCGAACTTAGGTGGGTTGGCATGAATAGGACGGCCATTAGATTTATCTAATTGAGGTAAGCCATCAATAGCATCTCCAGTTACATTAAATAAACGACCATAGATGTCATCACCAATGGGCATTGAAATGGGTTTGCCGGTATCGGTTACTACCATACCTCTTACCAATCCTTCGGTACCGTCCATCGCAATGGCACGCACACTGTCTTCTCCTAAGTGCTGTTGCACTTCAAGAATCAATTTTTCACCATTGGGTTTTGTAATGTAGATGGCATTGTAAATTTCTGGAAGTGCATTCTGATTAGGGAATTGCACATCCACTACAGCGCCAATAATTTGTTTGATTTTACCTGTTGTTACCATAATATACTATTTCGGCTGCAAAGGTAAGGCATTGTCACTTTATTGCAAAAATTGTACGTAGATAATCGCGGCTAAAATTCCCCCCACAATGGGGCCGATAACAGGCACAGCGGCATAAGCCCAATCGCTGCTTCCTTTTCCCTTGATAGGAAGGACAAAATGCATGATTCTAGGCCCTAAATCCCTGGCTGGATTAATGGCCCAACCGGTGGGTCCGCCAAGGCCAAAGCCTATTCCCCCTACTAATAAGGATACCGGTAAGGCAGATAAGGCGCCTAAATCGGAGCTTGCGGGTTTGATGAAAAAGATGCCTAACAAAAAGACCAAAGTGGCCAAGGTTTCAACGATAAAGTTTTGTGGTAAATTTCGAATAGATGGCCCTGTTGAAAAAACAGCCAATTGGGCTGCCTGATCTTTGGACTCATTGAAATGATCTTTGTACATCATCCAAACAATGAGTGCGCCCAACATGGCGCCCAAAATCTGTGCTAAAATATAAGAAGGTACCAGGGCCCAACTAAATTTTCCAGCGGCCGCAAAAGCAATGGTCACAGCAGGATTTAAATGTCCGCCGCTGATGCCACTGGTAGCATAGACCCCAATAAAAACTGCAATGACCCAGCCAAGTACAATGGTAATTAATCCACCATTCGCACCTTTGGTATTAGGTAATATATTGTTGGCTACTACGCCATCTCCAATGGTGACCACCAAGGCGGTGCCTAAAAATTCAGCTACAAAAGGTGTCATGTGTTTATATTTTGGTCAATTAAAAAATTAAGTTAAAGAAAATAATGATAGTAAATGAGATGCGTTTTTGATTACCAATTGTTGGTGGCCTTGATGGCCCTTTCCCAACCCTTGATCCACTCCGATCTTTGTTCTTCTTTGATGGCTGGTTCAAAAATTTGATCTATCTGCCATTTGGTTCTTAATTCTTCGATGTCTTTCCAAAAGCCAACGGCCAATCCGGCTAAGTAAGCTGCGCCTAATGCTGTAGTTTCGACCATCGTTGGTCGAACCACTTTGGTATGGACGATATCAGATTGAAATTGCATCAATAGATTATTATGCGTAGCGCCACCATCTACCCTTAATTCAGCAATAGGTATACCCGAATCTGCTTCCATGGCTTTGAGTAAATCATAACTTTGAAAAGCAATACTTTCTAAAGCAGCGCGTGCAATATGTGCCGATGTTGTGCCTCTCGTGATACCCACAATGGTTCCTCTAGCATGTTGATTCCAATAAGGCGCACCTAAGCCTGCAAAGGCGGGTACTAAATAAACACCATCGGTTGTGGCTACTTCATTGGCCAAGGCTTCTACTTCGGAAGAATTTCTAATTAAGTGTAATCCATCTCTTAACCATTGAACTACGGCACCTCCAATAAATACGCTGCCTTCCAAAGCATAATAGGTATGTCCATTAATTTGCAAAGCAATGGTGGTTAATAAATTATTTTTTGAACGCACTGCTTTTTCTCCCGTATGCATTAACATAAAACAGCCGGTACCATAAGTATTTTTAACCATGCCAGCTGATGTACACATTTGGCCAAACAATGCCGACTGTTGATCGCCCGCAATACCAGCAATTGGAATTTCATGCTGCGCAAACAATTGTGTCGTGTGGCCATACACTTCACTGCTACTTTTTACTTGAGGCAACATTGATAAGGGAACGTCTAAGATTTTTAACAACGCTGTATCCCATTCTAAAGTATGAATATTAAATAACATGGTACGTGATGCATTGGTCACATCTGTCACATGCACTTTACCATTGGTTAATTTCCATACCAACCAAGTATCAATGGTGCCAAATAATAATTCTCCCTTATTCGCTAAGGTACGCGCACCCGCTACATTGTCAAGTATCCATTTAATTTTTGATCCAGAAAAATAAGCATCTATGACGAGTCCTGTTTTTTCTTGAATCAATTCGGCCTTTCCTTGATTTTTTAAAGCATCACAAAAATCAGCAGTACGTCGGTCCTGCCATACAATGGCATTGTAAACTGGTTGCCCTGTAGTTTTATTCCAAACTACAGTGGTTTCTCTTTGATTGGTAATGCCAATGGCTGCAATATCATTGCTGTTTAAACCTTTTGAACTAATCGCTTCGGTAGCCACACCCATTTGCGTGCTCCATATTTCTAAGGGATCATGCTCTACCCAGCCTGGCTTAGGAAAAATTTGTTTGAATTCTTTTTGTGCAGTGGCGTGAATGTGACCTTGATGATCAAATAAAATGGCACGACTACTGGTGGTACCTTGATCAAAGGATAAGATATATTTTGACATAACAATCTGTTAATAGATTGTAATATAAAAAAAGAATCGCAAAATTTATCTTCTATTTTTCAACCAATTTTCGGGATCTAAGAAAATGCCTTTCTCATTGCTTATCATTAACAATAAAGCCCCTTCCCCATCTAAATTGATGCCAGATTTTCCTAGTAAAGTGCCTGCTCTAACTTCCTGGCCCACACTTACATTGATGCTGCTTAAATGGGTATAAGTAGAAAAATATTTTCCATGTTGCACAAAGACGGTTAAATCACCATTGATGTCTCCTGTATATTTTACAATCCCATTGGCCAAACTTTTGACAGAAGTCCCCTTAGGCAAGGCCAATTCAATACCATCACTTTTTCGGTTCAATTTCGTGCCCGGAATATTCTCTACGCCAAAATGTATATACACATTTCCCTTATCCACTGGCCAAGGTAAACTTCCTTTATTGTTTTCAAAAGAGATGGAAGCCTCTCTACCTTCTTCGGTGGTTTCCAATGCCGAATAAGGACGATTGTCGGTGGTACTGGTTAATCCACCATCCGCATTAATTTCCTTTTTGTTTTTAACAGTTGACTTTGCTGGCGCAGGGGTCTCTCCATTGGCTTTGGCATTGGCTTTGGCCGCATCACTTGCTGCTTTCGCCTTGGCCAATCTTTCCTTTTCTTTTCTTTCTGCTTCTGCTGTTTCTCTTTTAATAATGTTCAATAAAGCAGATTGCATTTTTCTTCTTTGTGCTTCTTTTTGACGCACTTGGGCGCTAATTTCTTGTTCTTTATTTTTTAATTGATTGACAATTTTATCTTGCTCCTTACGATCATCTACCAAAACTTTTAACTGATCACTTTGCACAGTTAAAGTTTTCAATCTATCTTTTTTATTGGACCCCAATTGTGTGATTTTGCCATTTAAATCTTGTTGAGACAAATCAATAGCATTGGCTTGGGCTTCTCTGTTTTGTCTGTAGCTTTTTAAATAAGTGATTCTCTTCACCGCATCATTAAAGCTATTCGCAGAAAATAAAAAATTAAGGTACTCATACCCACTTCTGCTTTTGTAAGCAAATACAATACTCTTTTGGTATTTGGATTTTAAAGTATCTAAATCCTTATTTAATCTTTGAACATCAAGTTGATTGGCGTAAATGGCATTGTCCAATATTTTCACCTGCTTGGCAATGCCTTTAATTAGGGCTTCTCTTTTGGCAATCTTACTTTGAATCACCGCCAATTGACCCAAGGAGTTTTTCTTGTTCTTTTTAGTTTGCTCTAATAATAAATTTAATTCTTCTATTTCTTTACGAATGGATTGTGTTTCTTTTTGCAAATCTTCACGAGACAAATTATCCTGCGCCTTGGCAGGTATGGATAGCATGGCCATTAAAAAAATAAATAGCGTTAACCTTTTAATCATCATCTTTAATTAATTATTTTCTTTTACCTAGTTTGGGTATCCCAAAGGTATATTTTAAAGGTTCATTAAAATTAAATTCCTTCATTTCCATATGCACTTCCAAACGAGATTGTGCAGATATAATTAGCTCCCTGTTCAAAGGAAATTGGTATTGATTGACCGTCACGTGATTGCTATAGGAAATAGCACAGGTGCGATGTTGAGCAATATCAATATCATCTAATTTTAGTTGTAGCACTTTATTATGATCTTCATTGAGTACAATTAAATTTTTAAACAAGCCACCAATCAAACCTAATTCAAACTTATTGTTGTTGACTTTATAGGATACCAACTTAGTATTGTCCATGAATATCGGATTGCCAATCAATAAATCCTGAAGGGTAGTAAAAGTGAAAGGTATTTTTAGTACTTCTTGCAAATAGCTTAAAGACTTATGCTCTATATTTTTATTTTTTCGTAAAGGGTAAATTAAAACCACACTATCCTTATTCACTAATGCTTTTAATCCAATCACTCCCATGGCACCTCGAATGGTAATATAAATGGCAGAATCTTTAACTAAGCTTAAGTTGACAATATAATTGTCTGCATTGTTGGCCGATTCGTAATCCACTTTCAAACGCGCATTCATGGTTTTAAAATCAATCTTTGTTTGCTCCAATTTGTCCAAAATACTTTTGACAATAGCAGAAGAATCCACTTTAGATTTTTCTGAAATCAATTGAACTGCAGTAGTATCTTTTTTAGAAAGCGCTTCTTTGAGCACTTGCACTTTTTTAAAAGTGCTACAGGAAGCCACTAAGACAATCGAAGCAACAAAGAAGATAATTTTTTTCATGCTAAGTTTATTGTTTGCCAGTGTGGCCAAAGCCTCCTGCGCCTCTATCTGTGGTAGCTAATTCAATGACAGTTTCAAAAATGACTTGTTCTACGGCACAAAAAACCATTTGTGCAATGCGGTCACCGTCGTTGATGGTTTGTGTTTCTTTGGATAAATTAATTAAAATCACTTTGATTTCCCCACGGTAATCTGCATCAATGGTGCCTGGCGTATTTAAACAAGTAAGCCCTTGCTTGATGGCTAGTCCACTTCTGGGCCTAATTTGTGCTTCAAAATTTTCTGGAATGGCTAAAAATAAACCAGTGGGTACCAAGACGCGATCCATGGGTTCAAGTAAAATTGGCGTATCTAAATTAGCCCTTAAGTCCATACCTGAAGCGCCTGTAGTAGCATACTGCGGCAATGGATGATGACTTTTGTTTACAATTTGGATCGCAATAGACATGGTCAACAAAAATAGGTAAATTAGAACTAGAAGTAAAATATACTACCAAAACGAATGGTATTGGAAAGTGGATTTTTGGTGATACCTCCACCAGAAGGAACCAAATAGGAAATATTGAACTTAGACTGCTGGTATTGGAAACTAGCCCCAATGGTAAAATATTGCATGTTACCTAGGTTCTTATTGTTGTCGAGGTAATAGCCTGCTCTTAAATAAAATCGGTTGATGTAATTGTATTCCAAACCGGTTGATGCTTTGATGGATTCTCCTATGGGCATTCCATCTTTTCCATTAAAAGAATTGAACCAACTTGAAACCACGGACTGTGAAAAATAATGATTCACCGATTCGGCATCTGAATTATTGGGACTTACGGGCACCATCAAACGATTTACATCTACCCCAAATTCTATAGAATTTTCTGCATCTAATTTATTTAAATAACCAATCCCCAATCCCATATTCGCTGGAATAAAATATTTTTTTGAATTATCGGTATAACTAATCTTACCGCCTAAATTAGAAAGCAATAAACCTGCATGAAATCCTTGTAAGTTTTCATTTTGTTTATAAAACAAACTAATATCTCCAGCCAATGTATTGCCTGCTCTATAATTGACAGGATTATTGATAAAGGATCCTGTGACTAACTTAGAATGTATGTACCTTAAAGTGACGCCCATGCTAAGCTTGTCTGTGAGTAAAATACTGTAACCAAAATCATAACTATACTCTGAAGGCCTTTGAGAGGGAAGTGAAGTATTGCCAGATTCATCTGTAAAATCAATATTACCTAAACTAAAAAAACGCAAGGAACTATTGATGGCACTGATGTTGTTTAATTTTTTATAATACCCCGCACTGGCCAAATACACATCGGTCAATCCCAAATCTTTCAACCAGGGTGTATAGTTAATTAAGAAGCCTTGCTTTTCTTCCATGTAAGGTAGCTTTGCCGTGTTCCCAAAAAGATCATTGGACTCCGGAGACATAGCCAATGATAAATTACCCATTCCACCTGAACGAGCATCTGGGGAAATAAGCATGAAAGGAACCGCCGTACTTTGAATATTAATTTGCGCCCAAGTTGATGGAGCTAAAAATAATGCCATCAATAAAAACACATAAACTTTAAACTTGGACTGCATCATACGATTATTTGAACTTGAGAAATTAAAGGTACTAATTTCATTTAAAGGACTCGTTAAAATTTGACTAATTTATTGGTCAAGACCTTGGTCTGTTTGCCATTGGACAAGGTGATTTTATAAAAGTAGGTACCTGGATTTAAGAAGCCCCCGCTAGCGCTGGCCCCATCCCAATAAGAAATAACTCTATTGGCTTTATATTCAGCACTTAAAGGCCTGGTAAATAATAGTTGGCCATTGTTGTTATAGACATTTAGATTAACCTCTAAAGAATTGCCCAATTGATTTTGTTCGAAACTAAAATAAGTAAATTGTGTAAATGGATTCGGGAAATTGCTCACTTTATTCAAAAGTAAATTGGAAGTGTCCGGTACAATAAAATTGAGTGTGTCTTTATTTGAATTACCCAATAGGTCCCAAGCCTTGACCACTATTTGATGTGCACCTAAAGACAAATTGGGCAAAGCAAATTGAACGCTACCCGTTTGATAAGTATTGATGGCTGCTGTATAATAATTGTTCAATAGAATTTCATTTTTGGTATCTCCATCGACAAGTAAACTAAGGTCATGGCCTAAAGAATTGCCCGAAGTTTGAATGCCCGCATCATCTTTTAAACGTACCAACAAAGTTGAATTGGCTGGAGCCCATCCACCATTGATAAAATTGGTGTCATTTAAAAACAATTGCATCGCAGGTCCAATCGTATCTGAAAATTTTTGAGTCATTGCTGACTTGGAAAATAATTGTGTATAAATACCCATGGCATCTGCGCTGTCATTGTAAGCGTTCAATTGCAATTTTAATGCCCCTTGATTAAGGGTCACTTCTTTAGGCAATATAAAATCTATATTGAATTTTCCAGCATTCACAGTGGCCGTACCCTTGAATAAAATATTTTCTTGAACGCTTACATTCACCGGTATGCTCGCTGGAATATTACCCAATGTTTTTTTAAGATTGGCCGCATCATAAAGGGTCATTTCTATCAAGCCTTTAAAATTATTTTTTGTTTGCCCATTGGATTGCACCAATCCGCTCATGGTATATTTACCTCCAGCCTCTAAACTATCCTTACCCATAAATGTTTTTCCATTGATGGCCGTTAACACTACTTGATCATTGGGTTTGGCTAAATACATAGCGGGATCGCCTAGTAAAGTAAACTTAAAAGTATTCACATGGTCTTCGCCTTGCGCCCATGCAGCCATCTTGGCTTTCTGCAATGCCCATCCAATGCTTAGAAAACGACCCGCACTGTCTGGCACCAATAATTTTTGTATGAATTGATCGTTGATTTGTTTGTTGCTATAGGCGTCTACCAATCTACTGGCTGCCACCAAGGCCACTACCCCTTTTGAATTTTTTAATAGGGCATCAAAACCAATAGGACTTAATTGGGGTTGATCATAGGGTGCAAAATCGCAGGAAGCAGTGATCATTAAAGGCAATTTCCCTGCATTGTTCCATTGTTGAATATCGGGTTGTGTAATCACCGCTTCTTCGGTGAGTCTTAAATAATTACCGTGGCCGGTATAATTTAAAATTAAGGTCCCATTGTTGACCGCTTGATTGATGTTGGCATTTACTAAAGGATAAGTGTTGCCTGCAATATTTTTGGTGACTGGATATAAATCTAAATATATTTTTTTCTGATTCCATGCAGACACCTTCTTCTGTAAATTAGTTGAAATGTCTTCCGCGTCTTGCAAATGCAAATTGTAATCGCCATCATCTGCCACCCAAGTCAACTGATTTTTCCAAGCACCCCCATGATTGATTTTTTGGTAATTGATGATTTTGTCCACTACAGTATCTGCTTCTGCCGCAGTTCTTACTGGTAGTCTTCCGATGGCCAAAGAAAGTTGCCTAATGGCATTAGGTGCGTTAATGTCGTCACCTACATTTAATATATTGTAATAATCATCTGCTGGATAGGAGTTTAAAATACCTGTGGAGGCTGCAC
>Ga0194037_1000481_pt1 | contig 31034 bp, 23 predicted proteins | sample JunL306m_MetaG_FD_148653 | JGI IMG/M metagenome (GOLD analysis project Ga0194037, IMG submission 148653) | Anoxic zone freshwater microbial communities from boreal shield lake in IISD Experimental Lakes Area, Ontario, Canada - Jun2016-L304-6m | ecosystem: Environmental > Aquatic > Freshwater >...
CACTCTACCGGGTCCTGTTCCTCTCGGCCGTTTTGCTGTTCATCTTCACCTTTCTGATCAACACGATTGCCGAGGCGCTACGACAGCGGTTTAGAAAGAAGTATGGAAGGTATTGAACCATGACTAAATTCTGGAAAACCGGTGAACCCTACGTCCTTGCCACCGGCGCCGCGCTGGCCATCGTGCTGGTGATGACACTTGCTCTGGTCGGCGTTGTTGTCTCCAACGGTCTCGGTTACTTCTGGCCGCGTGAACTGACCCGCTTTGAATTAAAAGACGGCACCGCCGCCCTTGGACAGATCACCCAGAAAGAGAACAATCCGATCACCGGCGCCCGCCGTATCCAGCTGAAAGTCGCCAACCGCGATGTACTCGGCCAGGACTTTCGCTGGATCGACGAAAAAGATATCACCACCCGCTCCACCCCCGCTGACGCCATCCTTCTGGAACGCAAAGAACATGGCAACTACTTCGGATTCCTGAAAGGGGTCACCGCAGAAGGGGTCAAACTGAGCGCCACAACCCCCTACGAACAACTGCAGCAGGCCCGTAAGCTTGTCGCCGGAAAGTTTGACGCCACCCGCAGCATCAAACAACAGATGTCCACACTCAACCATAGCGCAGAAAGCTTGCGCTTGAAACTGCAGAAACTTGAATATCAAAACAAACAAAAAAACGCCGCTGAAATAACAGAACTGACCGCCGCCCGTGAAAAAGCCATGGCCGACTTCACCCGCCTGAACGAACAGGCCAGTGCCACCCAGGCCGAGATTGCTAAAATAACCGCCCAGGTCAGTGACGTAACCGGTGGCAGTAAAGACATCTCACTGCTTGAAATCGTCGCCCTGCAGCGCCCCAACAGCATGTCGATCCTCCAGAAATTCGGCGCCTATCTCGAACGTGTCCGCGAACTGCTGCTCGACGACCCCCGTGAATCCAACACCGAAGGGGGGCTCTTTCCGGCCATCTTCGGCACCGTCATGATGGTGCTCCTGATGAGCCTCTTCTCGCTCCCCTTCGGCGTTGTCGCTGCCGTCTACCTGAGAGAGTACGCCCGTGACGGCCTGATGACCCGCATGGTCCGCATCGCCGTCAACAACCTGGCCGGAGTTCCCTCGATCGTCTACGGCGTCTTCGGACTCGGTTTCTTCGTCTACGGCATCGGCGGCAGCCTCGACGCCCTCTTCTTTCCCGAACGACTGCCGACCCCCACCTTCGGTACCGGCGGCATCCTCTGGTCCAGCCTGACCCTGGCGCTTTTAACCGTACCGGTCGTCATCGTCGCCACCGAAGAATCACTGGCCTCGATCCCCAAAGGGATCCGTGAAGGCTCACTGGCCCTGGGGGCCACCAAGTTTCAGACCCTGACCAAAATCCTGCTGCCGATGGCCACCCCCGGCATCATGACCGGCCTGATCCTCTCCATGGCACGCGCCGCCGGAGAAGTCGCCCCGCTGATGATCGTTGGCGTCGTCAAGCTGGCTCCGACATTACCGTTTGACATGAACTTCCCCTTCTTTCACATGGATCGGAAATTCATGCACCTCGGCTTTCACATCTACGACGTCGGCTTTCAGTCCCCCAACGTAGAAGCCGCCAAACCGATGGTCTTCGTCACCACCATGCTGCTGCTGGCCATCGTCGTCGTCGCCAGCAGTGCCGCCATCTACCTGCGCAACCGCATGCGACGGGCATATACATCATCGACGTTTTAAAGGAATAGACATGGCGCACACACAGACACAACCCGGCACACCACCCATACTCTCGGTCTCCAGTCTCGACCTGCACTATGGCCAGGCGCGTGCCCTGAAAAACATCAACCTCGATATGGCCCGCCACCAGGTGACCGCCTTTATCGGCCCCTCCGGCTGCGGCAAATCAACGCTGCTGCGCTGTTTCAACCGCATGAACGATCTCGTCGAAAGTGCCCGCGTTGACGGCAGTATCCGCTTTAACGGTGATGAGATCAATGAAGCGGGCACCGACGTTATCTCACTTAGGCGCAAGATCGGCATGGTCTTCCAGCAGTCCAACCCCTTTCCGAAATCGATCTACGAAAACATCGTCTACGGTCTGCGGATTGCCGGTGTCAACGACAAAGCCACGTTGGATGAAGCCGTCGAACGCAGCCTGAAAAGCGCCGCCATCTGGAACGAAGTCAAAGACCGTCTGAATGATTCCGCTCTGGGGCTCTCCGGCGGGCAGGCTCAGCGTATCTGCATCGCCCGGGCCATAGCTGTCAATCCTGAGATAATCTTGATGGACGAACCCTGCTCGGCCCTCGATCCTATCTCGACACTTAAAATAGAAGAGTTGATCGAAGAGTTAAAAGATAAATACACGATCGTGATCGTCACCCATAACATGCAGCAGGCTGCCCGGGTATCCGATGTTACCGCCTTCTTTTATCTGGGAGAACTGATTGAAGCCGGCGTGACCCGCACAATATTTACCAACCCTGAGAAGAAACAGACAGAAGACTATATAACCGGAAGATTCGGGTAAACAAGGAGTACTCATGGCACACGAACACATTAGCACCGCATTTGACATGGAACTGGATGAACTGAGGCACAGCATTCTGGCGATGGCCGGTAAAGTGGAGTTGCTGATTTCCAACTCGATCAAGTCACTCGTAAATCGGGACAGCGTCCTGGCCGATCGGACTATTGCACAGGACCACGAGATCAACGCCGCCGAAGTCGCGATAGATGAGCGCTGTCTGGAGCTGCTGGCACTGCGTCAACCGGCCGCCCGTGACCTGCGTTTCATCACGATCGTCCTTAAAATCGTGACCGACCTGGAACGGATGGGGGACCAATGCGCACACATTGCCAAACGTGCCCGCGAGTTGAACGAAGAGCCGCCGCTCAAGCCGTACATCGACATCCCGCGTATGGCGCACTGGACCGAAGTAATGGTGAAAGAAGCTCTGGATGCTTTTGTCAATGCCGACGCAGATCTGGCGTTCAAGGTCTGCAACGACGACAAGTTTGTGGATGATCTTAATATTCAGGTCCAGCGCGAGCTCTTGACCTACATGATCGAAGATCCGAGCACGATCACGCGCGCAATTAAACTCAACTACATCTCCAAATCATTGGAGCGTATTGCGGACCACGCCACCAACATTGCCGAAATGGTGATATTCATGGTCAGAGGTAAGGATATTCGGCATATACACGCGTAGCGGCTATTACAGCCGTCCATCCAATACAAACGGAAGAAAGACTCCGTTACGTCGGCCAAGAGAACCTTCCTTTTCTACAAATATCTGAAGCTGTAACCCCCGAGGTTGCTTGCTTTCAAACCAGCATAATATCTTCTTAAATCTGAGAAATCCCATCTCCATTACGCCAAGCCGCTCACGTAACTGTTGCAGGCCTTTAAGCCAGGGTTCTGCCAATAAATGTCCATCGCCTTGCTAAGACCGGCATAGTGGGCAACAGCCGTTGCCAGTCGCTCCTGCTTTAAACGGGTATAAGGAATTAAAGACTATCAAAGTGCAGACGGATTCTTTCCAGGATCGAATCGAACGGAACCATGCCGGCATAGTAGAGATCAGCTGTCTTGGCATATTCAGTTTTGTACAGCTCAAACACCGTGGGGTCATTTAGGAGAAAAGCCTCATTCTCGGCAATCCGTCGGATATCTGCCGTGGGGAATCGCTCAGCTTTACGCTGCTCATAGGTGTCCGTACCGATGAATTCCAGTACTCTCGGGTCTGCCAGCAGGCAATAAATATCGTAGTAGTGCCGGAGAAAATTGGCTGGAAAGCCGTCTGACTCCTGCTGCTTGCGGAATTTTGTGGAGACCGCCTGAAGCTTTTCAACCAATGTGTATGCGGGATTATAGCATCTTACCGCCAGCGCTTTGTTGATAACCACTTTTTCATGTACGGCAATTGCCTTGTCCAGTGCCCAGGATGAAATATCCATCTCCTCATTGGGAGTGGTATCATCAAAGCCAACCTCCAGCAGAATCCCCTGCTTCAGTCCATCAACAGAGCTGAATACCGACGGATACGCAAGCCTGATTCCGGCGCTGGTGAAGACTTTGTTATCAAAACCATGATCACGTTTAACCGATATGATGCCAGGGATATGAATTTTTTCGGCAAGCCAGTCAAAAAAAAGCCGGCGTGATTCAATCTGCGCCGGCTTTGTGTGATTCCTACCGAACTTCACCCCCATTTTCGGTGGTGGTTCGATACGAACATCGATATCTTCGGAAAACCGTTCGATAATGCGAAATCCCTTCGAGAGCGAGGTTCCGCCTTTAAGTTCAAATGCAAAACCCTGCTGCTGAAGCCCGTAGAGGCAGTGCATGATCCAGTAGTCTTTTTCAATCAATTGCGGCTGAATCTTTTTTTCGCCGGCAACAACCCTGATCAGATCGGCAAAATCCTTCAGTTCGTGGAGAAGCTTTTCATTCAGCATTACTGAGTACCTCTTCGAAAAACTTCCTCGTTGACACTTTTGAGAACTGTTTGACAGCCGAACGCAGACGCCTGGTTTGCATTTCCGGCAGCTTGGTTCGTACTCGTTCAAGAAGTGCCGTGCGGTCTTCTGCCAGTCGATCCAGATGGTTTACAAGGTCAACCAGAAGAAACTCGGCAGTAACCTTTTTGGGATAGCGGGGCTTCATCTGAAAGTCGAAGAGCTGCCCCCCAAGCTCGAAACGACCATGACGCTTATGGTTGTAGACAACCTGATAGTTGTAAAGCTGCGTGGTACCAAGGCCAAGGGCATTGTAATCATTGGGAGAGGTTAACAGGAAATCGTCGTCATTCAGGAATGTCCTGACCAGCTTGTCCGGACTTGCCGGGAGAATGCCGAAACGGGACTGTTTCGGGCACTCGTACAGTCCCTGACAAACTTTGACCAGCAGCCCCTCGCTGACAAGCTGCGCCAGCTCGCGATCAATACTGCCGGACCACTTTTCAAGGTCTGCACGGCGATACAGTTGCCCCCGTCGCAGATGTGATTTTAGATTTTCTATTTTTTGCATAATGTATAACCTCAATGCTAACCTAGCATCAGGTATATATTTTATCAAATATTTTATTTACGTTTCATGCAAGTAATCACCATTTCCCCGCCTCGAACTCGCCAATAACGTCAATCTTCACCGAATCCAGCCCCAGCCGCAGCAGATGACCAGAGACCTCACGTACCAGCTTCTGCATCCCGTCCTCATCCAGAAAACGCCGCAGCTTCCCCAGAGGTTGCCGAGCAGATTTGCTATGAACATTATGAATAGCTCAATCCTTTACCCTCAAGCATTGAGCAGAATATACCTGCATCAACCCAGTCGGAGCTTCTTTGTTCTGATGATAATTCCCATACTTTTCTGGAATCAATTTGTTCAAGTGTCAACTGCTCAAGGGCTTTAACACCACCTCGGATGCCAACAAACAACTCACCTTTGCCATATTTTGCAACACGATATAGGTTATGAGTAAAAAATGGCGATTTGTCCCAAACAATACCGCTGAGTGTGTGATTTTCAGGTTCTAAAGCCCACTCTGTTAGCTGCTTAAAAAGTCGTAATGTCAGGTATTGCCAACCACGTGTGCTATCGTCGGTGACCGTCACCTCACGATCAAGGAACTGACCATTCCTCCATGCACTGCTGATTAAACCGCCTCTGCCATACTGAATGCCAATATATTGTTCGTCATCAAGCAGAAGGGCATCTTTCACTTTAATTTTTGGCTCGGTCGCTTTTTTAGAGGTGGCTGGCCTGTAGTGGAAACCCTGAAAATCACCAAGGACAAAATCAATAAGAGATAAAAGAGCATGCCTTACTTCGGTATCAATAGGCGGTACTTTACCGACAGCTTCATCCGCAAGAATGTCTCTAATTGTACCGACGATTGACGGCGTATAATTGGTGGTGTCAGTATTAGGTTGCCAGCTCACCAATGCCTTGAAATCTACGGAACGGAGTGGAACTGTGTCCAGTTCTGCAAAGAGATCGGGCGATACCGTCCACTCTTCGCCGGTGCCTGCACCCGGTACGATATAAAGAACCAGAATCTTTTTCCCGTCCAGTAGTTTCTTGTCTTCCAGTGTTTTAATAAAGCCTTCGTATTGGTTTTTTAATTGGCCGTCCGTCTTGGATGCCGCCAGAATCTTGTTTTCCACCAAAACAAACCAATCACCGCATCTGACTACGATATCAATAAACCCGCCGGGAATTGCAAATTCAAGTTCAACTACCGGTTGATCACCGGAATCATAAAATATATTCTCCCAGAGCATACTCTTTAGCTGCCCAACCATGCCCTTGAGTGGGGCAATGCTGTTTGTGTCAGCGACATGGTAAAGCAGGCGTGACAGGAACGCATAGCCCAGTCCGTGATCCATTTTTGGTGACAGTAAATACGCTAAAAAAGCTGATACAAACTCTTCTCGGAATGCTTGTTTACCAGATGCAATCGTCCTAAAAACGTTCAAGAGATTCTCCATCCCCACAGGGCGGCATTGGGATGATAATGTCAGATTTCTCTCCTGTAGAAACCAAATGAGTTCTTGGCAATTCCCAATCGGCAAAAGCAATAGGAAATGAGTTTGGGTATGTTAACCACATCATTTCTTGATACCAACCAGCATATGCCCAATCCGCACCCTTTCCCGCTCGTGCGATTTCGGGGAAACGGGAAATAAATAGTTCCGCCAATGTACTTGGGGCAACGTGAGCGCAATCATCCCAGCCAAAAAATTCTCTTTCATTTGCACTGGTATATTTTGCCGTCATATCCTCGTAAAAAATAGTCATCGCTCCGTGATCTTTGCAAATATTGGTCACAGGGGTTACTAGGCATCTCCAGCTATTCCCTGAAGGAGACATGCCAGGAGAAATTCTGATTCTTTGGTATCCACGATTATGAAGCTCGGCAACCATCCGCAGAACTTTTCTATACGGACTGTAATCCATTAGCACTACCTCGTGAACTTTTGTCGATTTATAACCTGCCACTGAAGAAAACCTCTGGGGTGTCAGGTTATAGTTTCGGATATTTATGTTTCCACTTCGCATTAAATAAATCAGTTCCGAAATAAAGCGACGCACATCATACTTTAAAACAGCTCCATTCAACTACAAGGCAGTTTCAGAAGTCGGAGACTTTTTTCTTCATCCTCTTCCGGTCACATACCCGTTATGTTAAGCATTCTAGCGTTTTGTCACTATATGCGAAGAAGCCTTATGCCTGTTAAGCATGAGTCCGAGTAATTTATCCTCAGGCAGCAGACTGATTGCTCGCTTGATATCTTTTGCCGAAGAGTTTCCTTCCTGAATAACCAGCAAAATATTGTCAACCAACGGAGAAAAAACAAGCGTATCAGCGCCGGCAAAGGTTGACTGCATATCAAAGATAACAAACCTGTTCGGGTAGCGTGTCTTCATATCAGAAACCAACTCTTTCATGCGTGGTGATCCCAATAATTCACTGCTGTCCCTGATAGTCCTTCCCCCTGAAATCAACGTAATTTTCTCAATGCCCGGCCAGGTAAAGAGTTCCGGCAGCGGGACGTCATCCAGTAGATAGTTGATCAGTCCCTTGTCGCTCGGGTACCCCAATCGCTTGTGAATGTCCTGCTGTTGTAGGTCACAATCAACGAGCAGAACCGTCTGCTGGAATTCCTTGGCCATTATGAATGCCAGGTTGATAGCGGTCGTTGTCTTGCCTTCACCAGGCAGCACACTGGTAACCATCAACGTGTTTGCGTTTGAGTTTTTCATTCGTTCCAAAATTTGCGCCCGGATGACCTTATACGAATCGATAGTTGCCATATCGCCATCAAATGCTATACAGCGGTTACCCTGCAGCGTGTGCGGGTCGAGTGTCACTGACCGGGAGGTTGAATAACTCGGCGAATTCCAGCCCAGTTTCATCCTGTCGATCGGTTCAGCTACAGGAAGTTCCGCTTCGGGAACGGGATTATTTCTTTCAGAAACAGCTTCAGACCTGGTTGTGTGATCTAGTACTTCAAGCGTACCGGCATCAACAGTCGGACAGGTACCTGATACATCGGTTAGTGCAGGAGTGATCGCTTCTCTAGAACATTCGTCCGTAACGGTATGTTCTTCAGGTAGTTGTGCACTGCTCTCTGCTGATATTTTAGCTTTAACTTTAATTGCCATTGCGTGTTTCCTCCAAAGTCTTTGTGCCGAGTGTCGGCGGACGTTTCAATTACGGTGTTGCCGTACCCAGTTTGCGCATCAGCTTGGCCCAGAAAACATCGAGATCCATCACGAAAAAATGAAACAGTGCCAGCAGCACAAAAAAGGTGATGAACGCTACCAACAGGATCATCCGTTTACGTTTACGGGATGCGGCACGTTCCTGATCTGTTTTGATCTCCGGAATTGCGCCGAGAACCGGTAAACGGGTCGCCCGGGCAAGTTCTTCAATACTATATACTGAACCGTCGCTGGTTTCCTTGAGTGCAGCTGCGCCACATCCCGATCCGATCCCGAGGACAAATCCGATCAGGATAATGGCCGGAATATTCGGACTGATCGGCTTTTCCGGCAGACGGGCTGCATCAATCAGAGTGAAGCGCTCCCCCAGTTGCTCTTTCTCAAGGCCGTTCGCTACGCGTGCTTCCATGAATTTTCTGGAGAGATCGTCATTTTTCATCTGAAGACTGTTTCTTTCTGAAATCATAGCCTTGTATCCCTCTTCAACACGAGGGCTTGCTTCAATCCGCTTGCGAAAACTTTCACGTTTGAGTGAATAATCATCGAGTTGGCGCTTGACGGAGGCTATATCAGACCGATTCGAGGCGAGTTGCGATTGCAGATTTAAATAGGTCGGGTTATCCGGCTTGCCTTCGGGAGTCTCACGATTACTGCCGCGCAGTTGTTTGGTCAGTTCCGAAACCTCAGCTTTGGCTTTAATGACATCAGGATGTTTGTCGGAGAGGCGGCTTTTCAGATCGACCAGCCGGACCCGCAACTCACTGAGGCGCGTTTTATCCTGATTGGCGGAATCAGTCGGAATGGAGCTCATCTCGGACTGGAGGTAACTTTCTTTTTCCCGTAATGAGCGGAGCTGCTCATTGGCCTGCCTAACATCACGATCAAGGCTGTCAAGCGTCTGAAGATTGAGCTGGTTGAGTTCCGGTAATGTATTAAGATTGCGCTGTTTGTAGGTAGCTATCTTCGAATCTATAGCTGCCAGCTCAGTCTGAACACCCTTCATCTCATCTTCCATGAAATGTGCCGTGCCGGTTGACTGCTTCTGACGAACCTGCAGATTTTCCGAGAGATATAGTGAGGATAATTCATTCGTAATCTGCTGCACGACAGCCGGATTGGTACCATCGTATGAAACTGAAAAAGCTATCGTAGCCTGGGCAGCCTGTCCCGAACGTGGGTCTTTTACATCGGCATTGATGGTGCTGAATTTGATATCCTTGCGCATTTTTGCAACGACTTCTTCAATCGGTTTTTTCTTCTTGATATCTGCGTAGAGGTTGAACCGGTTTATTATTTCCAGCAGACGGGTTGTCCCGATTATCTTCTGATTGATCGATTGTAAACGCTGGTCGGCGTAGCTGGTCACATTGGCCGAAACGTACTCTTTCGGAATCTCCTGATCCTCGATCAGGATGGTTGACGTCGAGCGGTATTTTGGTGGTATCAGGAATGCCGTTGTTGTCGCAATCAGGAAAACAGCCAGAAATGGTGCAATTACGTACCATTTTCTTCTCTTGACGATGGCAAGCATATCTGTAATGCCTACATTATTTTGTTCCATGAAAAATCCTCACTGATGTAAGAGTAAACAAAGCCTAGGGGATAAACGGATATTTGGCGACTGCCCGTACCATTACTCTGTTCTGGGACACCGTCAGATCGTCGAGAGTATGATTGACGGTGTAATAGGTATACTGGAGGCCGACATCAAAATATTTTGAAAACTTGTACGTGATGTCGGCAGTCAGGTTAAGCGCGCGATCATCAACGCCACGTGACGAATATTGACCAATGTCTGACTGGTTAAGGTTGTAGCTCGCCGCACCTTGAGCGGTCATCTTGTCACTGAAATTACGCCCCAGAGTCAGTCCGAATGACGTTGTCTGCACGGCGCCTACCTGCCCGGAGGCTGCCGAAAAGTTATGAGCAAAAGCAAAAGATCCGAAACCCTGCTCTGCAGAATAGTTGAGCGAGGCTGAGCCGATCGCTCCCCATGAATCACTCGTTACCTGCGATGGTGTCTCAAAGGTTGATTGGATTAATTGACCGCCTGCGGAAAGATTTATAGAGAGTTGTTCGTTGATGCTCCTGCTGGCCCCGACACTGATAGTGTAATTGTCGTTGCTGGAATCTCGATACAGTGATTTGCTGAAATTCGTGTTGAGTGTGCCCTTCAAGAGCGGCACAAAATCACCCAGATCTTTTGAAAACACCAGCCCGGCTGAATGAACTCGGCGCGATTGAGATGCCGGATTGTCGTACTCTTCCTGATTGAAAGAGTACGACAGGGATGCTGAGGTCGTTTCGTCGAGGGCTCTTCTCAGGTTGCCTGAATATTGATACGTATCACTCCCTGAAGTCGTCGGGAGTCCCGTCACTGCCGTGATAGTGTCGGGGCGTGTGTTGCGTATGTAGGCAGCATTCAAGCCAAAGTCGTCACGTTGTGTAATCCTGTTGGTTAGCTGGGCAGTGTACTGATAATCCGTTGCGGCAATACCGGGTGTTCGGGCATAGTCGTGCCAGCTTAACCCGGCCAGAAGGTCTACATTAAGTCGCTCCGAGCTGCGTGAGAAGCCTAGGCCGGGTGTGATGGTCGTAATAAAATCGTTCTTCTTGCTGCCTGCAGTGAGAAAAACATTATCGTTAAATTCCTCTTTTACTTCACAGGTCGGGTTTAGTTTCATTTCGGTGGCATATGCGGTTTGGCAAACTGAAGCCGGCAACAACAATGAACCTGATACAAGCAAACCACGTAAAAAAGACACGTTTATCTGGCACTGAAACTGGTTGGTAAAAGAATTCATGGCTATCGGTTACGGAACTACGATAACATCACCGCGTTTCAGCGTGATGTTATCGTCCAGATATGTGCCGGATACGACTTTTGAATACCGGAATGAATACACAACCGTCCGATCATTATCCTGTCGAAATATTTTGATGTCATCCTTATCGGCAAAAAGGTTCAGACCGCCCGCCATGGAGAGTGCCTGTAACACGGTCGTGTTTGAAACCAATATCTGACGTCCGGGATTATTTACTTTCCCGATGATATATATGACGAGGCTGTTGGATTGCTTGACGTCAACAGAGATATCGGCGTCCACGACATATTTGGAGAGCTTTTCGACAAACTCCTGCTTCAGCTGAAGCACCGTTCGTCCGCCTGCCACGATCTCGCCTATCAGCGGGAATTGTATTTTGCCATCAGGGAGCACAACAGCCGACTTGGTAAGCGTCTCATCACGCCAGACCGAAATTCCGATAACATCGCCCGCTCCGATGATGTAATCCTGTCCGAGAAATAACGCTGAACTTTTCAGCTCCATCGGAGGAATCGAGTGCCTGTCATCATGCAGCCCCACCAGCGACAAAACGCTTTGCCAGGAAGATGAAGATGGACGGATGGCGGTTGTTTGCTGTGGCGTCTGCTGAACTGCGGACACAGGAACAGTTGCAGTAATCGTACTGACAGGTTCGTCCTTACTCGGTGCTATTTCTTTAGTCAGAGCACTGCTCTCAAGTTTTGCCTGTTCTGCGGCAACCTTTGCAGCTGCAGCGCGATTTTGTTCTGCCCGCTCTGCCACATTCTTCTCCTGGTTGGCTTTCTCCGTAGTTAACCGGATTAAATCATCCTTTTCAGCAGCTTGACGATTCAGATCAGCCTGCTCCAGGTTCTTTTTATCGGCTGCCGTTTTTTCAGCTGCCAAGCGGTCCTGCTCAGCTTTCAACGTTGCTGTGCGTTCCCGTTCTGCCGCCTCCGCAGAAATTTTTTCCAAAGCTTGCTCGTTTGCAATACGCTCTTGTTCAGCTTTCTCCTTTGCCAGTTGCTCCTGTTCGGCCTTATCGGTTATCAATTTTTCCAGGGCAGCATTCTCTACTGCAATTTTCTGCTGCTCTACGGTGTCGGGAACTCCTTCAGTAACGGCAGTCTTTTCCTCTGTTACCGAGATTATTGGTTTTTCAGTGGATGTGATTTCAGGAACCGTTTCAACGGGAGTCTGCTCGACAGCTACGACAGGCTTTTCATCATCAATTCCCATCAATCCACGTATTTTCTGAATAACTGATGTCAGTGGGTCAGCATTGCTATTTGAAGACCCTCCGCCAGTCGTCAGGTTTTGCTGTGAGCTTTCAGGAATTGTTTCAACCTGGTCTGCCGATGACAGACAGGGAAGCGCCAGACAGAGCAGTACACTACACACTGCAATTAATTGTGGCGGCAGGAAAATCGATTTCGTCATAAAGTTCTTACCCGTTTGATTGAATTCTGGAACAAATACATACTTCCGCACTATACCATTTGAATATGACAACCGTGTGTCGGTTGCGTGAATGTTTCATAAATATATCAAAGTGTTTTGATGATCTTCTCAGCTTCGCTTCTGCCGGAGAATTGTTCATTTGATGCCAGTGATTTTTTGAGGGATTCTTTTGCTTCAGGAATCTTGCCGGCTTTATACTGCGCCATACCGAGATGGTAATTCAGTACCGGAGAGCCGGGTGCTACCGCCTGGACCTTGGCAATCACTTCCATCGCTCTCTTGAAATCACCCTTTTTGTAATAGACCCAGCCCAGGGTGTCTGAGACGGTGAGTTCTTCGGGGCTCAGCGTCTGTGCCTTCTGAGCCAGTGTCAGTGCCCGTTCAAGGCTGGCTGCTGATTGGCTCTTTTCGCTCAGTAGATACGCCAGGTCATTACAGACTCGCCACGATGCGGGATTGCGTTTGTAGGCCTGTTCCAGTTCGTTCAGGGCTTTATCGGTCTGCCCCTGTTTGATATACAGTTCGCTGAATTTTACGTAACCGATTGGCAACTGGGGAGCTTTGCGTTTCAATTCGGCATACTGTGCTTCGGCGCGCTTCAGATCGCCGGCACGTACGAACAGATCTCCCAGATCACTTTTTATTTCCAGGTCAGCCGGATTCTTGGCAAGAATCTTGTTCAAGGTTTCTTCGGCCTGTTTGTAGTCTTTTTGGATCATCAGCACGCGAGCTAAACCGCGCAGCAGTTCGCGTGACTCAGGTTCTGTCTTGACAGCTGTTTTGAGCACATCCAAAGCCAGATTGGGTTCCTTGTTGAGTTGGTGCGCGTCTGCCAGACGAATCTGTGCCATGGCAAATTTGGGATTTTCATTGACGACCGTACGAAATTCCGCCACGGCCTTGGAACCATCCCCTTTCAGCAAAAAGATGCTCCCCTTGGTAAAATGGGCGTCGCTGTTTTTTGGGCTTTCCTTGATAACATCATCAGCGTACGTAGCACTGGTTTCAAGATCACGCCGAATCAGATAGATTTTAGCCAACGTGGTTTTAATCTGGAGCAGGTCCGGTTTTTCAAGATCTTTTCCTTTCGCCATCGCCTCTTTCAAGGTCTCAATCGCCAGATCGCCCTTGTTAAGATTGGCATACAGTTCACTGAGCGCGAAGCGGAGCTTAAAATTTTTGGCAATGGCGCTAATGCCATCTTTCAATTCCCGTTCAGCATCCTCCGGTTTGTTATGCGAGAGGTAAAAGCCGGCTGCCTGCAGACGCATGTTCTGATCCTGGGGAGCGGCAGTGATCAGGCCCTTTACGGTATCCTTCGCTTTCTGCTCCTGTCCGGCAGACCAGTAGAGTTGCGCCAGGGTAATGCCGTGCCGTGGTTCATTCGGCTCGATTGCCATAACCTGTTTAATGACACCAGCCGCATCATCAACCTTTCCGCCCCGTACCTTGAGGTCGGCCAGCGCCATCAGTATTTCGACTGATTTCGGATTGGCTGCAGCCCCTTTGCCAAGTGTTGTTTCCGCAGTTGCTCCATCATTTTTCTGCAGATGGGCGGAGGCCAACAACATAAATGCATCGGGTTTGGTGATTCCTTTGGCAATCAGCCCCTCCAGATAGGGAATTGCCGTTGCAAACTCCTTGCGCGAGATGTAGACCGCACCTTTCAGTAACTGTCCATCTGTGTGGGTGCTATCCTTTTTCAATATCAGTTCGGCTTTTTCCAGCGCTTTGTCTGGTTGGGCCGCGCCAAGCAACAGTTTTCCCATCTGGTAGTGAGCGTCGAGATCAGACGGGTTCAGCTCGACAGCTTTGGAAAACAGACCAAAGGCACCTCGCAGGTTACCTTCTTTCAGGTCAATCAGGCCGAGCATGCGATAGGCGTCTGCATATTTGGGATCAATCTGGGCAGCGTTTTTGAATTCAAGGCGCGCCTTGACGTAATCGGCTTTTTCATACAGGACTTTGCCCTTGTTAAAAAATTTGGCCTTCTTGACATCAGGACCTCCACAGGCTGTCAGTACAGACGCAGCTACGACAAGTAAGCAGCTCCGCATCAATGTTTTTCTCATGTTCTCAATTCCTCTCTCTGGTTAGTTTTTCGTACGTTGTCGTATTTTCAGCGAGTTACCAGTACAAACAGTGACAGCATGATTGTTCCGGTAATAAAGGTATATTTTCCTCGTAGTTCAGCCAGCAGCACTTCAAAGCTGAAGTAGAGCATAATGACTTTTGCGGCGATCAGGCCATATTGGTAATCGATTACATTGTTGTTCGGCAGATTGGGAACAGCAACAGCCAGAATTATTATCAAAAAATCCATTGGTGAACTTTTAAAGCCTCCGGTTCGTCGGGAGAACTTGGAAATAACAAGAATCAAAACTGCAAAAATCCCGAACAATGTATTGAACATCGTGCGTGGTGTTCCATCCAGCCACTGATGTACGGAAGTCTCACTCAAATAGACAGCGAAGGGGACAAACAGGTAGATTGTCATACGCAGTGCCCTTGCTAACCACGGATTCGCAAACATCCAGATCAGCCCGATTACTACAAGTAACGGTAGAACTGCTGCCATGAGGTAGGGTGGCACGTGTCGGGCCTGAAAACAGGTTGATAAAAGTAGAAACGATATGCCGTACACAAAGACCGGAAATGTTCTTTTGATGGCAATACCTTCTCGCTTGAGGAGCCGTAAACGTCCGGCGATCCGCACTTCCAGAAATTCGAAGCGTTGTGGCCGCCACCCTCTTTTTCGTGCCCAGTGAAAGAACAAAAGAATTGTTGCTGAAAATCCCAGATATTCGAGCAGGAGCAGCCAGTCTGACTGGTAGCGGAAGAGTAGTGCAGAAATAATCAGAAGCGTCTGAAAAACATAAATTACCACAACAGATTCGGCATGGTGCAAGCCGAGGCCGATCAGGTGATGGTGGAAATGGTTTTTGTCGGCGCTGAATGGAGATCTCCCTTTCGAAATGCGGGTTATCATGACCGTAAGCGTATCGAGTACCGGAAAACCGAGTAAAATCAGCGGCAGCACCGGGCTCAGGGTTGGAGTTGTCTGGGTCAGGTGAATTGATAATGCAGCGGCTGAAAAACCGAGGAACTGGCTGCCGGCATCCCCCATGAAAATCGACGCCGGATGCGTGTTGAAGCGCAGAAATCCAAACAGGACGCCGGAAAGTGCCAGAGCTATCAAGCCGATGGACTGGTTTCCTTCAAGATAGGAGAGGCAGCCGATTGAAGCGAAGATCAGCAGGCAGATACCACCAGCGAGGCCATCCAGGCCGTCAGAAAGATTAATAGCGTTGGTTGCACCGACGATGGCCAACAGCGTTAACGGGAGAGCGATATATCCGGGTAACAGATACCCATCCGGCAGCAGCATTCCCAGAGAACGGATCTGGAGATCGCCGCCAATTATAATGAACAGTGCGGCTATAATCTGTCCCAGAAATTTGAACCTGGGGGGAATGTCCAGAACATCATCCAGCATACCGAACGCAACCAGGATAGTTGCAGCTGCCAGATAGGCGATGACGAAATGATCGGCATGCAGCCAGTACAAAAGCGGTACGAACGCTCCTACGGTCATGGCGATGCCGCCTATGCGCGGCACCGGACGGGTATGTACCTTGCGTTCTCCGGGCAGATCAACCGCGACCTTGAAATGAATTGCCAGCAGACTCAGAGTGGGAGTCATAGCAATGGTTATCAGAAGAGCCAGCAGCAGTGTTGAAAGAAAGATCATCGGGTGTTTTTACCGGTCAGCAGAGTCAGAATGTATGTTGAGTTTGCATACTAGCAAAGTAATGTTACGGCTGAGCGTCGATTGGGTTAATGTTTGATAAAGAGTGCGTAACGGAAACGGAAGTGTCACATTTTACTCCAGATCCTTGATGCCCTTTAGTATCTGTGCAGATGTAATCTCTCCGCTTCCGACCAGAACCCTCATTTTATTGGTTTTACTGTTACGGATGATCAGCGTCGGGGTTGAGTTAACCCGGAATTGTTCGGCCAGTTTGATGGAGTTGCCCATCTGCTGGGTAACATCCAGGAAGGAAAGTTGCTTGAAGGCTATTTTATGGGGGGCTATGGCGGCCATAATGTCATCGTTTGTCGGATTTTTTGTTTTTTGAGCAACGGCAAAGAGGGCTTTGCGCAGCTGCAGATATTTGTCTTTCTCGTATGCGGCAAACGAGAGATGGTACGGCACGAAATTTGTGGCTTCGGGGTGGATGATTTTGTCAATGAAGAAAAGCTTCGCTTTGTGCGCCAGGGCAGGGTAGAGCGGTTCAATGATCCCTTCTACTCGTACACAGACCGGACAGAGCCAGTCGGAAAAAAGATAAATTTCCAGCTTGCTCTGTTGATTGCCGAGTGAAAGATTGAGCTGACCGGCAACGGCATCAGGCTTGACGATGCCGGAAAAAGTAACCATAAAACTGAGCAGCGCAACCACAACGATTGACAGCGGCTTGAAGATACTTTTTTGATTCATACAGAATTTCTCCTTACGGGTTAAAAAATACCTGACAAAGTTGGTGAGCAGTAAAAGATAGATCAGTGCCGCGATAGCAAGGCAGACCGGGCACCAGGCTTTGATGACGTTTTTCTGTAGCAGGATCATATTGACTTCAGCGCCTCCGGCTCCTGCCAGCAGCAGGTTCAGGTAAAATTCGGCAGTTAAAAACTTGCGCGTGAGGGCCGTCAGTATGCCGGCCAGGACAAAGAATACAACACCGACGGCAGGGAAGGAGAGTCCCAACAGGCGATATAGGTGTGTCTCGTTGCAGCCGCCGAAATTGCACAGATCTGTGGCCGAGATGATCGAGAGTGCCAGTCCAAGCGTCAGGAGTGACAGAACGAAGATGCGATATCGATAGCCCATCAAACTGCACCTGGCGTAATTTTTTCAGAAGTGACGTACGCGGCCAGAAATGTGAGCAGCAGCGCAGTTAAAACAGCTAGCGACAGCGGCATGCCGGGGACCGGTTCCACTGAAACAGTATTAGTCAGCGAAATGGATGCACTATTGTTGGTCAGCAGAGGATCTGTTGTAGTGGAAGAAACCTGTGATGCATTCAGGTAATCACCCGGTGTCGTAAAATGCAGCGTGATATTACTTGCAGCACTTCCGCCAGAGAGTAGTGCACCGATTGAGCAGTTGATCATTCCTAGAGTAACGGCACAGCCGGTCGGGACGGCATCAATGATCGAGCCGGCTGGTGTGGTATCTGCAAGTGTTACATCCATTGCCGTGGAGGGGCCGTTGTTGGTGACAATCAGGCTATAGGATACACTATCCCCCGTTGTGACCGGGTTGGTCGGCCCGCTCATGACGAGCGCCAGATCGGCCAGCTGCACTAGATTCCAGTTGAGCAGCACCATTCCGACAGCACCGTTGACGCCGTCCACGGCGATCTGGTAGGTGGTTCCGGCCTGAGCGGTAAACGAGACGCCGCTGGTGTTGCCGGCAGAACCGTCGTTGTCATTTGACGCAACTGACGTCAGATCGGTTACGACCGTTCCGGTATACACCGCCAGCAGCGTATCGAAATTGCTGCCGTGGGTATCAACCGCTGCAACTCCGGTGTTTGCAGGAGTCCAGCTCCACCAGACCGATTTACCATCTGCAGCTCCCGCATGGTTTGGTTCGCCTGTCTCCTTACTCGCCGTTGCATTTTTTGAGGTCGTCTGTCCCGTGTCACCGTTTAAGGGTGACCGGTTGGCAAACAGGTCATTGGCCGGTGGGGTGACCGCTGCAGCCAGGTTCAGCCGGGGGAAGGTGAGTTGGTTGCGTGAATCGGTAATCGACACGCCGGTTTCTGTCATGCGGGCAACAATCTGGGTCAGTGTTTCAGTCGGGAAAGCCGCTTGTAGTACCGCTGCAGTACCTGCAACGTGTGGTGATGCCTGTGATGTTCCGGCCATCTGGATGCCTGCTGCGGTGATGAACGCACCCGGTGCGAGTAGTGTCAGGAACGATGCGCTGTTGGAAAAACAGGGGATTTTGTCAGGCCCGTTGGTGCTGTCAGTACACCCCGATGTGGTCCAGGTAAACGGTCCTCCGTTCCAGTTGGCATCATAGACGGCGCCGACGGAAACGACGCCGGGTGTACAGGCGGGGGCGGAAATTCCGGCGGTGTAGCCGCTGTTACCTGAAGCGGCTACCGGCAGTATGCCGGCTGCCCTGGCATTGTTGATCGGTGTTAAAAATACGTTACCGGTGCTGCATGGCGCGGTATTGTTACTGTTGTCTCCCAGGCTCATATTTATGGTGGTGATTCCGTAGAGTGACTTGTTGGCAATGCCCCAGTTGATGCCGGCGATGACCGTACTGTCTGTGCCAGATCCGCCCGGCAAGGCGTTGAATGAGGCGATTTTTGTGGCCGGAGCAACGCCGGCGACAATTCCGGAAACATTGGTGCCGTGGTTGTTGGCTGTCGTGACCCGGTTGAGATTGCCGCTGGTATCTACCGCAGCCACAACCCGGCAACCGGCGGGAGTTCCCGGTGTGGTGCAGGAACCAAAGGCACTGAGCTTGTAATCGATGCCGGAATCAATAACCAGCACAGTCTGACCGTTTCCGGTATATCCGGCGGCAACAGCCGCAGGCTGACCGATAAACGGCTTGCTGTAGGTGAGCTGGGAAAACACGGGGCGGTCTTCATAGATGGCGGTCACTTCAGCTCGTTGCAGAAACTTGTCCAACGCTGTTTGGGATTTGAGACGTATAAATCGCATCGGGAGATGGCTGTAATCGGTCACAGTTTCTGCTTCTGTAATGTTTAAAACAGTTCCGGCATTATCTTTCAGCGTCTTGTAGCGCCCGGCCTTGAATGTCAGAATAGTATCGTCGTCATGTTCGAGTGCCGCTCTCCGGCGCATATTTTTACTCTGTCTCTCTACCTCCTGGTCATCGTAGAGGACAATGATATTCTGGTGAAGGCCGGCATCAAGATTTTTGATGATCGTGTCCGGAACGTCCGCACGAGTGATGGCCCCTGCATACGAACAGCTGAAGATGGTGCATATGGTTGTCAGTAGCAAGGTATACAATCTATACATGTTTTTTTTCATCTGCGACCCCGGTGCAGCGTATAAAAAATCCGGACCGGTGATTTCTCCCCAATCCGGATTTAATTCTCTGAAGCGGATCATCTGCCCCGGACTGTAATAGTTTGATTGGCGGGGACTGATCGTTCGGAGAAGCAGTCCAACAATAGCATAGAGATATGTCATCGATGTTACAGGGGGGTAAATGTTTTGAAATAAGTGAGGCGAGCTGGTAAGTCTAGTCCGGGCATGATTTGTGTCATCAGTGTCACAGATGTGTAAATGTTTCTGCAAACGGGCATCAAGGCAAGGGATTGGCTTGATAATAGATTTTCAGACATTTACAATCTCGTCATGTCGAACCCCACGGTCTCAAAAAACGGACTCGCCCGTTTCATACCGGTCAAAGGCACGCGCAACGCTTTCCTGGCAAATTTGCTCATTGGTACTGCCCTGGCTCTGCTGGTCTACTGTATCGAACAGACCGGCATGGTCGGACGGCTCTTTAACCGTATTCTGTATCTGCTGCTCTCCGCTATTGGTGGCGTTCTCCATTTCAGTCAATTTTCGCCGTTTACTATCGAAGGATTAGCCCTGGATGCACTTTCCGTTGTTGTTTCCGTCTCCATCTGGACCTGGTTCAGGTCCCTGGCGCTACGAATCATTGCCAACCTGCTGATCTGTGCCGTCCTGATTCCCCTGACATTTTTTCTGATTGATAATCATGGCATACTGCTCAGCGGAGCGCCGATTGTGGCGGCCATAATTTTCGCCATACTGCTTGATGCTGTCGCTGATCAATACAGGAAGCGCTTGCGCCGCCGGATAGTTGTTGAAAAACAGGATGCCGAGTACAGTGTCATCCGACACCTGGCGCACAACGTCAAACCGGGACTGCAAATTGTCCGTTCGCCGCTACTGGCACTTCAGGATCTCCTCGAACGTCGCGGTCTTTTGAGTGCCGAACTCTCCCGGCGACTGGACGGCTCGGTCGAAACGGTTGGTGACGCATTGAACAACGCCATTACCAGTCTGGGACAGATCAATGATATCATCGATAACACCCGTCAGTTAGTAACCCGCCAAATCGACAGCGAAACGCTCTGCGAAGTAGAGTTAAAACAGTTACTGGAACAGGACATTTTTCCGCTGCATGCCGGAAAATTCAAAATGATCGTTGATGGCGGTCCGCTCTGGGTATCCCTGCACCGCGAATCATTTGTCGAGGCTATCAACAACCTGTTGCGTAACGCCGAAGTACACGGCTTTGCAGTACCGGATGTTGCTAACGAAGTCCGTTTCGCATTGCGCCAGACCCGCAAGATGGTGGTCATCGACTATACCAACAACGGTCGCCCGTTTCCTGCCAATCTAAGCACAGACGATTTCCTCTCCTTCGGTAAAAAAGGGGCGGACAGCCCCGGTGAAGGTTTGGGTGGAGCCTGGATCGGCAAGGTCATCGAGGCGCACGGCGGCGATTTTGAAATCATCCGCGACGGGCAACCGCTGCATTTCCGTATTACAGTGCCGAAAAGGGGAAATTGATGAAAATCGACGGTCAGGCTTTGGAACGGATGCTGGTCATAGATGACAACCGACCTTACGTAGAGGCGTTGCATCGCGATGCCCGGCGTTACGGCATCACTCTGACGCATGCCGGGAGTCTTGAAGAGGGACGCGAAATTCTGGAGCGGCGCGACGGCTGGTCTCTGACCGGGATTGTGCTGGATGTCAAATGTCTCAAAGAGCGCAGCCAGCAGGTACCGGACAGTAGCTTTCTGACGGCTGCCGTGCGCTATTTTAGTGAAAAAGCACCGCATCTGCCGATGGTTGTGTTGACCGGTGAACCGGATCAGTTCCGCAGCCTCAGTGAACTGTATGCCGGAACGCTGCGGGTTTTCTCGAAGGGGCGTGACGAGGCGGAAATGCTGACGTTTCTGAGGGAGGAGGCCGGGAAGCTTGATTACGTGCGGGTGGCCGGGGCCTATCCCGAGGCGTTCGCCACGGTCAGAAACTACCTGGGAAGTGATGCCGAACAGGAACTTTTCAATTGTCTGCGCGACATGAACAGCAGCGAGTTGGCCACGATCAAGAACACGCTCGGCTGTTTGCGCCGGCTTCAGGAACGGATCTATATCGCCCTCAGTCGGGCCGACGAAAAACTACTGCCGAGTCAGTACGTGTCCGGAGAGATTAATCTGGTCGGCTGTTACAAACATCTGGTGGAAAAAGGTGTTGTCGAGCGCTACCGCATCATTGATCGTTTTGCCGAGTTGATCTACAAGATAACCAGCGACAGTGGGGCACATTCACCCTATGCCGACCCCAAATATCCCCCCACATCATACACGGTCCGGGCAGTAGTCTTTGCCTTGCTCGATCTTCTACTCTGGTTTGGCGGCATCATGGAGGAGCTCCGACAGCAGTAAATCAAAAAGCAGCCTCACCAAAATAGCAGAGTGTTTGTTGTTTGTAATAGTTTATGACCGGCTGCTTCAGTGATTCAAGCAACAATATCTCTACCTCGTGAGCCGGCAGCGGCTTGCTGAAGAAAAAGCCCTGCATCTCCTCACAGCCCAGTTCCTGCAATGTTTTCATTTGAAAGGCCGTTTCAACTCCTTCCGCCAGTAAGTGCAGTCCGAATCCTCGTGCTATGCCGATAATGGCATTAATAATCGGAATGGAGCTGCGACGTTCGTCCAGGTCGCGGGTAAAGGATTTGTCGATCTTGATGGTGTTGACCGGAAAGCGGCGAAGATAATTGAGTGATGAGTAACGGGTGCCGAAGTCGTCAATCGAAATGTGGATACCCCGTTCGCGCAGTCGCCGTAACTTGTCGATAACGCCCGAGTCATCGTGCATGAGCAGGTTTTCCGTTATTTCAATATCCAGTACTTCTTCGGGAAGGTGGTATCGCTTGAGTTGCGAGACAATGCGCTCAACGACATCGTCATTGTTAAACTCCTGCGGCGATACGTTGACGGCGATACGCAGGTCGTTCATCCCTTGGGCGCGCCAACGGACCAGCTGCCGGCAGGCCTCTCCCAACACCCAGTCGGTTATTGAGCTGATCAGGCCGAGCTCTTCAGCCATGTCGATGAAGCTGCTCGGATTTAATAGGCCATGCATCGGATGACGCCAGCGGATCAGGGCTTCCACACCGACGATCCGGTTGCTGGTTACATTGATCTGTGGCTGATAATGCAACTCGAACTCTTTATTCTGGATGGCCTGGTGTAGTTCGTTTTCGAGGCTGATGCGTTCATGATAACTGGAGTTCATCTCATGGGTGAAGAAGGCGTAACTATTTTTGCCGCTGGATTTAACCTTGTACATGGCGATATCGGCATTTTTGAGGAGTAGTTCGGCTGTCTCGCCGTCACGCGGAAACACCGATATGCCGATACTGGCAGTGGTACGGAATTCCTGGCTGGCAACGCTAAACGGACCGGCAAAATCTTCCAGAATCTTTTTGGCGATCAGGGTTGCGTCTTCAGCGATAACGAGATCGGGCAACAAGATGGTAAATTCGTCACCACCCTGACGAGCCAGCGTGTCACTGGTCCGCACGCTGCGCAGCAGCCGCTGGGCCACTTTTTTCAGCAATTCATCCCCTTCGGCATGCCCGTAGGTATCGTTAACCAGTTTGAAACGGTCGAGATCGATAAACATGACGCCAATGACTCCCCCCTTGCGCAGGGAGTGTGATATGGCCAGTTCCAGACGATCTTTGAACAGCCTTCGGTTGGGCAGGTGAGTGAGATGGTCGTGCAGCGCCTGAAAACTGATGGTTTCTTCGGCCAGTTTCCGTTCAGTGACGTCGCGGGCGACACCGTAGGTTCCCATAAAGCGCCGGGCCTGCTCTTCCTGGCCGTTATCGGGAGCATCGTAAATACCCATTGCGCTGAGCATGGCTACAATGTAACGACATTCGAAGCGCCGATAGAGACTATCTTTACATTTCAGACGGACTTCGATGTTAGACGTAGCCCGCTCATCGCTGCGGCGTTCAGTGAAGGCATAGCGGGCGTGTTCGAGATCTTCCTCATGAACAATGAGGGTATAAGAGTTTCCGATCAGTTCATCACGCGAATAGCCGAGCAGTGATTCCACCCGGCTATTGACGAAAATGAAGCGCCCTTTATGGTCAAGCGTGTAAATCAGGTCGGGAGAGCTTTCAACCAGAAAACGGTGCAGACGTTCAGACTGTTCAAGGCGGGCAGTCATCAGAACGTGTCGCCGTTCCAGGCTGCGCCGTTGCAGGACGTTGGCTACCTTATGCTCAATTTTGTCGAGCTCCTGTGGTTTGCGGATAAAGTCAACGGCACCGCTACGGGTGGCACGAATAGCAGAGTCGATGTGTACATCAGCACTGACAATAATCACGCTGGTGGAAATATGGTTAGCGGTTATCCACTCCAACACTTCCAGCCCGGAAATATCGGGAAGGTTGATATCGAGCAGCAGCAGGTCGATTTCCTGAGAGGTAAGGATTTCAATCGCATCGCGACCGGTGGCGGACTCCAGCATGATTCTGTCTTCACCTTCAAGCAGCAGGCGCAGACTGGAGCGCATTCGCGCTTCATCATCAACAATGAGAATACGCCGGCGAGTCTGCAGCTCAAATGTGGGCTTGGAATATGTTCCGGTCAGGCTGGTCATAAATTTACTTCACCGTTACGGTAACCCCGCTGATAGTGGTTGTTGTACCATCAACCGCTTTGATATTTCGCACGCTGAATGCTGTCGCCGACGGTTTTGCCCATCCCGGCACGATATCACAGGTAATGGTAGCCAGGTCTCCGACTCCAATTCCCTTGTTTGTTGTCATGCCAAGATGCAGCACTCCGTCTGAGGGATTATACCAGGATAAAACGGATGCTTCTGCCGCTGCTGATGATAAAGATGTAGTTACAATTCCGGAAAGTGGCACCCCGCTGGCCGCATCGGATCTGAGTGTCAAGCCGGGTGGAATAATAACTTCAAACTGAATACCTTTAATTGAGTTGGTAGCAAAACTTCCCTGCAGTTCAAGAGTATAACCGGCAGTAACTGCTCCGTTGACAGCCGCCAGAGTAGAATCTTTAAAAAGAGTTACAGAAACAATACTGCTTGGGGCACTTTCACCTTCCCCCGCAACGACTGCAGTGACAACGTAAAAATAAGCCTGTCCCGCTGTGAGGCCGGTGTGGGTGAAATAAGTCTTACTGCTGTCGGAGTTGTTTTTCTTGTCACCTTTGGCCATCAGCTCAGCCGGGCTGTTGGCATCGGTTGTCGAAACATAGATGTTGTAGGTAACGCCGCTGAGGCCGGAAGTGTCCTTACTCCAGCTGAGTGCTACCTGTTGAGTCCCTTGCGTGGCGCTGAGACCTGCAGGGGTCGCCGGGGTTTTCGGGCTGGGTGTGGCGGATACGACCGGGCCGGGTGTGGAGCGCCCCTGGATGGGAGCGCCGGCGGTGCCCCTGACCGCTGCAGTGATCAGGAAATAGTACATTGCTCCGTTTGTGAGACCGGTGAGCTTGTAGCTGAATATGCCGTTGGCATCTTTTACGAGAGCTTTGGCGGCATCATCCTTTTGCCCTTTGATGTTTGCCATAACATCAGGTGTGTCTGACCAGTACAGAATATAATAGGGAGTTGCAGATGTTGCCGGGTCAGGATTTGAAATTACGAGCGGTGCAACGTCACTCCACCTGATTGTGCAGGAAGCGTTGCCAGGCTCAACCGACATGTCGGTCGGTGATGCAAAGCTGGCCAATTGCGTAGCACTGGAATCGACGGCGGCAGTTTTGGCTAGAGGCTGAAAAGCCGCAATCGGGCTGAATGCACTTTCTTTTCCGGAAACAACGGTGGTAAGTGCGTAATAATAAATTGTACCGTTCGTGATGTTCGGGTCGCTGTAGGTTGTAGCTACCAGGGAGGAGGCGATTTTACTGGCAGAAGTAAGACCTGCTCTGGTCGTGGAACGGTATAGGTTATAGCTGACACTGGAAGGCGTGACAGGTGTCGGCACTAAAAAATCAAGTTTTACTGCGGAGTCGAGAGACGTAACCTTGAGACCGAACGGGGCGGCTGGTGCAGCTGTATAGGGCGTTGCACAAACAGCCAGACTGCCGGGCCCTTCTCCTGCAGCGCTGACCTCGGTGACAACATAATAGTAACGCTGCCCGTTCGTTACGTTGCTATGGTCAAAGGATGTTCCTGCATAATTCGAAGCGATCCTGTTACCGGCCTGTACAATGCCGGTCGGTGTTGTGGAACAGTAGATATTATAGGTTGAAAGTGCCGTACCAAACGTTGAGCCGGCTGCCTTATCCCAGTTGATATTTATTCTGCCGTCCAGTGCCCGGACAGAAACGTTTGTCCATGATGCCGTTTTGGCGGTCGAACCGGCTGTCGATGCAGTTGATGAACCAGAACCACCACACGCAGAGATATAGGTAGACACTGCAATCGCTACCAGCAAAAATCGTAACGCAACCCACATTTTTCCCATCGAATCTAATCTCCTTTTAAATAAACCGTAGGGGCGATCCGGTCCGGTCGCCCGCCTTTGATGTTGATTGTGATACATGTTTGATCATTGCAGCAGGGCGACCCATCGGGATCGCCCCTACGAGTTTGATGCGTGCGCGTCAGATGCTTACCTTCCCGGCAGCACCACTCTGAAACCGACCCCATCGCGCCGCACAGTCGCTGCCAGATATTCGCGGTAGGTCGTGCGCAGCTGACCGTTAACACTGTCGCTGCCGCCGCCACGCAGAATGCGGTTGACACCGAAGGGGTCACCCTGGGGATTGTTTTTGGGGCTCTGCCGGTAATAGTAGGGATCGTAGCGATCCTGCACCCATTCCCAGGCATTGCCGCTCATATCGTACAAACCCAGAACATTAGGCTTTTTCTGCCCCACCTGTATGAGGTCGCCGGCGCAGGAAGCCTTGCTGCAGGCGAAGTCTGGCAGTGTTTTTTCATCATTGCTGCCGGCATACATATACTGTTTACCGCCGCTGCGGGCGGCATATTCCCACTCTGCTTCGCTCGGAAGGCGATAGTTCAGTCCCGAAAGCCTGTTCAGCCGCGAGATGAATTCACGGGCATCGTTCCAGCTTACACCGCTGACGGGGAACAACCGACCTCGCTCGGATTGCAACTTCAGGTTGCTTCCCATCACTGCATTCCATTGTTCTTCAGTTGTTTCAAAAACAGCCATCCTGAAATCATCGACACAGACTTCATGTACCGGTTTTTCGTCATAACCGCCGACTCCGGATTGATCACCCATCATGAAACAGCCACCCGTAATGGCAACTGTCTGAATTGCAGGAACTGCTGCTCCTCGGGCCTGCCGGGTCATCAGCATTATGAAGATGAACAGCAAGCTGAATGCAAGCTGCAGATACACCTGTTTGGCTTTTTTTGTTGGCTTCATGCGCTGTTGTTTACTCCTGCCTCTGCCGTCTGCGCAGACCGGTCACGCCAATAAGTCCGGAGGCCATCAGCAATCCGGCTGCCGGGAGTGGTACGGGGTTAACAGTCGTCGTATATTGGATAGAAGGAGTAATGGTAGTAGTGTAGGTAAGTGAATTCGAAGCAACCGGTACCGTCGGCGCGGATGAACTTGCGCTTGCCGCTGTAGCCGGAGTAGTTTCAGCCTGTGCTCCAAGATGCACGGTAGCCGTAAGCGAGAGATTGGGAGCTTGTGCTGATTCTGAAGACGGTGCTGATGTCAGTTCCGGGAGACCTACCGGCTGTTGTGATCCATCACGTTCAAAATGCCCTTCCATGGTGCTTTTGGCAGGTTGTGCCGATTCGTCATGCTGTTTCAGTACCGATCCGAACAGGTCCGCATGATTGCCACCCCCTAATAATTGGTCGAGCGGTTGCAATGTTGAGCTCTGAACTGATTTTTCGATTGAGATTTCGGCAGATCCACTGTCTCCGGACAGGGCTGCATTTGCTGAGACGGCGCTGAGGGATACAAACAGCAGTGACAGTGATGCTCGTTGTGAAAGGTTCATGGGCATTCTCCTTTATAATAAGGCTGTTGAATAGATTAGTGTCATAGAAAGATTGTTTTAAGTGCAGGCACTATAGCAGGTTAATATTACAGACACGCTGAAGTAAGGTAACGATTGTCAAACATTTTCAGTTTTTCTGATTGTCCGTAGGGGCGATTCCGGCGTGTTGCCCTGCGGCAATCACTGGCGTGATGATGGAGTGGTCTGACAGGTGAATCGTAACAAAACATTTTCATACCCTTAACACGAAATCAATATTTAGCTGTTATGATGCCGCTCACATAGCAATCTGCCGTTCAAGAATATTGCGGGTACTTTGCTGACCTGTTCCCAGGAATCAGAAAGCCCGCCACGATGTATAAAATTCGTGGCGGGCTTTTTTATTTTTCAGCACACATAAACAATAAGCTAAAGCCAAACCCATCGCAAGGTGGGGACGGAAAGCCATGGGTCCCATGCGGATAGCCTGGTTGCCTTTCAACGATGAAAGCTGATCCGGCATTTGTTTTTTAATTTTGAAGTTGCAAGGAGGTGTGCATAGAAAAGTATTCCGCGATCGTACATAACAATTGAATAGCTTTGCAGATTTTTTGTTTCACTACGATTACGTACAGATCTGAACAGGTAAAGATAAAAAAATGAAGAATGGGAGAGTTAAATGAAAATGAATACCAGCAGATGTGTTCTTTCAGCGTGTGTATTAACCTTGATTGCAACTTCGGCCTTTGCAACCCCCTGGAAATTCGGGGTCATGTCAGATACCCAGTGGCCAACCTCGCCTGACAACAAGAATCCGAACGTTGCGGTCAACGTGATCAGGCACATCAATCAGGAAATGATCAACAAGGGTGTCAAGTTTGTTATTCAGGTCGGCGACTTGACCGACACTACCGGCACCAACAATATTAACCTGGATGTCCGGGCCACCTTTGCACAGGATCTCTATAACGCCGGAATCGGTTTCTACCCGTTACGTGGCAACCATGAATCTTCGGGACCTAATGCAGTCAGATTTAAACAGATATTCCCCCAGACACAGTCCGGTACAAATAACCTGACGCCTAATATGGTATCAACAACCATATACGGTGCTCAGGCAGTCAATCCCGGCACATTCACCGTAGGCAGCAACTTTGCCACTGAGACGAGCATGGAAGGCCTTACCTACTCGTTTGATGTTGAAAACGCCCGCTTCGTTATAATCGACCAGTTCACAAAACCGGCAGGCACTGCCCATGCGAATCTTGACGCAACCGACGTAGCTTGGATAGGCGGTCGCCTCACCGATGTTAATCGTCCGGCCCATGCATTTTCTTTTGGTCACAAGGGGCTCGTTACTGAAAACCACGCTGACAGCCTCTTCAATAGTTCCAATCCCACCGCCAGCCAGGCTTCCAAGGATCTGATGGAAACCTTCATGGGGTATCTGCAGAACGGTGGTGTCCGGTACCACATGGGCGGACATGATCACATGCACAACCGGGCAATTGTCAGCAGTCCGAATACCGGCAACTTCAAGGTACAAAACATAATCGGCGCTTCCAACAGCTACAAGTTCTACATCCCGCCAACGCAGACCACTTTCAATAATCAATTGGCATTCCGCAATCTGGAAAAGCCGATCGTCCAGGAACTTTTTACTGTCGGCTATTCCGTCTTCACGGTTGATGGCCCCAGAGTTACCGTCGATCACTACGCCATGCCCAACGGTTGCGGTGGAGACTGTGACCAGACCTACGACGTCATTCCCTATGCCGGTAATACTCCTACGTACAACGGTTTGTACAGCTCTCCCGTTCCGTTCACAAAGCATGATACGTTTGGCTACAGCTTGAACGGTAAGGAAGTTCTCGTAGCTCAGGGCGGCAGCTATGCATTAACCGATGACACCAGCAAGGCGATTGCCAACGGAGAAACCGGTTACAAAGGTACTACCGCCGCCATCCTCAGCGGCACAAATGGCAGCACCGGTAAAGACTTCAATCTCCGTGCGCTGACCAAAAGCGTAAATACCGGTTGGACTCCCGCCACTACTGGACTTGCCAGTGATATCTTCAATCTCTGGGGAATGCAGGACAGCCTTGCAACCAAACTGACACCGTCCGGTGCTGTGGCAACAAACTATACGTTTGTTGATCCCAACTTAACTAAAACCGATACCTATGCTCTTTCAGTGTCATACGATCCTGCTGTCGTTGTAAACACCGATACCATCAATGCTGGTCAGATTATTGCCCTCAGTACCAAAGATGCCAATGGCAACTGGGTGAACGCAGTTGACAAGAATGTGGGTGGTAGAAAGAGATTTATTCTTGGCGCATTCAACAAAGCCTACCCGCTCGGCACCTACGGTGTTGACCCAGCGACTCACACCGCCTGGGCAGTCATAAACAGCACGGCAGGTCCGGCCGAGTTTGCTGTTGTTCAGAAGTAATTGCAAAGAACGTTAACCCACTACAATGAAACAGGAGACAAAACAATGATAAAGAAAATGATACTCGTCGCTGTAATGGCACTGCTTACAATCAGTGTACAGCTCGGCACAGCCAACGCATCACCCTTTGTAAATGGCGGATTCGAGACAGGAGATTTTTCCGGCTGGAATGTGGATACAAATAACAATTGGGCATTAGTGATAAATTCAGGAACTCAGCATGCCGGCAATTATGAAGCTCAATTAGGGACCTATGGGGCAGCCGGCATACTATCTCAGGCTTTTGACACAACAGCGGGGCAGGGATACACAGTGAGCTTTTGGCTTGCAAACGATTTCAAGGATTCAACGAACGTGTTTCAGGCTCTGTGGAACGGGGCGGTACAGAATATCACCGCCTTGAATCCTATTCTTGCTTCCGACTATACCCAGTACCAGTTTACAGCGACCGCTGCCAATAGAAGCTCAGAAATCGCTTTTAATTTCCTGAACGATCCCAGCGTTTTTCACCTTGATAACGTCGATGTCGCCCCGGTTCCCGAGCCTGGCACCATAGTACTGCTGAGTGCAGGACTGTTCGGACTCTGTGTCTATGGCAAACGTCGTAACGCGAAATAAGCACATCATAACGGAGAAAAAATATGAATCGTTTTGGAAAAACAATCATCACAAGCCTGCTGTTCGGAGCGCTTGTGGCAGCAGGCGGCCCAGGTGTCGCCCATGCAACGCTGGGTATCGATTTTTCAGCTGCTGCACCGTATGACAATGGAAGTCCGGCAGCAATCACGGGTGTTGCCGGTGCAACCGGCTTCACAACGGTTGGTTGGTCGTTTACCGCTAATTCTGATCTCTACCTCACACGACTGGGGGTTTATGATGCCGACAAAGACAGGATCCATAGCGAGCAGCATCAGGTTGGAATCTGGTCGGCAGGCAGCCTGTTAGGATCAGTAGCGATTGATGAATCCAAAGGCAACACTCCTGAGGCATCCGCTGCCGGTCAGGCACTGTTTCATTATGCCGCCCTGAGCAATGCACTGCTGC
>Ga0194037_1000483_pt1 | contig 31001 bp, 28 predicted proteins | sample JunL306m_MetaG_FD_148653 | JGI IMG/M metagenome (GOLD analysis project Ga0194037, IMG submission 148653) | Anoxic zone freshwater microbial communities from boreal shield lake in IISD Experimental Lakes Area, Ontario, Canada - Jun2016-L304-6m | ecosystem: Environmental > Aquatic > Freshwater >...
AGAGAATGCAGTGGTGAAGCAATGGCGGCCATACTAGTGGCACCAATTTGTTGTAAGAATTTTCTTCTTGAGCCTGGATTTTCCTGTTTCATAATTTGGAACGTTTTAATAAATAAGTTTAATTTTTTTAAGAAGCGTTTCTAAAGTTATATTTTTAATTCTTTCTGAACAATACAATGGGAGGTTTTTATTTAAATGGCAATTGAAATTTTTGTTTTCATAATACACTGACATACAATGGCTTATTACATCTGCGTTACTAATTTAAAATCAATTTGATATCCATTATTAATAACGACCTTTATGCTATTATTAGAAAAAATATTTTATGACCATTAAGTTGATAAAAAATAGATCAGATATTGGTGCTGGTACCAGAGGGTCAGATATGGGCATTGATGCTATTGAAATTGCAGCCATCAATAGTAGTAATGACTTTTTTCATAAACATTTATTTGAGGATGTACCCACGCATAATGAAACCATTTACAATAAGGTCAATAATAATTTTGCCAAAAGAATTGAGCATGTGGCAGAGCAATGCGCAAGAGTAGCAACTGTTGTTGAAAAAAGTATGAAAGATGGTTTTTTCCCAATTGTATTATCTGGAGATCATTCTTCTGCGCTAGGTACCATTAGTGGTATTAAAGCAGCCCATCCCACTAAAACATTAGGAGTGATTTGGATAGATGCGCATGCCGATTTACATTCACCATTTACATCACCCTCGGGCAATATACATGGCATGCCATTAGCAGCTGCTTTGGGATTAGATAATTTAGCTTGTCAAATTAATGAACCAGGTGAACCTACTTTGACCCACTGGGAATATTTAAAAAATATAGGCATTGCAGGACCTAAATTTGATCCCGAACATTTAGTTTATTTTGGACTTCGAGATTTTGAGGCACCTGAAGAGCAATTGATTCTTCTAAATCATATCAAAACTTACAAAGTAGAAGAACTAAGATTTAGAGGATTGCAAGTAGGTGTGACAGAAGCTATTGAACAATTAAAAAATTGCGACCTTATTTATATTTCCTTTGATGTAGATTCTATGGATTGCGACTCTGTGTCTTATGGTACGGGCACCCCAGTGCCAATTGGTTTTTTTGCCAATGAAATCATTGGAATCATTGAAGCTTTTATAGCTACTAAAAAAGTTGCTTGTATTGAATTTACTGAGATTAATCCTTTGTTGGACAATAAGGGTAACAAAATGGCGGAGACCGCTTTTCAGGTATTAGATCATATAACGGCCAAGTTATAATTTAAGCATAAGTATATTCTGCCTCTATAACTCCTTGCATGTTGTCATTTTGAATTTCTTTTATTAAATCATGCATAGTAATGATGCCACAAAAAGAAAAATTATCAAAAACAGGCAAGTAAACCACATTATGTATGATTAGCGTATTTAAACAAGTCTCAATGGAATCGTCGTAATTTACAATTGGCAAGCCATTAAGCATAATTTCTTTTGTTTTTATATTTTTAGCCAGTTCACCATAGGCAATAAATTGTTTTGCACAACTATTTTCAGTGATTATACCAAAATAATTATCATTCTCTGAAACAATAGCAAAATCTATATCTCTTCTACTCATTAAATCAAGAGCATCTAAAACACTATCATTGGGTTTGATGTAATTAAAATTGTAAGGTTTGATTTCAAGTAGCTCATGTGCTTTTTTCATAAAATTCAATTAAGTCATGTAAAGTAGGCAAGGGGCACGATAATTACTATGATTGATATCACAGCTATTGATGATATGACTAAACTCAGAAATCACTCAAAATGGTTGTAAATTTATAGTATGGGAAGAATTGATTTAAACTGGATTCAAGCCAATGTTCATCCAAGGCGGCTAGATGGGCACAAAAAATCATTTGGCCATGTTTTAGTGATTGCAGGAAGTGAAGGAAAAGCCGGTGCTGCCATTTTATGTGCTCGTGCTGCTTTGAACAATGGCTGTGGAATGGTCACCGCCATGGTTCCAAAAGAAGCTGTTTCAATTTTATTAGCAGAAAGTCCTGAATTGATGTATGTAACAGATAAAAAAATTACTGCTATAGATTTAACTCAATTTGATTGCATTGCGATTGGACCAGGTCTTGGTGTTCATGAGGCTTCAAAAAATATTTTAATACATGTGATGACGCATTATAAAGGCCCTTTAGTGATAGATGCAGATGCCATTACATTAATTGTAGGACATTGGAATTTATTACAACTCAATCATATTCTCACTCCCCATCCTGGTGAATTTGCACGATTACAAGGGTTTGATTATGATCCAAATGAACGCGAAAAGCAAGCTAAAGATTTTATAAAAGAGAATGCAGTGAACCTGGTATTAAAAGGCGCCCATACCATTGTTGCCGCACCCAATGAAACTCTAATGACAAATACAACTGGAAATGATGGTATGGCTACTGCAGGCACTGGAGATGTTTTAACAGGCATGATTGCAGCTTTATGCGCTCAAGGCTATGCACCATATAAAGCAGCCTGCATTGGTGTTTATATGCATGGTTTAGCAGGAGATATTGCAGTGCAAAAAAAATCAAAAGCAACCCTGGTGGCTTCTGACCTCATTAATAGCTTAAGTGAAATTCAACTCATCGACTAAACCATTCAGCTTGGCTTATTGACCTAATTACAAATCTTCTAAAAATTTGTATATTTAAATAATAAATCATTTATTAGTCAATTTAAAAATGTCAGAAAAATTAGCCAATCCAGTCAAAACCTACCATAGTGTATGGGTAAAAATTTCACATTGGGTGGGCACTTTGGGCTTTTTATTATTGGTATTTAGTGGTGTTGAAATTATCATGGTGCATCCAAGATTGTATTGGGGCAATGCAGGCAATGATTTGATGCCAGCTTTATTTGAATTTCCTATCAGTAGAAATTATCATCATGGTGGTTGGGCGCCAGCACAAGCCATTTTTGATCAACCCAATTCGCCTATTTCAGCAGGCCGTACCTATGAAATTTTTAATCAAAACGGATGGGGAAGAAGTTTGCATTTTTTAGCAGCTTGGATCATGGTATTTAGTGGAGTGTATTATTTAGTCATTGCTATTTTTTCAGGCCATATCAAAAACAATCTAATTCCAAGATTAAAAGAATTGACTCTCGAAAATTTTGTAAAAGAAATTAAAGAACATCTTAAATCAAGCATCGCCTATTTGAAAGGTCCTCAATATGGCTTATTACAAAAGATAAGTTATTTAATGGTCATTTTTATTTTACTGCCTACGATTGTCTTAACGGGACTTACCATGTCGCCTGCTATCACTGCTTCCTATCCTTTTTTATTAACTATATTTTTTGGTGCACAATCTGCACGCACAATACATTTTTTCGCAGCAGTATTGTTAGTACTCTTTTTATTAATTCATATTTGGATGATTGTAAAGTCTGGTTTTAAAAAGCAGCTCTTAGCAATGTCTGTAAAAAAATAATTAAAATGGAAAAGAAAAATATCATCACTCGAAGAACTGCGTTGATCACTGGTGTATCTGCCATGGGCTCTATTTTATTAGGAGGATGCTCCAAGCCTACGCCACCCACTTATGGACATTTACTAAGAATGGGCGATATCTTTACATATGAAGCACAAAGATCCCTATTGAATGTAAGGGCTTTATCAAAAGAATACAATAGAGCTGATATTTCTTCTTTTCCTGCTACAGGTTCTATCAATCCTTCCAATCCCTCCTTGCCTGGTTTTAGTAAAGACTATGAACTTTTGCATCGTAATAATTTTGCCCAATGGAAATTATCTATCGAGGGTTTAGTAGCAAGGCCTGCTAGTTATTCTTTGGATGATCTTCAAAAATTTAAATCAAGAACTCAAATTACACGCCATACTTGTGAAGAGGGATGGTCTGCTATTGGAGAATGGACCGGTGTACCTTTAGGCGTTATATTACATCATGCAGGAATTATGCCCAAGGCTAGATTTGTAACTTTTTACAGTTATGACGATTACAATCAAAGTTTTGACATGATTGATGCCTTTCACCCTCAAACCATACTTGCTTATGGAATGAATGGTAAAAATTTACCCATACAACACGGAGCGCCCATTCGTGTGAGAATGGAAACCCAAATAGGGGGCCAAAGCATTAAGTATCTTAAACGTATCGTGGTCACAGAAAACTTTGTAGATACCAATAAGAATGGCGACAGCGGGTGGGCTTGGTACATGGGGATTTAATTTAGCCATCCCTTTAATCAAATAGGTTGAATTCTGTCATTTTTTACTAAAAAAATAAGGTATTTTTAGCCTCTATTTTAATGGAGGATGTTTAAATATTGCATACTATGTCAAAAATGAATCTTAAAGTAAACGGTAAAAAATACGAGCTAGATCTGGACCCAGCTACTCCGGTATTATGGGTATTAAGAGACCATCTTAATTTAATTGGTACCAAATTTGGTTGTGGCGTAGGTGCTTGTGGCGCTTGCACCATTCATTTAAACGGGCGTGCATTAAAATCTTGTCAATTGCCAGTGTCTGCTGTAGGTGCACAAGAAATTACCACCATCGAAGGTATTGTTGAAGAAATAGGTGCATTGCATCCTGTTCAAAAAGCTTGGTTGGAATTAGATGTAGCCCAATGCGGTTATTGTCAAACAGGACAAATTATGGCAGCAGTTTCCTTGCTAAAAACCAAACCTAATCCAACCGATGATGAAATAGATGCTGCCATGACAGGAAATTTATGTCGTTGTGGAACTTATGTTAGAATTAAAGCAGCCATTCATCAAGCAGCAAAATCAACCACCAAATAAAAATTTTTAGACAATGGAAAAGATAAAAGAAAATTATAGCCGTCGTTCCTTCCTAAAAGTTTCTACTTTAACTGGTGGTGGAATGATGATTGGATTTAATGTATTGGCCAATTTAATTCCTAACGAAGCCTTAGCAAGCAAAGCTGCGGTGCAAGACTGGATTGAATTGAATGGATTTATAAAAATTACACCCGATAATCAAATAAAAATATTTTGCCCCAATCCGGAATTTGGAACCAATGTGATGACCTCTCTTCCAATGATGATTGCAGAAGAACTAGAAGTGGATTTTAGTAAAGTGGTAGTTGAAATGGGTGATTTTGATACACCCCGTTTTAAAAGTCAATTTACTGGAGGAAGCATGGGGATGAAAAATGCTTGGATGCCTTTAAGAACTGCAGGTGCCACCGCAAGAGAAATGTTAAAGCAAGCTGCAGCCAATGAGTGGAATCTTCCTGTGTCAGCATTGACTGCCAGCAAAGGTTTGGTCTCACATCAAGGTTCCAATAAAACAGCTACTTATGGAGCATTGGCAACCGCAGCATCAAAATTAACAAAGCCAGAAAAAGTAAATTTAAAAAAGACAAGTGAGTTTACTTTAATAGGCACACCACAAAAAAATAAAGTAGGTAAAAATATAGTGGCAGGTGATTCCTTATTTACAATGGATTACAAACACGAAGGTATGTTGATTGCCATGACCATTCATCCCCCAGCCTTTGGCATGACCTTACAATCATTCGATGCAACAGAGGCATTGAAAATGCCAGGCATTAAAAATGTATTTGATATACAAGTATACAAAGATGATTATGAAAGAGGTGGATTTGATACCAGGGCTTTTAATAAATTAATTGCTGTAGTAGGAAATTCTACTTGGGAAGTAATGAATGCAAGAAAAAAAGTAGTAGCACAATGGGTACCCATTGAAACGACCAAAGAAATGGTGGCAGCTTGGGGTCGTAAAAAAGAAGAAATTACCCCAGCTGGATTAGAAAGTACGGTCGACCACATGAAACAAATGCAAGTGATGCAGAGCAAGCCAGGGAAAATTTTAAGAAAAGATGGAGATCCAGATGCTGCATTTGCCAAAGCTAAAAAAATATTGGAAAGAACTTATTCAGCACCTTTCTTGGCGCACAATCCAATGGAGCCCATTAGTTGCTTTGCACATATCACCGATGAAAAAGCATTTTTTGTAGCACCAATACAAATTCCAGAAATGATCAAACAAAATATCATTAAGAATTTGGATATTCCTGCCGATAAATTAGAAATGAAATTGGCAAGAATGGGTGGAGGCTTTGGTCGTAGGGCTTATGGGCATTATATTGTAGAAGCAGGCCATATTTCTAAAAAAGCCAAAGCGCCGATTAAATTAATTTATTCAAGAGAAGATGATTTAACCAATGGTATTTATCGTCCTACCTATATGGTTTCTTTTAAAGCAGCGATAGATGAAAATAATAAAGTGACTGCGATACATGTTAAAGGTGGTGGCATGCCCGAAGGTGCAGTTCATGAAAATCGTTTCCCTGCTGGGGCTTTTGAAAATTATATAGCTGAAGGATGGGAAATTCCTTCCAATATCACCATTGGTGCATTTAGAGCGCCAAGTTCTAATTTTATTGCGTCTGCTGAACAATCATTTATTGATGAGTTGGCAGAAACCATTGGCAAAGACCCTATTGATTATAGAATTGAATTGCTTAAAAAAGCAAAAGCAAATCCTGTAGGAAAAAACAATGAATATGATGCGGATAGATATATAGGTGTATTAGAATTGGTCAAAGAAAAATCAAACTGGGCAAGCAAGAACAATAAAAATTCAAAGCGAGGGGTAGCTGCTTATTTCTGTCACAATTCCTATGCAGCGCATGTAGTAGACATCGCTATGAGAAATGGCCAACCCTATGTAGAAAATGTAGTTACTGCGATGGATTGCGGATTTGTAGTAAATCCAGAAGGTGCAAAAAATATGGTGGAAGGTGCGGTGATAGATGGTATTGGCAATGCATTGTATGGCGGTTTGCAGATTGAAAAAGGTTCGCCTGTGCAAAAGAATTTAAATCAATACAGAATTATCCGCCATAAAGAAGCGCCTAAAAAAATTGACATTCATTTTGTAAAAAACAGCATCGATCCAACTGGCTTAGGTGAGCCGCCATTTCCTCCTGTCTTTGCTGCCGTAGCCAATGCTTTATATAAAGTAATAGGAAAAAGATTTTACAATCAACCATTCATTAATGACATTGTAAAAAGTTAATTGAATAAAAAAGTCGTTCAATAAAAAAAAGATTGCTTTCGAGGCAGTCTTTTTTATTAGAAAATAAATTTCAAATATGAAAAAAATAATCTTCTTCACTATTGTTTTAATAGTTGCTATAGGTAGTCAATCCTTTAATCAAACATCTCCACAAACAAGTATAAAAAACGGGCAAGCGGTGTATGAAACTTATTGCATCAGCTGTCATATGGAAGACGGTAATGGGGTACCTTCTGCTTTTCCTTCCTTGGTAAAAACGGGCAATCTTTCAGATAAAAACAGATTGGTAAAAATAGTATTACAAGGAATGCGTGGTCCAATCATGGTCAAAGGGGAAAAATATGATGCAGAAATGGCCAACATAGCTATTTCCGATCAAGAACTAGCAGATGTAATTAATTATATAAGAAATACTTGGGGTAACAAAGCGCCATTAATGAATGCAAGTGAGGTAGCCATTGCCAAAAAGGCTGTAGTCAAAGGCTATCAGCCTTATTAATTAATTTTTTGAATGAAAGAACTACAAGATATTGTAAATGCCTATGACTCTGCTAAAAAAGCAGGGCAAGCTTGTGTTTTGGCTACCGTAGTTCATTTAGAAGGATCATCTTATCGAGGACCAGGGGCAAGAATGTTGGTATTGGAAGATGGTTTAATGATAGGTGCCATTAGTGGCGGTTGTTTAGAAGGAGATGCTTTAAAAAAAGCCTTGTTAACTTTTACAGAAAAAAAATCAAGGCTTATTACTTATGATACCAGTCATGAAGACGATGCTAGTGTGGGCGTACAATTGGGTTGTGAAGGAGTCATACAAGTTTTGTTTGAATTTATTCAAATGAGCGATGCCTTTAATCCTATTGAATTGTTACGAATGGCCATTGCTAAAAGACAGGAAGCGGTTCTGGTTACACTGTTTAATTTAAAAGATAAAAGAGCAATTCAGATAGGTACTTGTTTATTAGCAAAACCTGATGGAGTAATCACATCATCTATTGATGACAATGATTTAAAATTAGCCATTCATCCAACGATAACAGAAATATTTACACAAAAAAAATCTTACTTCAAAGATTTTAGTTTGCAAGGAATCTTAACGAATGCCTTTATTGAATTCATAGTACCACCTATTTCCATAGTCATAGTGGGCGCAGGCAATGATGCCATACCCATGATGCAAATAGCCAGTATCTTGGGATGGGAAGTAAAAATAGTTGATGGCCGCAATACCCATGCCAAGGCAGATCGATTTATTAGTGCATGTCAGGTACTGGTAAGTAAACCAGCGGCAGTATTAGAACAAATAAAAATTGACAGCAGAACTTGTTTTGTGTTAATGACGCACAATTACAATTATGATTTACAAATGATGCAGGCATTGATTGAAACAGAAATAAAATACATTGGTTTATTAGGCCCTAAGAAAAAATTAGTAAAGATTTTATCAGATCTGAAGCTAAAAGGCGTAGAAATCACCGATGAAAAATTAGCAAAAATTTATGGTCCAACCGGTTTAGACATTGGCGCATCAAGCCCAGAAGAAATTGCTACCAGTATCATAGCCGAAATTCAAGCGGTATTTAATAACAAAGAAGGCACCATGTTAAAATGGAAGAAAGATCAAATTCATAGTGCATGAGTCATAGCCTAAAAAATTGCGGGATACTTATTGTAGCAGCTGGCCAAAGCAAAAGATTAGGCAGCCCCAAACAATTATTAATGTATGAAGGCAAAACTCTCATCAATCGACTTATTGATATTGTAAAAGAAGCCGTTGATTTCCCAATGGCATTGGTCTTAGGCGCCCATGCAGAAAAAATAAAACTACAATTATCTAATCCAAACATGTCTATAATAATAAATGAGCATTGGGTGCAAGGTATGGGAAGCTCTATCAGTATTGGATTGGAAGGCCTTATGCAAAAAAATCCAGCCATAGACGGGGTAATGATTTTGGTTTGTGATCAGCCATTTTTAAACAGAGAGCATATTCTTTCCTTAATGGATTTGCAAGCAAAATCGGATTTGCCCATGGCTGCCTGTTATTATGCGGGTGTATTGGGTACACCAGCAGTTTTCCATCAAAGCATCTTTCCCGAACTTTTGGCTTTGAAAGGAGATATGGGCGCAAAAAATATAATTAATCATCGCATTCAAGAAGTAGCTAAATTACAGTTTGATCAAGGGTTGTTGGACATTGACACCGAAGAAGATTATAAAAAATTAATGAAGGAAGCAGAATGATTCTAGATAAATTTAATAGGGTACACGATTATTTACGTATTTCCTTAACGGACAATTGCGACCTAAGATGTTTTTATTGTATGCCTGAGGAGGATTATCAATTTACGCCCAATCAACAATTAATGCAGGCAGATGAAATCGAAGCCATTGCAAAAGCTTATGTAGCCGAAGGAGTAAAAAAAATTAGATTAACAGGTGGCGAGCCCTTGGTCAGAAAAGATTTTGCAGATATATTAAAACGTTTAGGAAACCTGAAGGTCGAAATAACCATGACCACCAATGGAACACGTTTACATGAATTTTTGGACGTGATAAAAAGTTCAGGAATCCAATCATTAAATATAAGTTTGGATACACTTCAAAAAGATCGCTTCATTTTAATGACCAAACGCGATAAGCAAGAGCAAGTGATGCGCAATATCCAATTGATGTTGGACAACGGCATTAATGTAAAAGTAAATGTGGTCGCGATGAAGGGAGTAAATGACAAAGAAATTATTGATTTTGTACAATGGACAAAAGAGACGCCTGTGCATATTCGCTTTATTGAGTTTATGCCCTTTGATAGAAATAAATGGAACAGCGATAAAGTAATTACCCTGCAACAAATTTTGGATAAAGTAAGTACTCAATTTGAAATAGAACCTTTAAGTAGATTGCCCCATGAAACTGCTAAGAAATTTAAAGTACCAGGTCATGCTGGTACCTTTGCTGTGATTAGTACCATGACTGCGCCTTTTTGTGGAGATTGTAATAGAATCAGATTGACAGCGGATGGTAAAATGAAAAATTGTCTATTCTCCCAATCCGAAACCGACATTTTAGGGGCTTATAGAAAGGGAGAGGACATTAAGCCATTGATTTATCAAAACATCAGTGAAAAAAAAGAGGCATTGGGCGGACAGTTTACCATTGATATGGAAAAGATAGAAACAACAGCCTTACACAATAGAACCATGATCAGTATTGGTGGTTGATTTAGTATATTCGTAGTATGGAAACAATGATTTCAGTAGCGCGTGCATGGAGTTTAATAAAAGAGTATGTCATGCCGCTTGCTGCAGTGAAAATCAATTTAAAAGAGGCAGGTGGACTAGTGCTTGCCCAAGACATCATCGCATCCAAAGACATTCCAAGTTTTCCTCAATCCAATATGGATGGCTATGCATTTTGTTTCAACGAAAACAGCCATCAATATACCATCGTTGGGGAAGTGGCTGCAGGAGCCAGTCAAATAAAAGCACTTGAAAAAGGAACAGCTGTAAGAATATTCACAGGAGCTTCGGTACCCGAAGGTGCAGATACAGTATTGATGCAAGAAAAAGCAAAAATTGATGGAGTAGCATTAACCGTATTAGATGAAAAATTAAAAAAAGGAGATCATCTTCGAGCCATTGGATCAGAAATCAAAAAGGGAGAAAGGGCATTAGCAAAAGGTATGATTTTGAAACCAGCTGCCATTGGTTTTTTAGCGGGCATGGGTATCGATGAAATTATGGTTTATCCTACACCCAAAATAGGCATCCTTGTCACAGGTAATGAATTAAAAACAGTAGGTTCTGATTTAAAAGAGGGACAAGTATATGAATCTAATAGTTATACTTTAATGGCTGCCTTGGAAGTATTAAATATTAAAGAAATAAAAGTCAAGCAAGTAAAAGACGATCTTGTACAAATTGCAAATGAATTAAATAGTTTAATTAAGGAAACAGATATTGTATTAATGACAGGGGGCGTGAGTGTAGGGGATTATGATTTTACCTTAAAGGCTTTTGAGCATTGTCAAGTAAAAACTGTTTTTCATAAAATAAAACAAAAACCAGGAAAGCCATTATTATTTGGCCTAAAAGCTGAGAAAATTATTTTCGGGCTTCCAGGCAATCCCTCATCCGTGTTGACTTGTTTTTATGAATATGTATTACCAGCAATAGAAAAATTAACTTATCAAAATGTTTCACTAAAAGCGATACAAGCCCCCAATGCCAATGTTTTTAAAAAAGTACAAGGTTTAACACATTTTGCGAAAGCCATTTATAATGGGGAAAATATTACTTTACTTACTGGGCAGGAGTCTTATAAATTAGCCTCGTATGCAGTTGCCAATTGTTTGGCCATTTTGCCCGAGGAAGCGGAAGAAATTACCAAAGGTGCTATCCTCCATATTCATTTACTTCCATAAAACATTTTATGAGTATTATTTTTTTTATATTATTATTTGTTGTGGCATTATTGTATGCATCGGTGGGGCATGGCGGCGCCAGTGGTTATTTGGCCTTGATGGCCATTTATGGTTTTGCTCCAGAAGTAATGAAGCCCACGGCACTTATTTTAAATTTATTTGTCTCCCTTACCTCCTTTATTCTTTTTTATAGAGGTGGACATTTTAAATGGAAATTATTTTTACCCTTTGCCTTGGCCTCCATCCCCTTTTCTTTTTTAGGGGGCACCATTGCTTTGGACGCGCATATTTACAAAAAAGTATTGGGGGTATTGTTGTTATTCCCTGTCTTACGATTTTTTATTTACCCCAATACCGCAGATAAAGATTTAAAGGACTCCAATTGGCCTATCTCCTTATTGGTGGGCGCTATCATTGGTTTTTTATCTGGCTTGATAGGCATTGGTGGGGGCATCTTGCTATCACCAGTATTGTTGTTGTTAAGTTGGACCAATCAAAAACAAACAGCGGCCATTAGTGCATTGTTTATTTTTGTAAATTCGGTGGCAGGCTTGGCAGGGCAATGGTCTCATGGAATTAAATTGGAACCAGCTATGTTGAGTTTTGTAGCTATTGCATTTGTTGGAGGTATGGCTGGTGCATGGTTAGGGTCTTTAAAATTCAATCAGCAAATTTTAAAATATACTTTAGCCGTTGTCTTGTTATTGGCCTCTGTTAAATTAATACTAACGTAAATCATGAGCATTGAAATTATCTTTTTTGGTCAATTGGCAGATAAAACTGGATGCAGTAAAGTGGTGCTAGAGAATCCAGGTTCAATAGATGCATTGAATAAAATGATGAAAATACAATACCCTAATTTAGCTACTGCAAAATTTGTGATCGCAGTCAATAATAAAATAGCCTTGGACAACGAGTCTATTCATGATCATGCAAAACTTGCATTTATGCCACCATTTTCGGGCGGCTAATTTTTAAAAAAAATAATGAAAGAATTTATATTAAGATACCAACGACAAATTACTTTAGAAGGATTTGGTATGGAAGCACAAGAGAAGCTTTCAAAAGCTAAAATATTGGTCATTGGGGCTGGTGGATTGGGTTGTCCTATTTTACAATATTTAGCAGCAGCGGGTATCGGTTGTATTGGTATTGCGGATGAGGATACCATCCAATTATCCAATTTAAATAGACAAATATTGTTTGGGCAGGAAGATATTGGTAAATACAAAGTAGAGGTAGCTGCAGCTAAAATAAATGCATTGAATGATCATATACAAATCGTTTCTTATAGAGAAAGATTTGATCAACAAATGTGTATCGAGCATTTCCCTAAGTATGATATTATTGTTGATGCGACAGATAATTTCGAAAGCAGGTACATCATTAATGATGCTTGTGTATTATTAGATAAGCCTTTGGTATTTGGGGCTGTTTCGCAATATGAAGGGCAGGTTGCAGTATTTAATGTACTAAGCAATAATATAGCGGTTAATTATAGAGATGTTTTTCCAAGCCCACCTAAAAATGATGAGGTTTTGAATTGTGCTGAGGGTGGGGTTTTGGGGGTATTACCTGGAACCATTGGTGTGATGCAAGCTACCGAAGTCATTAAATTAGTTTCAGGGGTAGGTGCAGCCTTGACCAATCAAATGCTTACTTATAATGCTTTGACCAATCAATTTATTACTATCACATTGGTAAAAAATCCGGAAGCAAATAAAACAAGTCCTACTAGTTTGGATATCTTTAGGCAAACCAATTACGCGTATTTATGCAGTTAAAAAATATATTTCAAGAAGGCCCTATTGCAGCTAGTTTTATAGCGGATAGCATAGCCAAGCATGCCACTAAAACCGAAATTGGTGGACACAATATATTTTTAGGTCAGGTAAGAGCGGATGAATTTGAAGGTAAAAAAGTCATTGCTATTGAATACACCAGCCATCTGGATATGGCATTAGAAAAAATGCATGAAATAAAAGAGGCTATTTTTGCCAAATATCCACTTACTTGTATGCATGTGCACCATAGTTTGGGTGTAATCAAAGCCGGAGAAATTTGTTTGTTTGTATTTACTTCTTCTAAACACCGCAAAGCAGCCATAGACGCTTGCCAAGAATGTGTAGAAAGAATCAAAGCAGAACTACCTATTTGGGGAAAAGAAATCTTTGAAGGCGAAGGCTATCAATGGAAAGTTAATCAATAATCAATCAAGCGAAAGCAAAGAAATAGTATACCATGGTCAACATCACACATAAATCATCTACCCTAAGAAAAGCAATTGCAATTGGGCTTTTGAAAGTATCTAAACAATCTACTATTGATGCTATACAAAATAGAAAGGTACCTAAGGGAGATGTTTTTGAATTTAGTAGGGCAGCAGGCTTATTGGCCTGTAAAAAAACTTACGAAGTGGTACCCGATTGTCATCCTTTACCTATAGAATACACTTCCATTTCGCATGAAGTGGATGGCTTAACGATTAAAATTATAGTAGAAGTACATACCATTTATAAAACAGGCGTCGAAGTAGAAGCCATGCATGGAGTTTTGGTTACTGCCTTAACCATGTATGATATGTTAAAACCCATTGATGAAAATATTGAAATATTGCATATCAAATTAGAAGAAAAAAAAGGGGGCAAGACAGATATTAAATATGCTTATCCAGACAATTTAAAAGTAGCTGTTATTACCTGCAGTGATAGTATTGGCAAAGGCATTGGCGAAGATCTAAGTGGCAGTATTATTGTAGAAAATTTAAAAAAACATAAAGTAGCAGTAGCCCATAAAAAAGTAATTATTGATGATTTTGATACTATACAAAATGAAGCCAAGCATTTGGTACAAGAAGGCTATCAATTAATCTTATTTACAGGAGGAACCGGATTATCTGCAAGAGATGTAACCCCAGATGCTATTAGGCCTTTAATCGAAAGAGAAGTGCCTGGTGTGATGGAAGCAGTAAGAAATTATGGGCAAGAACGAACCCCCTATGCCATGTTAAGCCGCGGCATTGCTGGTTTTATAGGAGATAGTTTAATCATTACCTTGCCAGGATCACCAAGAGGCGCCGAGGAAAGTATGCAAGCCATCTTCCCCTATATCTTACATGTATTCAAAGTGAAAGAAGGAGTGAAGCATTAAAGTATTCGAATTCCATTTTTTGTTTAACTTTTATCCTATTTAGAATAATTACATTAAACCTATGTAAATCAATATATTATTTTTGATAATTTATTTTAAAATAGTAATTAAACTATATAAATTACATCTCAATAGATTTAATTCTATGATATCATTCTATTTTATTTAAAATGTAAATTTTATGGCAAAACATTTTGAAATGCTTAACAGCTTCATTACAAGGCATGTTGTAATGTCTGATGCTGAGTTATTGGCATTTAATCAAAAATGTGATATAGTTGAATTTTCAAAAGGGGAGCTCATTATGAAAGCGGGCGAAGCTCAGCAGCACATTTATTTTATTAATAAAGGGCTTGTAAAAAATTATATTGAAACTGAAACGGGGGAGACTAAAATTTACAATTTTAGAACAGAAGGTATGCAATTAACAGGCTATGCTGTATATAATTATAAAGATAACTTTAAGGCTTTAGTAAATATAAAGTGTATTGAAGATTCTACAATGGTACAAATACCTTTCTCAGTTATAAAATATGTAATTGAGGATATAAAGTCTGGGGAGCGCTTGGGAAGACATATGGCAGAAGGCCATGTAGTTGAAATGGTTAATTATATCATTGAAAGAGATTCTATGGCTATCATAGAAAGATATAATAGTTTAGAAGAAAAATATCCTAATATACATAATCGAATTCCTCAACGATTGATTGCATCCTATTTAGGCATTACGCCCGTTCATTTATCGAATTTAAAAAAGAGTAGAAAAATTTCTATAGAAAAAAAATCAGATTAGAATAATTAATTCATTTTTTATTGGGTCGAAATTTTTCGATGTTATTATATTAAATAATTTTTTTTCTATTTAATAGAATAATTACTAAGAAATTGGTTTACTTTATAACTTAGAACCTATTCTAAGTAAGCTAAAATTATATAAGTATATGCCAGCACATTTCGAAATGTTTAATCAATTTATCACGAAGCATGTAGAATTTACTGAAGTTGAATTAGTTGATTTTAATAAAAAATGCACACAAGTAAATTTTTCTAAAGGTGAGCTAATAATGAAGGTGGGTGAAATACAAAATAGCCTTTATTTTATTACAAAGGGTATTATTAGAAACTTTGTTGAAAATAAAAAAGGCGAAATAAAAATTTATAATTTCAGGTCTGAAAATATGACAGTTACAGGTTATGCACCTTATAATTATGAGGATAATTTAAAAGCTTTAGTAAATGTGGAGTGTTTAGAAGACTGCATACTAATAAAAGTTCCATTTGAAGCAATTAACTATGTTATCAATACTATGAAACTAGGAGACCGTTTAGGTAGGTATATGGCTGAAGCCCATGTGGTTCAAATGCTACATTATGTATTACAAAAAGATACCAAAACGATTATTGAAAGATTAGATAGCATTGATAAAAGTTTTCCTAATATACATCAGCGTGTTCCTCAATACATGATTGCCTCCTACTTAGGCATAACGCCTGTTCACTTGTCTAATTTGAAAAAGAAAAGAAAGCCTTTAAAACAGTAGCATCTATACAAAAACAACACTAAAATAGATCTAGTGCTGGTTTTGTATCAAATAACTTCGAATTTATTAGCTTTCAATTTTTGGTGCTTTTGCCTCTTTTATACCTGCTTCATATTGAACATCTAAACCATGAGCAACTACTTTAGTATTTTCATATACATCAAATTTAACCGCCTTACCCCATTTTAAGGTTATAAAGTGAACCCCTTTATTTTCGTAGGCTTCTCCATTTAATAAGGTACAAGTAGCAGTCCAACGGGCTATTACTAGCGTATTTCCTGGCCCACCTTTTACTTGAATATCTGTTATTTCAAATTTAAGCGCTGGCAGCACAATATTTACTCTTTTAAACCATCTTAATAAGCTTTCTTTATCGTGACGAGTTCCACTTAAACTATTATCTCCTGCAAAGGTATGTTCTAAAGTTTTATCTGAAACCCCAGACATAATTTCTTCAGGACGATGTTCCTCAATTGCTTTAAAGTTATTTCTTACCAGTTTCTTTACAATATTATGATAAGGGTTAATGCCCAAAGCCATTGCAGTATTCACAACAACTAATAATAAAACCAGAACTAATGTGAGTGTTTTCATATTTATAATTTTTAAAATTGAAAATAAACACAAAAAATTTATAAAAACTGAAATACTGTTTAATAAAAACAAACTATTAAACTATTTTAATAAACTAATTGCATATATATATTGCGAAAAATTTCTAGTTATTATATATTTTGATAATTCTCTTAAAATACTTTAACGTTTTCAACTAATTCTAAAACGTTAAAGTATTTTAACGTCGAATAATATCTGGAGTATTTTCTTTGTGCGTTAAAATAGTATAAAGAAAATACAATGAGGTTAGCTATTACATTTTCAAATAGAGTTTTAAGTATTTTTTTACTTACCATTTTCCTAGGCAATGCAGTTCATGCTCAAACTTTAACTAAGAAGCAACAGGATAGTGCTTTTTTACTACATCCTGGTCAGGAGCGCATTCGAAAGATTAAAAAATCGTTGGCTAAAACTTTTGTAAACTTTACAAGTAATGACCTTTCCTTATATGGGTCTTTGAATTTATCTAAACAAAAAATTAATGATAATGGCATAACGGCTCCTATTAATTATTTATACAACAATGTTAATAGTAATACATATGAGGCTGGCTTTAGTGGAAGTTTTAGAATAGATGGCATTTATAAAGAAAAACATCACTATTCATTCAGTTTTGGTATTAATAGAATTACTGCAGGTAATTATTATCAGAATATACATAGTTTATCTCCCTTTATTGATGACTTCACTCTTTTCAAGGCAGACAATGCATTTACCACAATAAATATAGCTGCGCATTATAAAAAATTGCTTCCTGTAGGAGACATGAACAAGTATAAGTTCTATGCAGTAATAGGTCCCAGCATCGATTATAAAATTTCTAATATTAGTAATGAAAATTTAATAAATGGAGCTGGGAATAGAGCCATTATGAATGCAGATTTTGGTGCGGAGTTTGATAACAAAGGCTACTATGTGCTATTTGCTCATTACAAGTATGGTGTGAATATGAAAAGTTCTTCAGTACCTATTCAATTAAACCGATTTGAAATGGGCATGGGCATGAAACTCAATGATCTATTCTAAAACTTTAATCAAGATGAAACAATTATATACACCCATTGTAGCCTTTCTCCTCTTAATACAATTTTCTTGTAACAAAGAAACGTCCAATACACAAATTGAAGTGATGAATAATTTACTTACCAATAAAAACTGGTATTTAGATTATAGCATTACAGAAGATTTGACTTCAACTACTCCAGTAGTCTATAAAACCTATGTAGGGCAATCTACCTATATTATTACTTATTTAAAAAATGGAACCACCAAAGACTCTGATGGTTTGAGTGGAAGCTATACAGTTGAATTGGTTCGTAATCAATCACAAATTCATGTGCAAGTTAAAACAACTAATGGTAATCCATTGGAAGTTATTTATAATATTATTTCAGTGGGTGCAAACAATTTGGTTTTATCAAAACTAGTATCGGGACCTACCACTAGATTATACTTTACAACTAAGTAAAAAATCAGCTATAGATGAATCGATTACTAAAATTATAATAATGGAAATAAATATGGAAGCTAACATAGTAAAATTATCAAATAGAGAAACAGAGGTTTGTAATTTAATGCTAAGTGGTAAAAGTACGACTAAAATTTCTCAGGTTTTGAATATCAAATGCAATACCGTATCCACCATTAAAAAATCAATTTTTTTCAAAACCAATACAACCAATATCATCGAATTGTATGAGATTTATAAACAAGCATAATATCATTTTACTTTTTATTCTTCTGTTGTGTACTAAAACGCAAGGTCAAACATTAAGTGGCTATGCTTTGAATATGGGCGGAGACTATAGTAGCACCATGGAATGGAATATTGGTGAATCTGTTTCCATTGCCAATTTTAAATCTTCTGCCTATGCTTTAAATACAGGTTTATTGCAACCTATGACTACTGTAGTTACAGGTATCAATGAATATGGCCCAACTGCATTTGGCATCCAAGTAGTGTTAGGCCCTAACCCAACAAGCAAAATACTTCATATTAAAGCAAGCTTTAATGAAGTAGGAAATTTAACAATGCAATTATTTGATAGTAAGTCGGCCATTGTATCTACACAAGAATTGGGAACAATTTTTAATATTTATGAAAATGAAATCTTTTTAGAAACCCTACCTGCCGGCGCCTACTATTTGAATATTTATTTTAAGTCAATGGATGGGAAGATCAAATCCGGCATCTATAAAATTATGAAACTATAAAGTAGAAATATACAATTAACACTATGAAAAAATATAATTTAATAATAAAATGTTTGTATACATTATTTCTTGTAGCATTTTTGAACAATGTTAATGCACAAACTGGTTTAAATTTTCAGGGAGTAGCAAGAACTTCTAATAATGTACTACTTGCTTCGCAAGACATTACTGTAAAATTAAGTATACTTCAATCGAGTACTTTAGGCATTCCCGAATACGTTGAAATCAGAAAAGTCAAAACCAATGCACAAGGATTATTTACGCTTGTGATAGGTGATACCGGAACCATTAGTACTTTAGGTAATTTTTCAGAGATAGATTGGAAGTCAAATCCCAAATTTTTAAAAATAGAATTTGATCCTACAGCTGGGAATAATTTTATTACCATGGGTATCACTCAATTCCAATATGTAGCCTATGCAAAGTTTGCCAATAGCGTTCCTGCAGAAAATTTAGTAGGTGTTGTTCCAGTTGCTCGGGGGGGCACTGGATCAAGCAGCCTTTCTTCGCTAAAAACTACATTGTCAATAGATAAGGTTAACAATACAGCTGATTCACTTAAGCCCATCAGTAAATTAACACAAACTGCATTGGAGCTTAAATTGAATGCAGCGGATACTTCTAAATATACAAAAACCGTTTATTCAGATTCTGTATGGTTAAAAAAATTAAACATTGCAGATAGTGCTAACGCATATGTCACTCCCTTCAAGCTAACTTCATATAATTTAACTAAAGGAAATGGAGCAGTAAACATCGATACCACTAGCTTATCCAATCGAATTAATTTAAAATTCAATAGCACAGATACCACTATTTTGTTAAGAAAAACGGATACTTCAACATTATCTAATAGAATCAATTTCAAACTAAATATAACAGATACTACACTTTTATTAAGAAAGGCAGATACCACAAGTTTATCTAATAGAATTAATTTAAAACTAAATATAACAGATACAACATTATTATTGAAAAAATCAGATACCACAAGTTTATCTAATAGAATTAATTTAAAACTAAATATAACAGATACAACATTATTATTGAAAAAATCAGATACCACTAACTTATCTAATAGAATTAATTTTAAATTAAATATTTCAGATACTTCTAATTTACTCAGGAAAACTCAGGTTGGGGTTATCAATGGAGTTGCCAACTTAGATGCTGCTGGAAAAATTCCTTCCGTTCAAATACCGGCTATTTCCTTTTCATCGGTAGATGTTGTTAATAATTTAAGTGAGATGTTAAGCTTGCCTTCTACTAGGCTTATTGGAAGTATAGTAGTAAGATTAGATTCAAGTAAGAATTTTGTTTTAGCAAATTTACCTGCAAGTAATAGAACCAACTGGATTGAATTAGTAAATCCCACGAACGTGCAAGTAGTAAATGGTATAGCAGGTACTAATATTACATTAAAAAAATCTGATTTTACAGATTTAGCAAATGTAGACAATACGAGCGATGAATCTAAACCACTTTCTCTAGCTACAAGAACTGCATTGGCGTTAAAATTAAATATTTCAGATACATCGCGCTTATTAAAAAAATCGGACACTTCTTTTTTATTGCAAAAAGTAGATACAGCAGTAATTTTAGCGATGTATGCTAAAAAATTTACCAAAGATGTTACAGTAAATTTTGGTGGCGGAAATTTAGGGAAATATGCCAATGGCAGCACCATCCCAGCTACTGGAAAAACTTTAGATGAATTTTTATATGACATTGTAACCTTGGCTTTTCATCCTTCTTATAATTTACCCTCTGTTACAATTAGCGCCACTCCTGCCTTTGGTTCATATGAAATTGGATATAATCCTGGATTAGTAATTCTTTCCTACAATTTCTCTAAAAATGATGGAGGGGATGCTATAACTGCCACATTTAATAAAGGGGGAGTCTCTTTAGGTACAGGAGTATATGTAAACACACCAGGAACTATTACAAATACTATTAGTTATGGGGTAAACGTAAGTTTTGGGGCTGGTACTACGGTAAAAAATAACAATATAGGCCAACCAGATCCATATGGACAAATCACCGCAGGATCTGCAAGTTCAAGTTCAAATTATTCAACTTTTTCTAAAAGATATTGGGGTGGATTAAATAGTCCTTTTAATTCTACAACTATATATGATATCACTACTTTAAGTCCATTACCTAGTTCAGATAATTTGGGGGGAAACAAAAGTTTATTAACAAATATTAGTATTACAGGAACGCAGTATGCTTATTATGCTTATCCTGCCACCAATCCTGATTTAACTTCTATCATGTATAATAATTTTGAAAGTATCAATACGTTTAATCAGACGATAGTACATATAAAAAATGCTCAAGGATATACACAAGATTATAAAGTATATACTTCCATTAATCCATTAAGTGCCACTTTAACTTCCATCTCTTTTAATTAAATAGTAAAATGAAAAAAATAATTCTTTTAATTGTAATTATAGTTTCTATTAGCTATAATTTAAAAGCTCAAATAGCACTTACCGGAAATATTACCACTGCTGGTGTAGCGGTTTATCCAACACATATAGATAGTTTAGGAAGGGGCGGTTTAATGGTTATGCCAGATTTAACTACAAGAAATGACATTCCAGTAAAAAGAAGAAAACAAGGGATGTTGGTCTATGTGCAAGCCAACGATTCTTTGTACAAATTATTAACTGCAGACCTAAGTAATTCTGGTTGGGTAGCTATGGGCTTCCTATCACAACAAAAATTAACCGACTCCTTAAATGCCAGATTAAAATCAATAGATACTTTGAGTTTGTCTACAAGAATTGACTTAAAAGCCAATGCAGGTGTAATTTCAGACGTGACTTCACTTATAGCCAATAAATTTAAAACAAGTGATACTTCCTTTTTGTTACAAAAAGCTGATACCGCCAGCTTGTCCAATAGAATAAACTTAAAAACAAATACAGTCGACTTTACTACTTTAACAGCTGCAGTTGCTACTAAATTTAAAACTACAGATACATCTTATTTGCTACAAAAATCGGATACTGCTAGCTTATCAAACAGAATCAATTTAAAAATTGAGACTAGTAAGATTGGCGCAAAAAATGGCGTAGCTAGTTTAAATTCAGCTGGAGTAATTCCTTCTGATCAAATTCCTCCTATTTCATTTTCTTCTGTAGATGTGGTCAACAACCTAACAGAAATGTTAAGTTTTACCAATGGAACTGGATTGTCTACAGATAGATTAGTAGGAAGTATAGTAGTTAGGTTAGATTCTAGTAAAAACTTTGTTTTGGCTCGTCAACCTGCTAGTATACGATCAAATTGGACAGAATTATTAACACCTGCACCACCTGTTCAATCTGTAAATGGGCATTTAGGAACAGTTTCAATAACTCCACTTGATTTAAAATTAGACAGTATTGACAATACAAGAGATGTAGATAAGCCAATTTCAAATCCTACAAAAAGTGCATTGGCTTTAAAATTAAAAATTACAGATACTGCTTATTTATTACAAAAATCAGATACGACAAGTTTATCCAATAGAATTTTTGTAAATGGTGTTGCCATTACGACCGAAACCTCAAGAGCAGCAGCAGCAGAAACACAACTTACAAATAATATTACTACTAACACGAATAGTATAACTTCAAATACTAGTTCAATTGGTACTATAAATACCAATGTAAGTGCAAATACTTCAAGCATTACAGCGCTTAATACAAAAATAATTTCTAATACAGCAAGTATTACAACAAACACTTCTGATATTTTATTAAGGGCAACCATATCTTCACCTTCTTTTACTGGTACACCAACTGCTGCAACTGCAATTGCCGGGACCAATACCACACAATTAGCAACGACTGAATTTGTTAGATCTGCAGTTACTTCCATAACAGGATTATCCAATACAAATTTATCTGGAAATGCAGGCATCACCGATGCTAACTTAGCCACTATATCAGCAGCAAATAAAGTAAGTAATAGTGCTACATCTGCAACAGCAACAAATACTTCAAATACAATTGTAGCTAGAGATGGTATAGGAAATTTTACGGCTAATAGTATTACTGCAAGTTTAAATGGTACTGCTTTAAATGCAACCAATATAGTGGGGGGTACTGCAGGGTCTATGCCTTATCAAACTGCTAGTAATTCAACTGGTTTATTAGCAGCTGGAACAGAAGGTCAGTATTTACAATTAACAAGTGGTTTGCCTTCTTGGAAAACATTATCTACTACAGTAAGCTCATCAAGTATCACTGGAACACTTTCCCTGCTTAATGGGGGAACAGGTCAGACAACTATTGCAGGGATACAGTCTGCATTAGGTTTAACAGGTACTACAGTAGCTATCGGAGGGGCAGCAGGACAAAGTTCCCAAGGTACTAGTTCCGTAGCTATTGGAGCAGCAGCAGGACAAACATTACAAGGAAGTTCTTCCGTTGCATTAGGTTATGTAGCAGGATTCTCCAATCAAGGCAATAGTTCCGTAGCCATTGGTAGCAATGCAGGACAAGTTAGCCAGGCTGCGAATTCAGTTGCAATTGGTTATGCTGCATCACAAAATAGTCAGGCTGCTAATTCAGTGTCTATGGGGGCCTATTCGGTTGCTGGTTATTCCAATTCAACAGCAATTGGTTATGGAGCAGTAAGTACTGCGGCAAATACCATTCAATTAGGTGCAGATGGTACCAACGGAGTGGGTGGTGCTACAACAGCTATTTCTAATGTAAAAACTACCGGTACTTTAACAGCTGGTACTGTAACCTATCCAAATACACATGGAATAAATGGGCAGTTATTAACTACTACTGGAAGTGGAACTTTAACATGGACGGCTGCTTATGCCCCTAATGATGCAACAACTACGTCAAAAGGTATTATACAATTAGCAGGAGATTTAAGAGGAACTGTAACCTCACCCACTGTAAACACAGTAGGAGGTGTAAACTCAGCTACTATTTCTACTTTTGATACAAGAATTACTTCTGCTTCAAATAGTATTACTTCATTAACTAGTAGTATATGGTCCAATACCTCAAGTATTACTTCATTAACGACAAATTCAGTTCCATATACAGGAGCAACAAAAGCTGTTAATCTTGGTGCTTATGATTTAACTGTTAATGGACTAACTATAGGAATGGGATCCGGTGCTGCTTCTACTAATACGGTTATTGGTAATGGAGCAATTTCCAACATCAATAATACTGGGGTTAACAATAGCGCAATGGGATATAATTCACTTAAATCAAATACCACAGGATTGTCGAATACCTCTAATGGAGTTTCATCACTATTTACTAATAGTTCTGGTTCTTATAATAATGCTAATGGAGTGAGTGCGCTTTATTGGAACTCTAGTGGAAATTATAATCTAGCCAATGGATTTACTTCGCTTCTTAATAATACAATTGGGTCCTACAATACAGCTATTGGTAAGGCTTCTTTATCTACCAATACTTCAGGCAATCATAATACAGCAGTTGGTAATATGGCCAATGTGCTAAGTTTTAATTTAGAAAATGCTACTGCCATTGGAGATAGTGCCATTGTTGCTGCAAGTAATTCTATTCAATTGGGAAATACCAATGTAATCAATGTAAAAACTTCTGGCACCTTAACATTAGGTGCTGTTACTTATCCAAGCATACATGGAAATATTGGTCAAGTATTAACCACTACAGGTAGTGGAACTTTAACATGGACAGTTGCCTATACTCCTATTGATGCATCAACTACTGCAAAAGGTATTATTCAATTAGCAGGTGACTTAAGAGGAACAGCAGCATCGCCTACAGTGAATACAGTTGGTGGTGTAAACTCAGTAACTATTTCCACTTTTGATACTAGAATTTCTTCAGCAACATTAAGTTTAACTTCAGAAGTTACAAGAGCAACTACAGCAGAAGCTGCTAATACTTCAAGCATCACTTCTAATACAGCATCTATAAATACATTAAACACAAATGTGGCATCCAATACAGCAAGTATTACATCTAATACAGCATCAATAAATACATTAAATACAAATGTTGCATCTAATACTTCAAGCATTACTTCTAATACATCATCTATAAATACATTAAACACAAATGTGGCATCTAACACTGCAAGTATTACTTCACTAAATACAAGTATTCTTGCATCTACTATTACAGGAACTGTTGCTGTAGCAAAAGGAGGAACAGGACAAACAAGTATTGCAGGCATTCAATCTGCTATAGGTTTAACTGGAGCGAATGTTGCTATTGGTGAATCGGCAGGGGCTACTACACAAGGTACAAATGCTATTGCAATTGGTAAACAAACCGGTATGTCAACTCAAGGTGGTAACTCAGTTGCGATTGGAAATCAAGCAGGGAAAACAACCCAAGGTGGTTTGTCAATTGCGATTGGTCCTTTAGCAGGACAATCTAATCAAGGAGCAAATTCAGTTGCTATGGGTTATCTAGCTGGAAATAATTATCAGGGTGCTAATTCAGTAGCTTTAGGAGCTGGTTCTGCTTCTGCTGGTAATTCAACAGCTGTTGGTTATTATGCATCAAGTGGAACCTACTCTTCCACTGCTTTAGGTGGTTATGCATCAGCTGGATATGCTAACTCAACAGCCATTGGTTATCAAGCATCCACTTCAGCACCCAATACAATACAATTGGGTGCTGATGGAATATCTATTGCAGGTTCTACTGCTATTACCAATGTAAAAACAAGTGGTACAATTACAGCAGGGGCTATTACTTATCCCAATATAGATGGATTAAGTGGCCAAGTATTAACCACTACAGGTAGTGGAACTTTAACATGGACAGTTGCCTATACCCCCACCGATGCATCAACTACTGCAAAAGGTATTATACAATTAGCTGGAGATTTAAGAGGAACAGCGACATCACCCACTGTGAATACTGTTGGCGGTGTTAACTCAGCTACCATTGCTACTTTTGATACAAGAATAACATCTGCTACAAATAGTATAACAACAAGTATAGCAAATTTGTCAGGATCTCGCGTAGCTATTGGAACTCAAGCTGGCACTATATCTCAAAGTATTGATGCTGTAGCCATTGGAACTCAAGCTGGTAAAAATACACAGGGTACGAATTCAGTAGGACTGGGAACAAATGCTGGCCTTAATTTACAAGGGGCCCAATCGGTGGCCATTGGGCCTTATGCCGCACAAGATAACCAACAAGGATTTTCTGTTGCTATAGGATATGTTGCAGGTGGTACCAGCCAAGCTAGTGCATCAGTGGCAATTGGTGCTGGATCAGGATCTAATAATCAAAGTGCTGGCGCTGTTGCATTAGGAGCAGATGCAGGAAATACAAGTCAAGGTAGTCATGGTGTTGCCATCGGATATTTAGCAGGAAATGCAAATCAAGGCGATAATTCAGTAGCCATTGGAACCAATGCTGCCCAAACTGGACAAGGTCAAAATGCAGTGGCTATAGGTATTTCATCAAGTAGTGCTGCAAATTTTTCTACTGCCATTGGTCCTAATACTGCAGCAGGTTTTACCAATTCAACCGCTATTGGTTATCAAGCAACCGCTACTGCAGCGAATACCATTCAATTAGGTAATAGCAGTGTAACCAGTGTAAATACAAATGGTGCAGTGAATGCAAAATCATTTTATTTAAATGCTTCTAATGCAATTACTGCGGCGGCATCCACCACCATCGATTTATCACTTAGCAATATTTTTAAAGTAAGTCTTGGAACAGATATTGGTGCACTAAGTTTTACCAATACAAAACCAGGTACTTATATTATTGAATTTATTCAAGGTGGTACCTACAATGTAACATTCCCGACAACGAACTGGAAATGGGCCGCAGGTTTAATACCTATCATAACACAAACTTCAGGTAAAATAGATATCGTAACCCTTGTTTATGACGGGACTTATTATTTTGCCTCTACAGTTCAAAACTTTTAAAAATGAAATTATATTTTATTATACTAAGTTTTTTTGTAGTAAGTTATGCTAATGCACAAATAATGCCTCTGCCATTTATAGCCAATGGCAATGCTTATCCAACATCAATAGGGGCCAATGCTTCATTTGATATAGAATCCGTTACGTCGGGCTTGGCTGCAAATACTTATCCTGCCATCAAAAGCGACTTTTCTTTCACTTTTACAAATACAACACCCTATACTATTCAATTTTGGGTAGCTAAAAAAGTTTCAAATACTGCTTCAAGGGGGTTTATAGGATTCACCACAGCAGCGGACGGCTTATCCTATTCTGCAGGTAGTGTTTTATTTTATGAATATAGTGGCAGTGTTTTAAGAAATTTTGTAAAAGATAATTATTTAAATGACAATATTACGCTAGCAGGTTTTGCGCTCAATACAATGTATCAAATTACCACCACCTATGATGGAACCAATTGGAAAAATTATGTGAATGGACAATTAGTGAATACCAATAGAAATACGGCTACTTTTAATAGCACAGCTAATTTAATGCTAGGCAATATTGGAGGCTATACCAATATTGTATTAGATGAAGTTCGATTTTGGGACAAAGCACTCACTATAGATGAAATTGCAAACAACTGGAACAAACCTATAACAGGTATGGAATCTGGTTTAAAATTGTATTATAATTTCAACAATCAGGGCTATGCGGCAGAAGATAATACTTCTATAAAATACTTAAAAGATAAAAGCGTAAACAATTATAATGGAACATTTAAGAATATGGCCTTATCTAGTAGCCAGCAAAATTTTATAAGTGATATTTCTACAACTACCACTTATGATAGTTTAGTACTTTCAATAGATGCAAATAATCTTGATAATTACCCAGGCAACGGCCGTGGTACTGCTTATGGCAATACAAATAACAAAAGCGCTTTCATAGTACATGATCTTTTTTCAACTACTAATTTTATTTTTTACAATAGCGCAAGTTATACTGTAAATCAGTTTGCAGCTCCAATATTAAATGCAGATGGGGGCCGTTCTTTTTTAATGAACAATATTTATGGAAAAACAAATACTGCCTCTAGCATTTCAGGTTATGGAAGAAGGACGTTTGAAGCTTGGGTTAAATTTAATTCGCTCAGTAATAATTCAGTGGTTTCAATAGGCAATATGGCTAATTATGACTTATTTGAAATGGCAGCAAACAACAATAAATTAATATTAAGCATTGGAACAGATCTTACAAGTAATCTTAATATAAAAAGTAATAGAACTTTGAATACCAATACTTGGTATCATGTAGTCATAGTTTATAATCCTTATAACGCAAATGGTAAATTTTATTACTTATATATTAATGGATCATTGGATAATGATTATTTTACTGCACTAAGTGCAAGTCAAACAAGCATTGACGCTATTTTCACGCAACAAAATACAACTAATACGAATATTTATATAGGAAATAGTCTAAGGCCCTTTAATGGAAAGTTAGGCGTGTTAAAAATTTATAATAGAGAGATTAGTGCAGATGAGGTTTTAAATAAATATAATGCTACTAAGAGCAGATTTGGGTATTAATTATTTTAATTGAATGCTAAGATTTTTACATACTTAGAAAATTTTATAATTGTATTTTAATAAAAATACATATCATTAAAATAGTTTAATATTTTTCCTTTTTAATAAAATATTAAAACAGTTTAACCACTACTCATTTCTATTAATAGTATTTTTATTCTATCAAAATAAAAAACAGGGAAGCCGAAAACTGTATTTAGAGTAGGCGAAAATTATCATCGTATGAAAAATAAATTTCTTTCTTTTACAGTGGTATGTTTATTAAGTTTAAGTATGGCTTCTTGCTATACTGTTTCTTATGCAGTAGGCAGTGGTGCTCAGACTGGCGAAACTATTATTGAAAAAAATCATTACTTGGTTGCTGGCTTAGCACCCATTAAAACAGCTGACCCAACCAAAATGGCAGGAGATGCTAAAAATTATCAAGTAACTATTACACATACTGTAGTAGATGGGCTAATTAATTTGTTGACAAGTGGATTATATACGCCCACTACTACAATTGTAAAGAAGTAATTAGAATTATTTGAAAAATTTATTGAAAGAAAAAGTAGCTTAAAATTTGAGTTATTTTTTCTTTTTTATTTATGGCAATTTGTATTAGCATAATTACTAAGTACTTTTTCTAAAATAAAATATTAAAATAGTTTAAGAAGATATCATTGCAAAGAATTGTATTTTTATTTGCAAGAAAACTTATTACAATTAAATGATTTTATGCTTCAGAATATTTTAGTTAAAAAATCATTACTTTTTATAAGTTTGTTCTTTTTATTTATAAATGCTGAAGCACAGTCAGGTATATTTTTTCAAGCAGTTGCAAGAGACAATAATGCCAATCCTGCCAAAGACCGGAAAATTTATATAGAATCAAATATTATACAATCATCGCCCACTGGTACTAAAGTTTTGATAGAAGAACATCAAACCAATACCGATGCATTTGGGGTTTTTACTATTATGGTGGGTAATGGATTAAGACTTGGCGGAACTGCTGCTAGCCTAAGTGCCATTGATTGGGCTAATGGGCCTTATTATTTAAACATGAGAATTGCCATTACACCAGTAGGGGTTGGTGCTGATTGGGATTATACTAAGGAATGGTTGGATATTGGCACCACTATTTTTGGTACAGTGCCTTTTGCATTGTATTCGTCAAATGGGGCTAAAATAGACCAAAAGTTAAACACCTCAGATACCACAAAAATGCTAAGTGTTTATGCAAAGGCAAAAACTTTACAAACTTTGTCATCTACTGTAGACACAAAATTAACTTCCAAAGACACCATTGCTATGTTAGCTCCCTATGCTAAAATGGCTACTAAGTTTGACTTAGTCGATACCATTAATTACACCAAAAAAGCTTATACTGATTCTGCATTGTTGACAAAATTTAATTTAGTTGACACCATTAAATATGCTAAACAAAAATTTGTTGATGCAGGAATTTACAGTCAACAAAAATATATGGAATTTTCTTTAGCGACTAAGTTAAATAGCGCTGATACTATCAAATACACTAAACAAGTATATGTAGATGCTGCTTTGTCAACTAAGTTTAATGTAACAGATACTATAAAATATACAAAACAAAACTATACCGATTCGGCATTGTCTAAAAAGCTAAATGTATATGATACAAGCGTGTATGCTAAAAAAATAGTTTTTGACGCTGCATTAATTACTAAGTTAAATAATACAGATACGATCAAGTACACTAAAAAAGCCTATTCAGATTCAGCCTTACTTACAAAATTAAATACAAGCGGTAGCGCTGCAGGTTTAACTAATTTTCCAATACTAAACCAAAATACTTCAGGCAATGCAGCTACTGCCACCTATGCAAATAGCGCAAATATGGCTAATTCTGCTTTAACTGCGGGTAATATCACAGCCACCAGCAATATTACTTTAACCAATTTGACTAATTTAAATACAGTGGGTACAATTAAAACAGGTGTTTGGAGCGCCACCACTATTGATATAGCACATGGTGGTACAGGCATCACTACAGCTGGTAGAATTGGCCAGGTATTAGCTACAGCTTCAGATGGAACACTTACTTGGACTAGCTTAACAACACAAACTGCTACACATTCTATTGGTGAATCCTTTGGAGGAGGAATCGTATTTTATGTTTGGGATTATGGTAGACATGGTTTAATATCGGCTACTTCTAATTTGTCATTTGGTGGAACTACTGGATTCACTTGGGGGCCTACTGCTAATTATGTGATGGCTATAAGAAATGGAATTAATGCAGGCATGTCCAACACAGAAAGAATAATAATAAAACAAGGTGCAGGAATAGGTAATTATGCCGCTATGGTTGCAGCTCATTATCAATTTAATGGTAATGGATGGGGCGATTATGGAGATTGGTATTTACCCTCCATATATGAACTACAATTACTATTTAAACAAAAAAATGTAGTAGGGGGGTTTACTAACACTACTTATGTTTGGAGTTCTACTGAGGCC
>Ga0194037_1000484_pt1 | contig 30958 bp, 39 predicted proteins | sample JunL306m_MetaG_FD_148653 | JGI IMG/M metagenome (GOLD analysis project Ga0194037, IMG submission 148653) | Anoxic zone freshwater microbial communities from boreal shield lake in IISD Experimental Lakes Area, Ontario, Canada - Jun2016-L304-6m | ecosystem: Environmental > Aquatic > Freshwater >...
CCTGGGGCTCCTTTAAGCACCCTTTTCAAGGGGGTCTCTGGGGCTCTGGGGCTCGCTCTCAGGCTGCGTGTCTGCTTCTACCTAAAGATGCGGACCTGCGCGAGTTCGACACACACTTTTTAAAGAACTTAAAAAAACAAGGTAAATATGAATTGTGGTGACATAATACTCAGAATACAACAAGGTGGAACATGTTGGTTCAATGCAAGTCTGAATGGATTTGCATATTCATCTTCATTTACTATGGCATAATATTATTAAATTAGTTGCCAATTCATTCCATCTATACTAAATGCTACTGTTAAGTTTCCTGATTGAGACCAGCCAAGTCCTATGGCTATCTTTCCATCAGTATAAAGATCAAGAATCATATCATCTGTAACATTTGTACTTCCTAGTAGCCATGGACCGTTAATCCCCGTATTACTATAATAGAATTGACCACTTATTTGTTGAAGTGTATCAAACCCATACATGTAGAAGTTATAATTAGACACATTACCGGTAGGCATCCCTTTTCCATATGACATATGTATTATATAAGTATCATTCAGTTTGAGTATACTGTTTCTTAAATTAGTACCGGAAAAAAACCCATACAAATACCCCCCTGAAAGTGGCGAACTTGTGTTGTAAGGAGTCAAATTATTTTGAAATATACTTGTACCAGAAATACCATTGGTGTTCACTGGCACCCAATTTATACCATCTGATGACCCATAAACATTGTGATAGCCAATGCCATAATATGTTGTAGAAAATTCGTCATATATCAATTGAGTTATATTTTCATTGTTACCTGTTGGAGTATCTAAATAACCAATCCAAGATGAAGAAGGTGATGTTGAATCTAATATAAAAGGAGTGCCCATAGTAGGGCCAGGTTCTGGAGATAAAGAAAACGAAAATGGTTCACCATATGCAACAATTTTATCTGGACCTGCTACCATTGATTGTATTTCATTGTAATCGTGTGGTATACCACTTACTGCGACCCAATTATATCCATCTTTGCTTTTGAAACTTCCCACACCACATTGTGGGTCTGTATCACCGATGATAACGAACTCATTTGTAGCTGGCTGATATGTTATAGATGTCCAACAAACCCTTGAAGGAAATTGGTCAGGGAGTACTTTCCATGTTATTCCATCATGACTCACAGCAATTGAATGATAATTCTGATTATCCTGGCAATTAGATTGATTGAAATCACCTGTAACGGCAACAAACCCCGGGTAACCAGTATCTATTAAACCAGCACATACATTTTTCCACCCGTGACATACCATCTGTAGGTGATACATATTAGAATTTATCCATGTATCTTGAGAATTATAATTTACAGCGGGAAGATATGCGGTCCACTGGATAGGTAACCCTTGATCTTGTGGTGAAACTGTAGTCCACTTTATACCGTCATAACTGTAGGCTGATACTCCATATGGATACTGAATACTTGGAATTCCTACTGCTGCCCAAATACGTAATTCAGGTGAATATGAAGTCCTCCAATAAACATTGGGGTCTAGTCCATTATGAATACCTGCTATAGTTGTTGTGGGCCTATATTCCTCTCTTTGTAAGAGTAATATGAATAGAATCACAATTGCTAATAATATTAGCAAGTCCATATACTGTATATAGATATTTTTATTTCTCAAAAGTATGAAGAGACATCCGCGCCATATCACACTTGGTAAAAGATGGCCAGAACGGTATTTTACTAGTCTGAGCCCAGCCATGAAAGTCAAACGAGAGAAGGAACTCCTCAAGAGGCGAACACTACCATATTCGAAACTGGGGCTGTCAGTGTCGAACAAAGCTGCAAAGACTACAAAGTCAAAGTGGACTCTACAGTTTCACAGAGTCTATCCAGATCTCAAGTTTAACAAGTCAGCTATAGCGAGAAAGACTGGAATATCTAGATCTACACTCAACACTGTATTCAACAGGGGTCTGAAGGCTTGGAAGACTGGTGGAAGCAGACCCGGGGCAACTGCTGCTCAGTGGGCAACTGCTAGAGTATATAAGTATGTCCTAGTCACCAAGAGAAAAGCTCCAAAGGAATGGTATATAACTAAATTTGATCCAGATCAAAACTTAAGGCGTTGAATAATGTTTCTATATATATAGAATGACATGTATATTCGGCTCAACTGGAAAAATTGGATCACTCTTTAAAATTATATACCCAGATGCACAATGTCCACATCACACAAATCCTATATTTAGCAAATGTAGCAAGTACATTTTCTGTAATCACAACATAAAAGACTATTCACAAATTGTAAGATTTACAAATGAGATGCTAGTACACATTCCAAATAGTGAAGATGTAATACTTGTCAACATAGCAAGTGATGCCGAAATCATTCAGATACCGACGAGAATACAATATGGTAATATAAAGAAGGAGTTTAGATATTCTCTTGAAAAGAGAAGGAATAGAGTTGTCAACATATTTTTTCCACATGTAAAACAATCCAATATGGTGGAACTTTTATCACAACTCAGAATGATTGACTTTTCAAGAGACTTTTATTACCTCTCAGATGTATCAAGAATATTCAAACCTATTTGGTCATCGATTCCTTCTGTCGTGATTCAATCTGATATACAATGGACTCAATCTCAATACTGTATCAAAGAGAAATTCAGTAGTGAAGTTGTTCAAAATGGTCAATTTTATGATCAAGTTCGACGTGAAGTTGAAAATGCGTACAGACTTGATTTAGTCTCACACGATCAACTACACTTGGGTATGTTATCATGGCAACTTATATTTCAGGGTGCAAAACCTGATGGGAAGGTTCATGTAGATATGAAACGATGTCTGTTTGGTAACTTGTTTAGAGCCATAGTTTGTGTCGAGAATGACTCTGATAATCAACTTCTCATAGGTGAGACAATGTACCAAATGAAAAGGGGTGATATTATAGTTATACCAGATGGTGTAAGACATCAGCCGCTCAAAACTTCACACGGAAGTAGAAAGATTATCATATGCGATCTATTCACGTCTCACGTCCCAGATTACTTTAAGATTCTATTATTTTACATCTTCAATAATTTAAAGTTTATTGGAATTGAAGTCTAACGCATCATCATAATACAATCCCAATAGTATAGCACCTGGAAACTCCTTTTCATAATTGAGAGTAAACTGTTTCATTCGCTTGTAATGATCATGAATGCTACTATCATTTTTAGCTACGTTACAAGGAGTACACGCGGATCTGACGTTGATTCTAGTATACCCAATAGCACTATTCATCCTGTCAAGACCAGATATTGGAACATCTTCATATGACCATCCATCACACATATAACAAGGGAGTTTCATGAGTGTGCATGCATATTCAGCGTCTAACGAATATCCCTTTCCTGATTTTTGAGAATTTCTCCTATAATTAGATATGCGTGTATAAATGACACACGATCTGTCTAACCAATTTAATGTACTCACATCAGTAGCAAACCAAGATTGTGGATGATGTGTCTTACATCCTCTACATTCTTGACTCTTTGTAGGGTCCTTCACCTTTCCAGTATTGTTACGCTTATGCTCTTCTTTAAGGTCTTTTGTATACTCATTCCAGCAGCTGATACACTTACTATTTCTTGATCTGTAATTCTCTGGAGTTATTACTACTGCACAGACTGAACAGTTCTTCTCATCCATCTTGTGTATTCAGACGTTCGCATCTTTAGTTTATTCCATAGAGGAATAGCTGATATGTGTAGATATATGCTGTCATACTAAAAAATGTAATCTCATTCTTATTGAACTGTTGATTTTTAGAACCATATGGGGTGTCATATGTGAGTGTAAATTCCAAGTTGTTGGGGTCTGGGAATTTACTAAAGTCGTGTGGTATAGGAGTTCCAAGAGTTGAGTTGGTTGCTGTAGTGATAAACTCGAAAGTTTTCCCTTGATATTTGAAACTTTGTTCTAGGCCTATAGTTGGGCACGAAATGTTGTAGTTTTTGATTGGTAGGGATATAGGGTGTGCAATCTGTAGCTCCGTTACACAAATCATCCACGGTGATGGAACCTTTGTAATATCGTGAAGTGAAATATTGATATTCTGAAAGTCAGTATTTATGAATGGTAGATTCTTTCCAAGTATAGCTGTGTCGATACCACTTAGAAGTGGATACCAAGTACTATCTCCATTGTACTGAATCATCATGTTATATTTAGAGTCAGGCTCGAGACCATTTTTATAGATGAATGATCCACCACCGACATCGTCATCCCCAACAACACGTCCAGAATTTGTATTTATAGTCTGTATCTGATAATCATTGCTAGATGTTTTGTCTGGCCATCTTACACCTATTGCTGTTGGTGTCGTAAGGTATATTGTTCCTATATCTGGGTAGAGACCAGGATACTTGTAAGGAATCATACGAGCAGTTGATAACTCATATTGTGAATATAGATTGGGATACTGAATAGTGAATGATCCAGAATTCATATTTTGAAATGAAGCAAATACATATAGATCAGATCCGGAAAAGGGTGCAGTCTCATATTGTCTCGATGCACCATTCCCCGAACTGAAGAATTGGAAAAAGTGATTCTGAACATCCATATTCAAGAGGACCGAGTCATTGTTATTGAAGCTCTGTTCTATATTCTCTACATAAGCACCATTAATATACACATTACCGTTAACAGCAAGGTATATTAGAACATCCAGTCTCGTTCGTGGATCCCCTGAAATATTACTCGAATTGACAATTCCTATTCCACAAAGATCCATACCTACATTACTATTCTTCCTGAACTGAATATTGAGATATGTATTACTTATTATGTTTGGGCTGACTCTTTGCAAATATATTCCGGGAGCACTTGTATTATAAGCCCAAGCCGTCGTTAGATTATCAGCCGAGTTGACATATCCATTATCTAGATTATCTGAACGATCAAATTGACAATAAACATCCTTGCCCATAGGTTGATAGACTGTACTGAAAAGATCATATTGTGTAGCATGTGGATTTCTTGGAACAGTTCCACTGAGTAACACAAAACCATTAGTTATAGTATATCTTACTGGAGCTCCACTAATGGAGCACAAACCTGTAAGTGGTGTAGGAGGTGATGGAACAATGACACTGTACGCAAGAGCCGTTCCATCCCCCAGAATATAATAAGGGTTATCGAGAGAGAATGCTGCTGGTGCAACAAAACGATAAGAGTATGCAGAATCAACGTTAAAGTTTACATTTGAATCAAACACAGCTGTTATTACACATGCATTTGAACTTAGAGAAACAACCATAGGAGGACCATCATCATCACTGATCACTCTAACTGGGGCTGGTAGAGGATTAAAATACTTAAATTCAAGTGTATTGGAAGTTGTTGCAACACCATAATAGGTCGTACTGTACTGAAAGTCGACACAGTTGAGAGTACAAATAATTGGTGGAAAGTTGTCCAAAGATCCTGAGAGTGCTACAGAAGTTTGACCAGGGTTCTTCGTTATTTTTATGTTTGGGTAAGTATCACCATTTATAACCATATTGATCGTCCCATCTATACGTCCAGGATTACTGACATCGTACAAAAGTCTCGAACCTATAAGATCTGCATTTATGTACCATGAAGTACCAGGAACTACAAATGGCTGAGGAGCTACAAACGTAAGTGTCAGTGGGCCATTAGGTTCTTCAAATCCAGAGAGATAGGCCAACATATTAGAATTTTCTGAATCCAGAAACCAATAAGCTGGTTCAGCTAACCCTACAGTTTTAACAAGAGTAGCAAGCGGAATATTTGTAATAATATTATTTGAAGTCCAAGTTCCGGAGTCGTACACACCCTCATATGGAACTCCATACACAAAGTCAAAGTTTGCAAAGATTCCGTAAGAAACAATATCCTGACCAACATCAACAAAGAGAGAATCAGAGTATATGATACTTCTACGTGGGCCATTCATAGGAGTTGGATATACAACCCATAATGAATCTGGAGTCGGTGCAATTGCATAATAACCTTCATCTGCAACAGCTATGAAATGTCCATTCCCGTAGGCGACACTATTCCATGTGTATGTTCCCTCTGAAAAATTACCACCTTGAATAAAATTGATACCATCACCAGAATAGTAGGTTCCACCGCTAGCTGATAGAGCTACAACTTGACCACCCCCCTGGCATACACATGTAATAGTATCATGAAGTGGATCACCATTATAAAGCACTGGAGACCAATCCAATAGATGTCCATAAAACAAATTATCATTATTAGCAGTGTATAGATATGTATCAGTACCAGTCAAAAAAAAGTAGGTGTCATTAACAAGATTTGATACATCTGAATCCCAACTTATCCCATCCGAAGAAACCCCAACGGTTGGTAACTCAGATCCAAAAGTAACAAATAAACCGTTACTGTATCCGCCACAACCCGTAGCATTATTAAGTAAATATGTAGAGGGTATAGCCCAAGACTCCAAGTCGACCGAGGTTGCTATCGATCCATCTGCATAAAAGACGACAAAATTAGGGGAATTATATGCCAAAGCTACTGGTTGCGATGTATTAGTAGTATTTATGGAAACAAAGTTGATTCCATCTGAACTCTTAGCTACAGAACCATCATCTGCTATTGCAACGTAGTATGGGTCACCATAGACCAAATACCTCCAGTATCCTATAGGAATATTTCCATCATTAAAAATGACAGGACTCATTAGTATAATGAAATATTTTTATTACAACTAAAACAAATCTATGGGGTTAACATACTGACTTAGTACAATAATCAAATCATTCATCACCTGATGAAAGGTGCTCGTCTTGTATCCTCCAAGGTTACAGAGGTGAAGAGCATCCGTGTCAATCTTCGACATGTCTAGATCTTCGATCATCATCGCCAAGATGATATACCCTTCAAGTTCTACACAATCTCGCTCTGTAACCCCCTCCATTTGTACTTTATCGTCGAGCGCAAACAAGTGCCCGAGGATAGAGTGAGCTCCCATTAGTTGACTGTAATAATAGCCAAACTATACTTTAGATCAGGATGAGCCTCGATGATGGTTGCCAAAAGCCTCTGAGCGTACTCGTAAGTGCTTGCGTGCCAAGGCTCGTAGCTCTGGTCAAAAACGTTGACGATGTTGAAATGCATTTTATTCAAGTCTTATGGACCACCAGGGGCCCAAACGGACACCCATTTTATTCCTCCTCTTCGCGAGGCTTGAAGTGATCATAGGCCATCTTCAGTGCCTGAGACTTGGCAGACTTGGTGGAGACTGTGACTCCATCCATCTGGAGAATAGACTCGTAGATGCACTTGAACTCGGTAGTCTTTTCGAGACATGCATTGATATTCTTGCGAAGATCCTTCACCTCAGACTTCTTAGAGAGCTCCTCATCAATAAGATCCGTAATATCAGACATTGTTAGTTATTTTGTGGCTTGTTTATTTAAGCCGGATGACACTGAAATTTTCCATTATACGAGGAGTCACACATTGGTACCTCAGTGAAAGCTTCTCCATGTGGTCAGTGGTGTAAGTACGGATAGCATCAAACTCTGGAAGAATCTCTAGTACTTCGGCACCATTTGTAGATGTGCAAATTCGCTGCATAATTTCAGCACATACAACTTGATATGTATTCAGTACGTTTGCAATAGCAACCCGTTTTTCATTCTCCTTTTCGCGAGCCTGAATCTTTTGCTTAAACTTATCCTCTTCAAGTTCATTCATCATCAACTTGATTCGGATGTCTTGGTTATCTGTCCATCTTGGGACGTAATCATTCATCGTCACTGCAGCCAAATGATGACTATACTGGATAATGTTCCGTAGATAGTCCGTATCGATACGGAAACGCTGTAAGACGGGCGCAACTTGTGAGTGATAGTCTGGCATACCACCGCAAGGAATATCTCCAATCTCTCTACGCAAAGTTCCATGTTGTCTCTGATAGTCATAGTAGTGAGGATTATGAATACGACCCACCTCGATGTTTCCAGTCCTCCAACTGAATGCTGTGGAACACTGAGTACACCACATCTGATCACACCCCTCAATCTTGAAGATGAGTGCGGCACACTTTGGACACGTCTTGGTATCCTTAGCAAGGAGCCGAGCAGTCTCTAGACACTCTGGTTTACAAGTATGCTCATCCTCTTTGGGCTCGTGACAATCTGGGCAAGCCCACTTCTCACACACTCCACACTTCCACGCAGTTGAAAGAAATCCACGGCAGCCATTCTGAGGACAAGCCCTGACAAACTTACGAGTCTCCTTCTTTGGATCGAGACGTAAATTATTTATGGTATTTATCTGTGATCTATACATGGTTATCGTATTGTGATTGATAGCCACTTGCTCGTAGATTTTGAAAGCTTGTTGAAGACGATAGATTGAAACATCCAACATAGAGTCTGAAAGGATTGAGTCTGCCAGATCTTGCAGAGGAGTATTGTACATTTCGGTATATTTCGAATGAATAATAAGATTCTCTTGCTCGAGTTTACGAATAGCCTCTTCGCACTTTTTCATCATGATAGTTTTTTCTACGAGTGGCTGGGTTGCAGGCATGAGTCCACGCTCACGCTCAAAGAGCACATCTTCACGATGCTTTTTGTAAGTCACACGGACAAACTTCTTGCTGAGTCCACACGTCTCAAGCATCTCACGATTCCAGGCACCTCTGCAAGACATGCAGTGTGCATTTTCTGTTGAGCTAATGAGATAACGCTCAACACAACTTGAACAACAAGTCACGTTACAAACCTGGCAACCCACCTGAGAGTGGGTCGACTTGTTGAACTTTTCAGTACATATACTACACATATGATATCAGTGATTTGTATTTCTAAGCTCGTCAAGCTTACACTGTTCGATATACATATCCTCAATAGCCTTTACTCGAAGCCAAGCATTCTTACATTCGAGAGTATCCTCAAATCCAATACAGAGGAGTTTCGCCTGCCTCACAGACTCTCTCAGTTGGCGTGGAATAATTCGTGGACGATGGTTCATAGGTTTAATACACATAGTCACAATCATTGGATTAATAATGTTGCCATCCTTTAAGATGATTCAGTGGATCATTCTGATTGTAATTATACTACTAGTTTTTTCGAAACAAGTCACTGGGTATTCAAAAGTAACTTGCCTAAGTACTGATCAGACGAACAAATTCTTGGCATCAGATCCAGATGGTTTTGTAAAATCACTAAACACGTGGGACTTGTTTGCTCGCAAGGTTTCTACAAGTCAAGAGTATATCAATAAGATTTCAAAATCTGGACTTGCATGCAATGTTCCAAAGGAGATGACTGACAAGGCGGATGCTCTCTTTAGATCCAGGGGTGATTCTGCCATTGCTGATATTCCATGGGTATTTGCAATGACTGATGGTACATATGAAGATGGATATCCACATACAAGACAGAATGTCATCTTCCTGAGTGGTCAATTTGACTATGAAACACTAGTACACGAAAAGATTCATGTTGCTCAGAGAATGAACCCTCCAGACCTTCAAAAGATGGGATACAACTATGTAGGTCCTAGAAGTGGTATATTCAGGCTACGTAGTAACCCAGACATATCAGATGGATCAGTGTGGAAAGATTCATCAGGAGAAGTAATGGTTGCTCACTACAACTCAGATAGACCTATAAATATTGGAGATGTTGATATTGATGCACAACATGAACACCCGTACGAGTTTATGGCATATAATTATATTTACAATAAGTAGAATGAGTAAATTTGTGAAAAGAATGACACCTCTATGGTGTGCTTTACTATTTGTAGGAACTATTTTATTATCAAATCCACAAACTGGAGTTTCAAATGCACCATCTGTAGTAAAAACTACACCATCTGTAGTTACTGCACCATATCCACATGCTGGGGGTACAGCTCTATCCCCTCCACCACCATCTCCACCTCCATCTCCACCAGCTCCACCACCATCTCCACCTCCACCACCATCTCCACCTCCACATCCATCCCCTCCACCAATTGCTGTTTTTGGAGCTTCTTTGTTTGAAATGATTACTTTGGATATAGATATTTCTACTTTTTCTAATGAACAAGCATTTTTTAAGCCAAAAATATTACAGATATTGTCTAGCGTATTAAACACTGGTACTGCATCGGTTGATTTTCGTGCTATAATAGGTATAAATACTTATAAAGAACCAGCTGCAAAATTTTTTGTGAACAGTAACACTGATTTGAGTAATCTTCAACCTCTAATATCATCAGATTTGATAACTCCTTCTCAAGCCTTCAACATCAAGTCTCAAGCACAAACATTTGGTTCTACGTCTAAGACTTTCATGGATGCTAATAATATTAAATCAGTACGTTTTACGGTTGTTTTAAGTACTGGTATAACAGACACACTTTATTATGTAGATGAAACAACTAATTTTTTTGCAATACCTTCTAGCATCACAGACTTTGCAGATTCTCTTATTCCGGATGTATACACTTTAGCTGAAAATTTCCGGACTTCTTCGGCTGGCACAACTCAGCTTGCGTTAGTTATATATATGCCACTAGCTAATGTTAAGTCTGTTCGAACCGCATTTTTGAATCTTTTTACTTCACCACTTATTGGTGCTGTAGGTAAGACAGCTATAAATAGTCTATTCTATGATACCTATATGCGAATTCCAAAGATTTATTTCATAGACCAGAGTGCAGCCTCCACTTTTACTGGTATTGCGCCGTCATCGGATAATTTTAATCCTCTAGATGTATCTTCATGGCAGCATCAAGATTCTGGTGAAGTTATGGCTTTAGATATTGCTTTTTCGGAATTTAAAGCAAATAGGGGAAAATATAGAGGAAACTTTGTAGTAGCAATGAATTCTTTATTTCCGTATTATGCATTTTATTTGAATGAGTTTTTTCCAAGTTTAGCAAACGGGACTTTGGTATATTTTGATGTAATCATTCCGGCAACATCATCAACAGCTATAGGCGATACATTTCTTTCAATACGGGATTTATTTGTGGACTGTCATCCGGCTACTGGTGATAAGGTTGGTTGCCAATCTAAACCAGAATTAAGTAGTGTATTAAAGAATTTTGGGCTTATAAATACCTATGCATATTATAATCAGCAGTTTGCCTCTACTCCATACACAATGCGAGGATATTCGCATTCTTATTACAGTATAAAGGACGATCTACGACGAAATATACTTGGCAAGGATATGGAAGGCGAATTTAATTAAACGACACACTGATGGCTAGGTCTCCAAATATAAAAATGCTCCTTGTCTGGTTCATCGTCCCATTCCCACTTTTTACCCCTCTCCGACATATACAACCCCTCGTCTAGTATCCAATAGACGATATCTTCTGGATCTGTCCTGTAACTCTTTAGCACATTGAACGTAGTCTCGATATCTATCAGATCCTCCATAAGGAGCCACATCGGGAGCTTCTCATCATCCTCATAAAAGGATTCAATCACCTCACCGAAGATGGCGTCGAGAGTCTCTGTGTATCGAGCCTCTGTTCGCTCCTTGCGAATCTGCTTTCGCATGTCCTGAAAGCCCTTGAAATAGAGAGGCTTTCGGCACATGGGACACCCATCGTTACACCCCTTCAGGGTCCACTCTTTGACGCATCCTTTGCAGACGTGGTGCCCACAGACGAGCTTGAGGCAGTGGCAGTCTTCGTAGCACACAGGGCACTCCATAGTCTGACGTGCTTAGAAGAGTAGGCTGCTCGATCCTTTCGCTTGGCTGAATCTCTCTTCGACTGTCTGTCGTTGTCCATATACTTCTCGCCAAGAAAGACTCCTGAGCGTTCAAGCGACACCCTTTTTAGTGTTGTCATAATGTATATGCTGGCACTTAAGCCTCCAGTATTTCAGAGATCTGACAGACCAGAGAAATCTCTCTTCACCATCCATTCACAACAGAATACAGTATATGCGACGAGACCTGACAATGAAAAACTATGGATTTCAGTTGTGAGCTTTCGGAACAAGCATAATGCATACCTGATTGCTAGTATGCTCGAAGAGTACAAGAGAAAGACGAGAGAATGGCCGCTTCTTCTTTCTGACGACTCTGTCTTTCTTCCTGCGGCTGAGGCTAAGAATAGTCTGGGGGAGCTTCAAATAATACGGTGGACACAGGATGAATTGACAACGTACTGTATAGAACATATGCTGGATCTCATTACAATCAATACTATAGATACAAGTAGAGAAGGTCTAAGTATGATTGGGGATACGTACCGCTTTGAAGTTCCAACAGAGTTTTATAGACAAATGTTCGAAGCTAGACTTGACTAGTCCAACCCATAGACTCGCGAAGAGCGATTCTCTTTTCGAGCTTGGTTGTCCGAGTCTCCTGAATCACAACAAACTCCTTATTCTCAGTGAGTTCAATAATATCAGTAATGGGATCTGGAGAATATTTGAAAGTCTCGGGGATATACCGAAGACCAAGCTGACAGTTTCCAGTCTTGTAAAAGAGGTTGCAAGACAAGTCACAACTGTGATCATCACACCAACTGTAAAATGACTTGACAACTATGAGATCAATTGATAAATCACCCAAATGAATCTTAATAAGTCGATTCACTGAATTTGTCCCATATGTAAAATTGATATCCTTGTAAATATTCATAGGGAGTCCCAGAGCCCCGAGACACTTGAGAAAGGTGTCGATATCTGCATATTCTGGGATGGCTATGTCAATGTCATTAAAATGATCCGCCTTGCAGATCAAGACGTCCCTGACATAGCCACCATAGACCCAGCCACCAAAGGCGAGAGCCATGCTTACAATATTTGTATCCATCTTATTTATAGAGGCACCTACGTGTTTAAGTGGGAATCCAAGCCGTCTTGGCAAAGACCGCTTTGGCATATTTCATCCCTAGCATACAATGAATCATTGGCCATTCAAGAGTCTCATCATCCTTCAGTTGAAGACCCATTGGATTCTTATTAACCTCCATTACAAGGTTATGACCACCCATATCCAGAGCTACATCAACCATCTGCATAAGCCAACGAACATCAACCTCCTCTGTTGGATCAAATTTGGACAAAAAAGCCTCAACACCCATTACAGTACTTGTACCGTTAGTCTTTATCCGCAATAAGGGCATTTGTAACCCTGAACAGGCTTTTTATGGTAGGATGTCTTTTTGTACCCGGCGCTCTGGTTTGTGTATACGATAAATGCAATCAAGGCTAACAATAGAATATACTGCATCTCCATTACTCTTCACCGAGAGAATAATTGGATTCATTATCCGAATAGTCATCCTCATAGGATTCTCCCTCGTCTGATGGGACATAGTCAGAGTCGGAATCATACTTTACAAAGCCTGATGGAACAGCCTTGAAACCAATGTCACTCTCATCATCTGTGCCTAGATATTCTGTGATTGAGTCATCCTGAACCTCATACACTTGTTCCTCATATCTATAAATAACCTGACCGTGATCCAAATCTTCAGTTGGACTCAGATACTTGATACTCATCGTATCACCAGTCTCCTCAACGACCATTGCGAGAAGAGAAGCCATTTTTCCTGAAGGGAGCTCAGTCCAAACCTTGACAAGCATATATAGACTGGTGGTAAAAATCTTTATACCTGATCCAACGCAGCCACAAGCTGCCCTTCTTGATTATAAAATACGAATGCTCTACGTATCCAAACCTCTTCATGGACCATATTTCTCTGTGTCAAGTTCCTCAGTGTATCAATCACGATACCCTCCTCTGGTAAATCAGCCTCATCATCATAGTGAACTGTGACATTCATCTTGTGTCTCGTGTCTTGTCTACACATGGGACATCTATGATCTTTCTCGAGCCACTTGTATATACAGCTTGAATGATACCAATGTCCACACTGAAGTTTAGATGAGTCGTCACCAACTCCAACCTTTTCTAGGCAGATGGAACAACTCTGAGCGTGAGTCCAGCACCGGTCAGTTCCGAATATAGAACTCTTCTTACAGGTGTGACCGGATGCCGTCTTGGCGTTACACATTACATGACAAGACTTTTAAATCTCTATATATATTATATGGCTTGTATCAATCGACCCTTTTCCAAACAGTCTGGTGCAACATGCTGGTTTCACGCTATTATGAATGGTTTTGTGACGAGCAAGTATGGTCAGATTATCATGTACAAAGCACTTGCTAAATATATAGATGAAAACATTCAGACAAAGAAGCAGTATGAAGACTTTATTAGCTCGGATCTTACTTGCGTCAGACCTGGAAAACTACACTCAAAGTTTAATTTCTACAAGTGGTTCTATCACTGGCTGATTCTTGGAATACAAGGTGACAGAAACACGAGAATAGTTATGAGAAATTTGGTTCTCTCAAAGAGAAATACAAATGCAAATAGTCATCAGCTTCCAGCTCAAGGATTATTCGATGTTCTTGGACGTATGGAGATTCATGACTATGCAGTTATTGATCTCCATAGCGGACAAATCCACAAGACATATCCAGACCCATCATTCATAGTATATGCAATATCAAAAATCGATTGGAATAATCCGCTCGGTGGTTTTGGTAGCTATCTACCAGCTCAAGTTGATATTGAAGGAAGATCCTTCCGTCTTGACCATGCCTCATTTGGAGAACAATTCTTGAATGGTGGTGAACATTCATCACATGCAATAACAGGTATAAGATGCATGAGAGATGGATCTCCAATGATTATAGATTCCAATTCTAGTCTCTTGTACCCTTGCGACTGGTCAAAACCTGACAATATCACCAGATGCAAAGCTTACGTGGAGGAATGTCAAAAGTTGTATCACTCACCACCAACATCGCCAATTGTATTATTTGTTATTTATACAAATGTGAGAATGTCTGCCAATAACTTTAATCGCAACGTAAATAATATTGGACCTCAAAAGATTCTCAATAGACTCAACAGAGCTATGAATACTAGCGGTTGATGTTCTGAAATAGGACTGTTGCAGCCGCTCTGTTTCTATTCGTCCTGAGACGGTCAGGGTGAAGAGCAATCATGACACGTTTGGCATTTCTGAAATCAATATCTTTTCCAAGCCATTCTTTAGCAAAGTGCTTCATCCTCTGCGTTTTGTTAGTAATTCCAGAGTTTCGGTACACTTGTTCAAAGTAAGCCTTGTGAGTTGCCAAGTTGGCATTGTTTCTTGGGGCGACTGGCTGGCGTGCTCTCGCCTCAGCTTCTCTGAATCTGCTTTCGGCATTGCGACGTCTCTGAGCCTCTTCTGCATTTCGACGTCTCTGAGCCTCTTCAGCATTTCGACGCATACGAGCTTCTTCATTTCTGAGTCTCTGTGCCTCAGCATGTGCTTGTGCTGCTTCTGTAGCATATTGGTTCCTCATTCTCTCTGCTCGATACCTACGATTTGCATTTGCTTGAGCAGCATTCTCTCTGGCCCACCTTTCCCTCGTAGTTTCACTAAAACTCTTGGGTGGTGGATGATATGGATGATACTCTGTCCTTGGCTCGTTATAAATAGCTCCACTTCTATTTGGCGGGTTCATTTCATTATACGCCTCTCGTCTCTCTCTTCTGTAGGCATATCTTAGAGCCTCTGGAATATCTCCCCATGTTTCAGGACTATAGTTTCTATAATAATTTCGAATCTTTTGAGCTCGTTGCATTTATATTACAAAATATAATAATCTAACATTTCCATCTGTGACTACAAGATTTGCAGGTGACATAAGTTGTCATCGGCTCATCTGCTGATCTTGTCTGCAGCTGGTAGTAGTCCGTCTTCTTCGACTTGCACTTTCCGCACTTGAACTGGCCCTCGTAGTCATCATCCCTCATCTTGTTCCTCTCAATCCTGTTCTCCTTCTCTAGGATTGCAAACTTGGTAGTCGAATATGGTCCTTTCGGGTCTATAATATCCGGTCCAACATTGAAGATGTTCTTTGGTACCTTTCCAGTCTTGTACTTTTCGACGAGTTCTGGGGTTCGCTTAAATGTGTTTACGAGGCCAAGCGCAACAGACTTGTAGAAACAAACAAACTGCCGACATTCAAAGGTTGTTGATATTCCGGCGCTCTTCATATGCCTGAAGCTCTTGTTCAGTACGCACTTCTCAAGGTTGCCAGCATGGACACCATCCGGGAAGAATGCCTGGAACTGCTTGCGGACGTGAGCACGAAGAGCCATTTGATACTATAGGCTTTCAAAAGACCTGGGGTCTTGAGGGGCACCATTTTTAATCTTGATGATTCTATCAAGGAAGAAACGGTAAGTATTAAACATTACAGCTCCTACTAATATAATGTATCCAATCGTCTCTTGCACAATGTCATCCTTTCGGGCGCGCACGGAGCCTTCGGGCTCCTGGTGTCCCGTATGTAACCAATGACTGTATTTGTTGTGCAGAGCGTAAAATGATTCATAAACTCAAGTTGCAAGCGAGCCGTGAAGGAATTCGTAATCACAACTTTGCAACTTGGGTTCACAGAAAGTATGGAGATATGGTTGTCTGGCGAAACTTGGCTGATGGAACACCTGGTCTTAGTCTGCCTTGTGTTATTTGTAGAAAAGCGATAGAGAAGCTATCAATTCAATGGAGGGCTCATTTAGGCCCTCAATGGTATACAAATGAAGATGCCCCGAGGTCTATTCCGACACATAAACAGGTTACACTATTTGGATTCAGACAAATGAATCACGAATCCCAACAATGAACAAAATAATCATTTATTCTTCCGAGTAATTCCTAGAGACTTTTCCAAAGACGACTCAACTCTCTGTAGAGGTTTCGATCTCTTAAGTTTCAATTGATCACTCTTCCCACTCGATTTCATCACGGCATCCATCTTCCCAGTGGATGAATGTGTCGTGGTTGGTACCAAAGTTGTTTCAGTGCTCGGATTACACAACATATGAATTTCATTTGGCATATGTATCATTGGTGGATCTTTACAAACTCTAAATTCATCAATGTCCAAGGTTCCTCCAAACACCTTGAGACATTGACGCTTCGGAGCAACTCTACAAGCCTCAGTCTTGTTATACACATGTTTTCGCATGAGAGTTATAAACATCTGATACTCACCGTATTTCGGTCCACCTCTATCAATGTTATAAGCCTTCATGCAAGGCCATGAGCAGAACGTACCCATCGTCGTAAATCGCTTTCTGAGATCATCATATTTGAAAGGCATATGGAGCTCTGGGCCCTCAAAGGGGTGGCAGCACCACCAACACCACACCATATGTGGTAGTATATTATTTTCTTTAATTATAGTAATGGGAACGACTCAGTCTAAACCGAAACGGATAGACCAATATAAAAAGCTACTGAACGAAGCTAAGAAGAAATATGATATAATGATTCAGAAGAATATTGCCTATGAAGACTATGGCACGAAAACAGCAAAAAAAGCTGCTCAAGTAGCTTCTGATGCTTATGTAAAGATTGTCACAAAGGTTGACAAGTATGAGATTGAGCATGGGTTAGGTACAAACCTAAATCGGTCAAATAGAAGATATGGTCCTACGAATTACTGGAGAATCGTTCACGGTCATTTTTTTGAGGAATAGGCTCCCAATACCTTCCCTCCTCACCGCAGTAGTCGTCGTGCCTCACTTCAAAGATTGTAGATGAATAGACAATTCCACTCAATAGGTTAATCTTACCAAAGAGTTTGCATCGCATCGATGGCATATAGTGCTTGCAAGAGTCACACGTCTTGACTGTTGGAACCTTGAGATGAGGTGCAAACATAATTCTGGTCGACATTACTTATAGAGACATTCTCCTCTATAAGTAATATGATGCTAAGTATTGATGTCGGAATTAAGAATCTTGCAATGTGTGTCATGGACCAAAAGAAGATTAAGTATTGGGATGTTTCGGGGGTTCCGCCTATGCATCAGGATGGTTTGTTCCCATGTATGAAAAGGCATTTAGATGAACGCCTAGAGTTTTTCCATGATGTGAGCAAGGTTGTGATTGAGAAGCAACCTGATAAGAATAAGGGTATCAAGTCTGTGGAGCACTTTCTGCACACCTACTTTCTCTGTCACGACAAGGAGGTTATCATATGGGATGCTCGTCACAAGATTCCTGATGTTGTCGGACCCGGTAGAGAGCAATACAAGCTTCGTAAAAAGGCTTCGGTTGATAGATGCCGACTGTTTCTAGAGGAGGAGAATCAGGAGTGGCTCGATCAGTTTGACAAGTCAAAGAAGAAGGATGATCTTGCAGACACAGTCATGCAAGCTCTTTCATTCATGAGCATCAAGGCTGAGACTAAGGAACCACCAAAGTCCAAGCCTAGAAAACCTACTGAGAATCAAACCAGGACAAAGTATTCCAAGGCGAATCTCGCATGGATCATCAAGACGAATGCAAAGCAAGATGCTAGATTTGTAAAGGATCTTGCGAGGTATTATAGAAACATAGATGAACTAAAGGCTGAATATAATCTTGACGAATAATACATGTCGAAATTCATAGAAGACTTGGCAGAGGCACTAGGAAAGAATGGTGCAAAGATTGTAAAGGATGGTGAATCATCATATATTGATTTTGGGAAAGGTGTTACTGCAGATATCAGAGCAGGTACAAAAATTGCCGAACCTGGATCTGACTTTCTCGAGAGCTTATCAAAATCTATAAAACAAGATTCAAAGGGTTTCTTTAAGGATATCGAAAGTAGTTCAGGAAAGATTACGGAGCAGGAAGGGATTGCAGACGGTAAGACGGCAGTTGAAGTTCAGGCTGAGTCAGCTAATGATGTAACAAAGGTTACAGCTGCTGGTGCAAGCGTGGCTGGTGAAGCAAAAAAGTCTACTGAGGCTATATTTGGAGCGAATATTACTACATTCGCAGGTGTTGCTGCTCTAGCAGTTACAGGAGCAGTTGGTGTTGGTTTTGCATGCACTAACAATGTAACTGTTGATATTGTAGATATAGATGAAGATACAATTACATATAAGTATACACCACATGGATCTTGTCCTAAAGGGACATTCAGACCCAGAGTCAATGATGTTGTGACATTCAGTTTCAGTGGGACTACCCTTTACAGGATTACAGCTATAGATACAGATCAAGTGACGGTTGATGGACCTGATATTACAGCTACAAGTGGTACCATGACCGTCAAGACGACACTTAGTCATCAGGCAACTGGAACTGTAGGTGATATCACCAACTATGTTGTCAATGCAGCAGAGTCCATCCTGTCTGGTGGGGCAAGTATACTCAAGTGGATACTCATTGGTCTGGCTATTGTTATTGTCCTATTTATGATTATTTTCGTTGTAATTAAAAAATTTGTATAACGTAATGAATGTAACAGTGATCGTATTAATCGTTATCATTCTTATAGTCTTGGTGGTTTCAGGGTATGTGCTATTACACCACAGCACAAATGCAAATAAACCAGGGACTGGAATGGACTGTATGGGGGCTTGGGGTGATTGTGAAGGTGATTGTGGTACAGGAACTCAAACCTATAAAGTGACAAGACAACGTAAAGGAAATGGTAAGGAGTGTATAGAAAAAGATGGAGCCACAAAAGACTGTGAACTGGATCCTTGTGTTCCTCCGCCAGACCCACCCCCCGGTTGCGAAGGAACAACGGGCTTGTCTAGACTTTGTTGTGAGGCTAATGTCGCAGCTCAGATTACATTCTTTGAAGCTCTCAAATTTATTCTGAAACCTTCAAAGATGGCTGAAATCTTTGGGAGCGAATACAAGAAAAATTTGGGCCTCATCGAAGATGCTATGAAGAATGCAGATAAAAAGGTTGCCGGAGGAGTTGAAAAACTTGGTGCTGAAGCTGCCACAAAGACTATAGAGAAAAAGACTGTATTTGGTAGATCTGTCGAATACCTGAAAGGTAAAGAATCATCAGAGATTGAAAAGTTTATAAAGAGTGGTCTCAAGAGTAAAGAGTTGGCACTAGAAACAGATGCTTTCAAGGGTGCAGAAAAACCAGAAGCAGAAGCAATGTTTAAAGCTTTATTCGAAGCTGAGTTGAAAGCTGGTGGAATGACACAGTCTGTAATAGATAAGACCCTTGCAAAGAAAGCGGCACTCATGGAGGCTGATGCCGCACTAGGACCTGCAGGATGGGCTCTTGACGGAATAATGGCTATTGGAATGGCTGCCGATCTTGGTTTAGGTAATAAGGGTTTCGTAAACTATTCTACGACTTCAGAGCTGATAAAGAGACGTGATGAAATAATCACACAACTCGAGACACAAAATGGTCTCATCTTTCCATATGTCGTAGGACCTCTTGATGCTGCTCGAATCTCAGATCCGGGCGATTTGAACACAGCAGTTGTTGGTAAAATGTTTGATATCTTACTTTCGGCTGGTGGTAATCCAACAGATACACCGAATCAAACGTTGATAGATATATTGGGTAGTATAACCACATATACAAATGATACTGATTTACTAGATTCAATAACATTAGGCCTACAGAATCTTCCGCAGGATAAATACGATGCCCTGTTTGATTTGGCTTTTGATTCACTCTGTGGTGATAAGGGTGGGGTTTTAATAGATAGTGGAAAACCTGGATATCCCAAGTTTTGCTCATATCCGGACAAGAAAACATGCCATGATAGCTGTGATTGGAATATAGCTCAAGGATCATCAAAACCAGACTCTATATATACAGAGTGGAGGAGTCCAGCATTCTTTACAAAATATGGTTACCAGAATATTCCAGCAACCGGAGCTTGTATTATGATGGATGATACTCTGCATAGATACTGTAATAGACCACCTAGAATTCATACATGGAGGAATGAAGGAAAGTACATACCAAAGGAGGTATATTACGATTACTATTCATATTACACATATAACAGAGAAACTGGTGTTTGTGCACCGCAAGAGATGCAGTGTAATCTATGGGGTGTAGGATATGATGGTGTGAAGGAACCAGATACAAATGCTGCAGCATTTGGTGGACAAAAATATGGAAGATGTATAAATCATGATGGTTGGTTTTCATGGTTCAAGGATGCAATTATGGGGGAGACACTACCTAATACAATAGAATCATGTCTCTCGTCAACAGGAGTTCATTATGGTTCCTACTGTAATGAACCTAAAAAATGGTGTCAGTATAGAGCTGCAGGAGATAGATCTGGGCTAGAGCCACTCTGTACAGGAAATAATGGAGACCTATATACCCTTCCCAACTAGTTTCTGAATATATGCAGTTGAACATTCACATACATTACTAGAATTTAAGAAGCATCCAGCGTCACAATTGGTACAAAAGTCATGAATATAACCCACGTCACATACACACTTGCCAGTAGTTGTATCTAAGCCTCCATGACCACAAGTGTGCGCCTTACATCCACTATGACCATCATATTCATATCCATGTCTACATACACATAGACTATCTGCAGTTGTTCGAGTCATGTTATTCCCGGGACATTCTTTGACACAGTATCCAGTTTCATTCATAGTGTACCCGGGTATACATTCACACACATTTAGATCTATATTATATATAGAGTGAGCCTTTCGACACACACAGTGTTCCCCATCATCTATAAGTGCTGCGGATGGACATTCACAAGTATTATTCAGATAGCTATATATGAGGCCATATGGACAGTCATCATTCACACACTGATCTGTAAGCCTGTTGTATGTTAATCCATATTCACATATTCTAAAGGGTTTCTGTTTGTAAGGTTCTGGTGCTCTATGAGTTATACCCCATATGTAGCTTGTGATGGCGAACAAAAATATACAAAACAAGCCGAAGATGACTAGGTTCTGATTACGTGCAAATAAAAGAGCCCACAGAAGAAATATGATGAGCAGAATCGGTATAAGGATCATCTTCTATATATATATAAAATAAATGAAGATTACAAAATCTTTTTACGAAATCCAAGGGAGGATGTATATTGATATTGACTATGAAAGAATCAAGATACCTTGGAGATATAACAGAGTCATGTGCAGAGTGAACGGCCTCAAGACTATCCAGGAGCTCGAGGTTGATCAAGAGGTTCGAGCTCTTATAGAGCTAAAACATTGGGATGGTGAAAAATTTAAAGTTCTAAAGGAGTTGAGCACTGACTAGTTATGCTGAGTCGTACTGGGTATATTGTACCAGATGATGCTGAAATAAAAAAGGAACTCACAGTAAGAGGGATTGAAAATGCAGTCGGAATTCGACCGCCAAGTTTCAAAGTCTTTAGGTCAGATAAAGGTAAAATGTGCATCCCAAGATACTATGGAGAGGATCGATTCGGACCAGCAAAGGATCACAGGCCAGAGCCGGTACAAGGGAAACTACTTTTCAATGGGAAACTCAGAGACTTTCAAACCCAAGCCCACAAAGCCTTCATGGAGACAAAGAGCGGCGGAGTACTTTCGATATATTGCGGTGGCGGAAAAACCACTATTGCGCTCGCCATTGCTTCCACCTTACGACTCAGAGTACTTATCATAGTCCATAAAGAGTTTCTCGCAAACCAGTGGCGTGAACGAATCCACCAGTTTTGTCCCGGAGCAACTGTTGGCATCGTTCAAGGTGACAAATGTGAGCTCGAGCACGACTTTGTCATTGGGATGATTCAGACTATGTGTCAACGTGAGCACCCCATCGGAACTTTCGACTCGATCGGTCTTTTGATTGTGGATGAGGCTCATCATATTGGTGCACCTGCATTCTCACAGTTCATGTTCAAGTTGTGCCCAAAGTATACGCTTGGTCTAACGGCGACCCCTGAAAGGAAGGATGGTCTGACGCGACTCTTGTATTGGTTCCTAGGTCCTTCATTCTTCAGTCTTGAACGTACGGATCAAGAGCATGTAAAGGTTCACAAGATTGAGTTTATGTGTGATGAATTCAAGAGAGCTCCACCTCTCAACCGCATTGGCCAACTCTCAATAGTAGAGATGGTGACGGCACTGTGCGAGATTAAATCACGCACAGCCCTTATACTTGATATCATTCAAAGTAATCCTACTCGTAAGATTCTGGTTCTGACTGACAGAAGGAGTCACTGCTTTGATATAAATTCTCATGTGAAGGACTCAGCATTGTACATAGGTGGTATGTCAGAAAAAGATCTTGAGACTTCAAGCAAAGCGAGAGTCATTGTAGCAACATTTAGTCAGGCACACGAAGGTCTCGATATTCCATCACTGGATACTGTGATATTAGCCTCTCCACACTCTGACGTGAAGCAGGCTGTTGGGAGAATTCTTAGGGGTGGGAACAAAAATCCACCAGCCATATACGATATTGTTGATAAATGGAGTGTTCTTTACGGTATGTGGAAAAAACGCGTGTCCATGTATCAGCAATCTGGGTTTGATTGCGAAGTCGCTGAAACAAAATGTCTATTTTAGGCTATCGAGTAGAGCCATTCCAATAACTCCAAAGATGAAATACATTAGAAAGTAGTGTGTATCATCCTCTGGATCTTCCATTACATAAGGTTCTATTGGCGCCAGCACTGCTGGCTGAGTAACAGGGGGTGGAGGATCCGGCGCCTTGTACAAGGTTTTGGGATACAACCTCATTAATTAATACTTAGATTAAATTGTAACCTCCTTCTTCTTCTTGGTTGTCTTCTTCTTACCAGTCTTGATGGTTAGGTCCTTCGTCTCAGAGTTGATGGAGACAATGTCGGACACTTCATCATCTGAGATGATTGATGGTGGTGCTTGAGGAGCCTCTTCTCTGAAGACTGGTCTGGAATTTGTTGGTTGGGGTGGTGGCATGAATCCACCCATCATTGACCCAATATCGATTCCTGGCCCGCGCATTTCTCTACGACTTCCATTGTCTTGTGGAGGTGGCTGACTCGTCTGCGACTTTTTGACTGCATCCATCATATTCTTCACCAAATCTGGATTATCTCTCATCACCTTTCCAGTATCCAGTCCTGCAGACTTGAACATTGATTTCGTAAGATGGAACATCATAGCCGATCCCCCAACCATCATCATCAGCTTAATCTCAGGTGCAACAGCAATCTTATCCTTATACTTGGTGTGAAGCTCCTCAAATACAGTATCATAGTCATCAATATTCTCCATCATATTCTCTGACCATCCATCGAGCTGAACATCGAATGGATCATACTTCTTATTAATAAACTCTATACCAGTGACACATGCAATCATAATGCGTCTGGCAAACTTGATACCCTGGTCAGACTCGATCTGGTACATGATTCTCTTGTACTCTGTGCGAATCTGCTCAATCTCAGAATATGCATTCAGTTTTCCAGACGTCTTGAAGCCCTTCTTCTCAAGGCGTGCAAGTTTGTTCAGCAAGTCAGCCTTCTCATCCTCAATTGAAGAGTACCCAGGAGATGGCTGTGGTCCAACTGGACCCTGATCATACTCCTCCTCTCCGTAATCCTCCTCGTCATAACCATCATCAGGAGGAAACTCCTCCTTCTCTTTATTGAAAGAGACACGCTTCGTTGGATTTGTAAATACATCTAGGTTTGGTTCCTGTCTGGGAGGCATGGGTCGTCTTGGAGGTGGTGCAGATTTCAGCTCGATCTCATCCAGAAGAGCCTGCTCTCCTGGATCCATATTCAAAACCAGGGACTGGTCTTTATTCAAGACAATGTCAGCCATATAAAACTTTATAAGAAAGGAAGCTAAAATCTTTAACGCAGGCGAAAATAAAATATCGACGAATGATAAATGGCAAACTCAATGGACTCGAAAACTCTACTCATCATCGTTGCTGTAATTCTGCTGTTCATGTATCTTCAGCCCAGTTCCTGCAAATATGCTTCCAAACCTGTAACAAACTATAAAAGACGTCGCACGTATGAGACTGCACCAATGGCACCCCAGCCACCAATGGCTCCCCAGCCTGTAATGGCTCCCCAGCCTGTAATAGCACCTCAGCCACCAATGGCTCCCCAGCCTGCAATGGCTCCCCAGCCTGTAATAGCACCTCAGCCACCAATGGCCGCAAGCGCATATTCCGGTAACCTAGCAGTTGGTACACCACGTAAGGCACCATATGAGATGCCAACGAATAATGCAGCACCCTTCAAGTCTGGATACATGCCAACTGGTAACGCAGCAGCCTTCAAGGCACATTATGAGATGCCATCCTCGGTAAAGTACCAGGCACTAAATGTAAACTCTAAGAATGTTGGAGCAGCACCTTACAAAAAAAAGCATTACTAAATAGTAATGGAAACATATACAATTACGATAGATAGCTTGCAATCATCTCAGAATACAAACTTTACAATTGATATATCAACACTCCATCTTACAAATATTTCTGAAGTTGAAGTACTCAGGGCATCAATATCTACAACTGACAACTCAAGTGCAGTATATGTATATATTGATCAATTAGCTGGTAATCAATATAGTCATAGAATATCACCTGTAGGTACCATCAGTAACAAGTACCTCGATGGATCTATAGTATCTTGGAATCCTTACACTTCACCCAGAACGACGTTTACGAGAGGTGGTCATTGGAAAGCTTATTTAGCTTATGATACACCAAAAGATTCCTTATCAGCACTTTCAGTCTCTTTGTACAACCAAAACGGAACCCCACTTACAGAGGCTGGATCTGATACGACATATTTAATTCTTAGAGTAACTTGTACTCTACCAGTTGCTCCTGAACCTATTGTTAAAAGTCTTCCACCACTTCCCATTCCTATGACTACATATGTACCAAATACTCCATCATACATTCCAAAGTACACAATCTACTTTGTACTAGCTATACTACTGGCTATCGGCGCAAGGCTTTTTTTTGCCTCTTCTTAGACTCACTTCTAATGAGAGCCATAATTAGAATTGATAATACAGTAGCAATAAAAGCTACAAGCATATAATACCCTAATGAATCATTAGCGAGTGGAACAAAGTGTGTTATTGTTTTTCTAACTACGTCTATCCATGCATATGCAGCTGCAAATGCAATTCCCGCTGCTATACCTTTGAGATCTTCGTTAATCTCTGAGTCAGTTATACTCATATATAACTAATCCAGATTTTCTTCCTGCTTGATAAGTTCCTTAAACTCCTTGAGTGGTTTGATGGGTTCCTCTTCTTCTATGATTAGTTTTTTGTCATTTTCGAGAGGCCAATAGAATGTTTTCTTATTCTTTAGCATCTGCTTTATCTATGGATTTTTTTAGAGACTTTTCTGCTGGAGTCTCGGGTTCCCACTCGGCCCAAGTGTCATAACACTCATTCACCTTGAGGAGTTGTTCATCTGTACCTTCGTATCTCGTGAAGGGTTCATCATCCTCCTCCATCTCCTCCATCTCTTCATCAGAGTCTGTATCCTCAAGCTCCGGGAACAAAGTCCCAAGCTGCTTGCCTGTGACATTCCTTGCGGAGAAACGAAAGCCATACTGGATATCTGTTGCTGTGACTGTTGACCGGCCACAAGCCTTTGCATAATGAGCAGCTAGTATTACTGCTGATTCATATACAGGTATAAAAATGTTCATAGCAGCCTCCATCGCGTATAGCTAGGTAGCTTTAATTCCTTTTAATAGTAGTGATGAACCTCCAGATCAAGAAATTTGATCCTAGGCGCATTCAAGATGATAGTACATGTGTGTTTATAGGGAGACGGAGAAGTGGTAAGTCGACACTTGTGACTGATATCCTATGGTACAAGAAACACATGCCCGTTGGTGTAGTGATGAGTGGAACCGAGGAGGGCAATCATCACTACAAAAAATTTGTTCCTGATCTATTTATTCATGGAGAGTTCAATAAGGGGACTATTGAAAAGATTATCGAACGACAAAAGACTATACTGGCTAGAACTGGAAGTGCCAATCCAGTCTTTCTACTTTTGGATGATCTCATGTTTGATCGTAGTTATATGAGAGAGAAGTGTGTCAGGGAACTCTTTTTCAACGGAAGACATTGGAAGGTTTTCTTCATGGTGACTATGCAAGACTGCTTAGGTCTCGATGCAAGCATCAGAGGTCAGGGTGATTATGTATTTGTACTCAAGACTGACTCGAGTCTGAAGAATCTTCAGAGACTCTATGAGCACTTCTTTGGTGGAGTTGTATCTACATTCAAGATTTTCAAAGAGTTGTATGACAACTGTACTGAGAATTACGAATGTCTAGTAATTGACAACACAAGTCTGTCGAGCAAGTTGGAAGATAGGATATTCTATTACAAGGCGAGCCTCAGAAACAACTTCAAGATTGGTAGCCCCGCAATGTGGAATTTTCATAGGAAAAACTGCATCACGCGTTAAACACTTAAAAGTTTAAACTGTTGGAATACTAAATGCAGATTTTTGTAAAGACTCTCACAGGGAAGACGATTACTCTAGAGATTGAGTCTTCTGATACCATTGCAAATGTAAAGGCTAAGATTCAGGACAAGGAGGGTATTCCACCAGACCAACAGAGACTTATCTTTGCTGGAAAGCAGCTTGAGGATGAGCGTACTATGGCTGATTACAATATTCAGAAAGAGTCTACTATTCACCTTGTTCTACGCCTACGTGGAGGTGTAGATCTTGTATCCATCTCTGAGGTTGTAGAGGCTCCAGTTGCAAAGCCACCTCTACCAGTTGTAGAGGATGAGGAAGACTCCACACCAATTGTAAATATCATTCCACCAACGCCTACTCCCCCTCCGCCACCACGTCCAGTTCCTCAGCCAATGAGAATTCCAGAGCCAGTAAGAGTTCCAGAGCCAGTTCGGGTGGCTGAGACGTATGTCCCAGATTCTAGTGGTCTTAAGAGTTCAATTATTGCTGGTGTACTTGCAGTCCTTGTATTCTCACCAATTGTGCAGGTACCACTTGCCCGACTCGCACCCAAGTTCTCTGGGCACGGTCCTATTCCGTACATCTTCATGGTTGTCCTTGTATCATCGCTATTCATGACAATTAACAAGGTTGTCTAATCACCAATGTACGAATCACAAAAAGCAACATTAGAACCAATAGGTTCATAAATCCCTATACCAATCGCAATACTCTTTAACTCTGTTAGGTTGTCCCAAAACTTACTCGAGTGATCATATTCGTCTACAGTGTTGTGTGCTAACTCATGAAGAAACACATGCATTATATAGTTGATTTGCCCCTTTGTACATATAAAAATCTCATATCCCTTCCCTACATTGTAACCAACACCATCAGCTGAAATCTCAGACATACCTGTAACTATACCTTTATTCCACAGCTCTGGAAACTCGTCAATTCGTCGAAGCTCAGTCCTTAAGAGATCATATCGACGCATGAGCTCAGTCATGACATCGGGTTGTTTTATTTGTGATAAAATTGCTCCAAATGGAACCGCTAAAATTAACGGGTTCATCTTACTATACCCTTCGAAAAATAAACTTGGAATAGATATCTGAAATCAGACCAGTGTGTTCTGGAACCATCTTTTCCCAGTTTTCAAGCTCGAGCCCATCCACTTGGAACAAAAATTGTTTGTAGCACAATGGTTCTGGTACTGGTCCATTCGCATAATAGGGTCCGTCAACCAGCCTGACGATTGCCATGTTTCCAAACTGGTGATTGTTTGTCGAATAATATCCCCTCTCGATGGTATTTCCCAGTGAATCTGCGTATTTTTTAGGTATGCGAGATGAATCAGGAACCACACCCATCAGAATACCTCCGATTCGTAGTCTGGATACAATATTCTCCATTGTCGATTTGAATAACTTTTCACTTTTGAAGATGTACTGAAGAGAAAAGTTGTAACATATGACATCATATAACATATGAGGTGCATCATGAATATCACCATGCATGAAAGTTGCCCATGTGTACCCACACTCCTTGGCACGCTTCGTCGCCTCTTTGATTGAGTCCTCGTCAGGGTCAATTCCTAAAACTGTGCATTTCTTCCACTTGTGCAAGTCACCACCTCGACCACACCCAACATCGAGTACAAGAGATCCAACTGGGACATTCTTTTGAATGTGAACCCTCTTAGCCTCATTATGCATTTTACGCATCTGATCCATACTTAAAGGTACAGAGCTTGTTCTTATTAATATGGCACTTGATCGTACCTATGTTACACTTCCTGGGCAGCAATACGCACTAATTTCAATTGTGGGCCCCGAGCAGCCCCAAAAGTCTGAGAAACTAGGCCTTAAGATTTATAGCTGCCACGGAACCCTTGATGAGGCGAAGAATCACGCCTCCCGTCTTCAGAAGGAGGATGCAACTTTCGACATTATGGTTGTCGAGACTTGCACGTGGGCTCTCATTCCCCCAGACAAGAACAGCATCTCCGATGTTCACTATGTCGAAGAGAAGCTTGACGAGATTTTCACAAAGTATCATGAGAATCGTAGAGCAGCCGCATCAATGTTTGAGAAGCGTAAGCGTGATATGATGGCCAAGCCAATCGAGGGATCTGACACACCATATATTGATCCCTCTGATGAGTTTTCAAAGTACTATACCAAGCCGGATGTTGCACCGGTGCCTCACCCAGCTGAGATTCTAGAGCAGCTCAAGCTCGAGTTCCCAGACAAGGCTATTGTGGATCTTGTAAAGCTTGCAGATCTCAAGGTGCTTGATATTATTGAGGAGAGACGTCAAGCCTCATCATCCGTTGAAACCGCCTCCTCCTCATCCTCTGGTAGCTCTTCGGAGGGAATTTCCTCTCTCTCATCAAAGAATGATTCCAAGTCTGAGCCATCATCTGACCCATCGTCGGACAACTCTTCATCTTCCAAGATTGAACCACCAGAGTCGTCTGAATCGTAATCCTCCTCCTCAAAATCATCTTCAACCTTTTCAATAGGTTCATATCGCACAGGGGCTTTAGAAACTCGACCGGAACGAGTAATCATTTGTACAATTTGCTTATTTATTGTTTAAGCTCTTGCAATATAGATGGTGGTAAGATGTATTCTCTGCCAACATAGCTCTTACAGTCAGAATCAAGACACATTTGCTTGATTGTTCCATTCTTGATCCAAAACCACGCGTGGTTCCTTCGGTGTACCCTACCGATTCTAGAACAATATTTAGAATCAGTCTGTGCACCCAAAGACTCACCATCACGAGTCAAAAATATCTTTAGTACTCTTGCATCCTTCTGTCCGGGAATGTACTTGTTGATATACGCCTCCAGAAGTGTACTATTGCACTCCACCTTTTCAGACTCTGATTCAGAGTCTGGTATACGAATCGTAAATAACCTAAGAGTTTCCATGAATGGTTGGGACGACAAGTGTTCCACTAGACCTGAGACTGTCACAGACTTCCATGGAACATAAGGTTGGTAAAATTTACCAGCTTGATACTTGTATGACCATACAAGTCTAAGCCCAGATCCTGTGTAGACTGACTCGTCTATTGCATCTGCATATTCAGGAAACTTGAGCACAATCTGGTTTCTGATCTTGATAGCTTCTTGCTTATTGGCAACAAGCTCTGGCCAATGAAAATGAACACCCGTCTTTAGTTGGTTGTCAATACTACGAATATCTGTACGAGCAATATAGCACTTATGCTTTGTGATACTGTTCATACCTACAGCCAGATTGATGATATCGACTGATGACAACTCAGAGTCTGATTTGTAATCGAAATCTACAAAAAAACGAAACTTCTCCGTCCTCTTTTCGACTATACAATGTTTGTTGTGACACAACAACTCGTGTAGATAATCACTATCGAAAGCTGACTGATCATCTACACGAAGTACTCCACCATCCATCAAGAAATGGGATACTGGAGCTTCATGTAACCTCCATCTATTCATAGTATTAGAGGGTGTTTTTTGTTTAATATCTAAGTGAAAACTCTTTACGGTCCTCTTGGAGCTTTGTGTAAAACTCTGGGTTGTCAAGTATATACTGTGTAATCATGGGCCAGACTGTCCTCTTTTTGAGACCATCAAGCGTATCAAAGTCCAAAAAGTCATTCTCGTCATACTGTTTCCTGAAGCACAACTGTCTCAGATC
>Ga0194037_1000486_pt1 | contig 30858 bp, 17 predicted proteins | sample JunL306m_MetaG_FD_148653 | JGI IMG/M metagenome (GOLD analysis project Ga0194037, IMG submission 148653) | Anoxic zone freshwater microbial communities from boreal shield lake in IISD Experimental Lakes Area, Ontario, Canada - Jun2016-L304-6m | ecosystem: Environmental > Aquatic > Freshwater >...
TAGTAATGGTGATAAGCGAACTATGGCAGCTTACACAGTCAAAAGTAGTAACACCCCATTCTGCTGTACCGTGGCAGGCAACACTGGAGCAGGTACCTTTACCGGTACCGCCAGCCCAGGCGAATGTGAATTTAGCCGAAGGTGATGCCACGGTGATATCAGCAGTGGTACGGGTAACTCCATTGCTGTTTCCGTGGTTGGCTGTCCCGTTACCGCCGCCGGTATGGCAATCAGCGCAGACCATGCTCTGACCAACAACGTGCTTGGTATGACTTCCGGCAAGGTTCGGGAAGGATGCGCCGTTCGGCATTCCGTCAGTGGCAGTTGCGCCATGGCAATCGTAGCAGGAAGATGTAGTGACAACTGCATCCGGTGCTTTAAGACCACTGAGGTGGCAGGCTGTACAGTTCGGTGCCGTGCGGGAACCTACAGCTCCAGTTGCAACCCACGTTGCGTATGTCACACCAGTTGCTGTGGTATTGTGACAGCTGCAGGACGACCACGGAGTCGTGCCGGCAGCAGTCAAGTGCGTTGCTCCGGGATATGGGTAAGCATGCCCCCCGGTTGCCTGAATACTTCCATTAATGTGTAAAGCAGCGTTTGTAAATCCGGTTCCATTAGCATCCACATGACTATGGCAACCGACGCAAGCTGTAGCAGTCTTACCTGCGTGAGTTGCCGTCATGGGTGGGTAAGCATGGCACAATGAGCAATTACCGGTGCCGGGCGTTGTGGAACCATTGCCAACTGCAAGTGTGGCTCCGGGGAAAGGTGCATTCCAAGCAGGCGTGGATATCCTGGACGGGTTGCTTGTATTACTTGTCATACTTGCACCGTGACAATAGGTAGTGGAGCAACTCATAACGCCGGCTGTGCGGGAGACGCCAGGCGTGAGACTGCCGCTCTTGGCCAGCGGGCCAAATGCGATGGTTGCAGTAGTGAAATTCAGGTGCGTTGCATCCTTAACTGTCAAATGAGTAGTGTGGCACTCACCACAGTGGATCGGGGCCGAATAGCTGTGCGATGCCGTCAGATGTGACTGGTGCGTGCCCACGCGCGGAGACGTTGCAGCAGTGCTTCCCCCCGTATCCCTGCCAGCGGTGCCGCCACCAGGCGCGATAGTTGCCGAACTTGTATTCGTATAAGTACCCGCAGTAGAGCCATGACATTTAAAGCATTCCGGAAGAGCTGTGTTTGTGCCCCATACCGGTTTTCCAGCACCATGACAGGCACTGGCGGAACACTGTCCGTAAACTGCCGAGCCTGGTGTAATGGCAGTACCTTTAGAGTAGACGGTGCCTGTCGCAGTGGCCCCTGAAATCGTTGTGAACGAAAGGTTAATGGCATTATTGACATGAGTTCCGCCGGCAGGTGTCTTTGAGCGGCTGTACGAAATTCCGTGACATGCCTGACAGGTGTAGTTGACTCCTGTGCCATTAGCTGTTGTCGTTCCGGTTGCGTGCAGCTGATGGCTCCCTGTGCCGCCCGAATCAGTTGCCATATTCTGGTGGCAGCCGCCGCAGCTGAGGACCGCCCCCCCCCATGTGACTGACTGGCCCGTGCCATTGCCCAGCCCGGTCGCGGCTTGTACTGTGCTGTGACAATAGGCCGTTGTACAGCTCCCAAGTGTTCTTCCCGTCACCTGGCTTGGCAGGTATTGATTATTTGATCCGGAATAGTTTCCGACCGGTACGGAGATTGATCGACCGACACTGGTTGCGTGTGCAAAGGGCCTCGCTTCTCCCTGATGATCAGTGTGACAGGCTGTACAGGCAAAGCTGTATGCAGTTGTATGTTTTGTATGCGAAAGAGTCGTAGGCGAGGCGAGATGACAGGAATTACAGTCTGCGGGTGAGGTAAGAACAGCGGAGCCCCAGGCAGGAGTAATCGTCTCAAAGTGGCAGCCGACAGTGGCGCAGGTGGCAGTTGTCAATACCGGTATCGAGGTCTGATTAAAAAAGACCCCTTTCGTATAAGATCCGCCTTTAATTGCAGATGCTGCCGCCATGTTGATGACATCATTCTGATGAGTAGCTGTCGATATTGCCGATACTGCCGTGCCATGGCAGACGACACAATCGTTTGCTACGGGACTGGGCGAAAGGTGAGTGGTATGATTACCGACCGTTGCGGCGGAATATGACTTGAAATACGGATTGCCTTTGCGGGCGGCACCATCTTTTGGCGGCATTCCGTGGCAATCATTACACTGCGTAATAAACGTACCAGCATTGGCACTACCGGCACTGACCAAAAGTATCGCAAGTATTAAAAACCCTGATATCAGGTGCGAGTACCGTGTCTGCTGTGCGCTGATATATTCCATAGTCTACTCCTTCATTATCGGTCTGCTGCTGTTTGAATGCGCGGGGAGGGTGTGTATCCCCTCCCCGTTGTTCATCTAAATGCTAGCGCTGATTCCAGGCCGGTGTCGCGCCAAAGTGGCAGCTGATGTTCGAGCATTTGTTTGTTACGTGCAGATTGCCATCCAGGCGGTTAGATGAGTATTTCGCCTGCGTTGCCGGCACAAAACGGTAGCGCTGATCAATGTTGACCTTGATGTTGCTGCTCGGCTTGAAGTTGGTCGGTGACGGTATGTGATCGCTCTGTTTGTGACACTTGGTGCAATTGGCTGACCAGGCATCAGAAGCAATAGCCGTTTTGGGGACATGGTTGTTCACAACATGTGCACCACCACCGCCGGTATAATTCTGGAACTTGGCATTCAGATAATTTCCTGAAGTGTTGATAGTAACATTTGTATTCCGCGGTACCGGTGGATAGCCGTGGCAGCTGTCGCACGCCATGGCACTGACATTAGGCGCAAAAGCAACGGATACTCCATCATGAGTATGGCATGAGAGGCAGTTCGTCGTTGCAGTAAAAGCGCTATGATCGGTTCCTGCGGAGTTATAGCCGCTGTTTGCTCCCGACTCAGTCAGGTCTCTGCGGAAGTGGTTTGTCAGTGTATGGCAGACCTGGCAGAGACCGCGGTTTGTGGTCGTGTTAATAAAGTTAGTACCGGTAGCCGAATGAGAAATTGCCACCGGCACCCCGCTGATCGTGATTGTTGAGACTACCGAAGCATAATTGGCGGTACCGTGAACGTTATGACAGGCTGAGCAGAGCGCTGTAGCGGAGCCGCCAAGGGCTGTGACGTGGCTCAGCGTAATCCTGCGTGATGCGTTGGTTACTGTGGTAACATTGCTGTGACATGACGAGCAAAGGCCGTTCTGGTTGGATTCGAATGTTGTACCTAGTCGGTTTGTCGAACCACGAACACCGTCGATATGGCCGGAAGTATTACTGTGACAAGTGGTGCAGTAGTAGGCGGCATTTTTTGCTGTTCCATGGCCAGCAGAGTTGAATGTGGTCAATGTTTTACGCGGTGCCGAAATATTGGAGAAACGGGCATCGTAGGAAACGTTGCCGTCATGGCAGCTTTCGCAGGCCAATCGCGATCCTGTTGTCCAGCCTGAGACCGGCGATGTATTGCGGTGACACTGTGTGGTGCAGGTTCCGGCGGCATTCACGTCAATCGTGCCGTTGACGTGAGTTCCAGCAAGTTCTGTCGTATAGGTGTGGCAGGCAGCGCAGCTGATTTCAACACGGGAATACTTCGGCCCGTACGCTGTTGAAAAGTGCGTGAAGTGGGCATTGGTAGCGATAACCGGTGACGTGGCGGCATGGCAAGAACCGCATGCGGCTGAGCCTGTCCAAGTAACTGCTACTTTGGAACCTTTGCCGTCACTGTGGCAATAGGCGTTATTGCAGCTCTTGGTTACCAAATTGTAGCTGGCACTACCACCGGCACGCAAACCGGAATAATCCTTGAACTTGTTGACATGCTTACGTTTGTCGCTGATGAGCGTATTACTGCTGACTGTTTTGGCGTGACACTCGACACAGCCCAGCGCTTTTCCACCGGCACTAACGTGTTTCGCATGGGCTCCGGTTGCCAGATTTGTTGCGTCACCGTGGCACCCGGTACATCCTGTACTGGCGGTTGTTGACCAAGCTACAGCCGACGCCCCGTTCGAGCCAACTACGTTAGTACCGTTACTATGGCAATACGTCGTATTACAACCAGCACCGCCGGTTGACCATTTAAAGGTACTGCTATCAGTTCCACCCAGGGCACCATAGGTATAACTCCCCTTCATGGTAGCGGAGGTGAAGCCGTAGAATACTTCCGCTACACCATTGGCATTAGCCGCGCCATTAGCATGCTGCCCTTTATGGCAGGCAGCGCAGCTGAAACGATATTGAGAAGTCGTGCTGACATTGCCGGACATATTGGTGTAACTGGAGGCGATTGGCGTTGTCGTTACGTGAATCTGGTGAGCGCCCGGCAGTGCATTGTTGGCACTATGGCAACTTCCGCAGTTCAGGGTTCCTGTTGTACCCCACACAGGAGAAGCGGCACCGTGACAATAGGTGCTGGAACAGGTCGAGCCATTGAAGCTCGCCGCCGCTCCACCGGCACTGGCTCTAAAGTAGATGTCGCGGTTGCCGTTGATATGGTACGAGTTGGCGGTGTAATTTTTGAACTTATTTGGAATGACGGCATCGGCTGTCTTGGCGTGGCAGTTGCTACAGCCGGTAGTATCAGTAATGCCGGCTGCAGTAACGTGGATCGGGTGGCTGTTGGCCGTGGCACTGCCAGGGGCACCGCTCGCATAGTCCGGCGAGCCGATTGTATGCGACCGGCCATGGCAGCCGTTGCAGGTAAATGAGGCGCTGCCACTCCAGGTTTTGCTGCCGGTCATGTTAATATAAACCAGCGAAGTTGCACCTCTCGTATTGCCGTTTGAGTGACAATAGACCGTACTACAGGTCCCTGCACTGTAAGTTTTACCGGCCCTTGCACCCGAATAATCAACCATGCCGTTGACATGCTTGGCTTTATTGCTGACAGTCGTGTTACTGCTGACGGTCTTTGAATGGCAGTCGATACAATTAAAGCTGTTGCCGATGCCGAGTGCCGAGTTGGTCGAGTAATTCAAGTGGCGGTCATGTTTGCCGGAAAGTGTGGTCGCGATCATGCTGGAGCGCTTGGTGTCGTGACAACTGGTACAGGTGGCGGGCAAAGGTCCGGAACCCCAGGCCGGAGCGCCGCCGCTGTTGGTGTGGCAGGCGTTGGTCGAACAGGTAGTGTATGCTGCTCCAGGTGACAAAGCCTTTCCGTTGCCTTTTATGTACTTGATGCTGGAGGTAACATTTATGAAATTATTAACATGATTGGAGGTTACAGAATAATTGACCGTCGCATTAGTATATCCTGTTCCGTGGCAGACGTTACACGCAATGCCATAACCGTCGTTGCTGCCGCCAATTACTTGGGCATGTTTTTTGTGACTGCCGGTAGCATTCGTAGTATCGGAATACATATCAACATGGCAACTACCGCAATTCAAAGTACCTGAAACACCCCAAGCGGGTGTTGTCTTGGTAGTTCCGGCACCGCTGCCGCTTGTGCCCTGAACAGTACTGTGACAGTAACTGGTGGAACAGCTTGAATATGCACCGCTGCCGGATGCAAAGGTTGAAGTTTTGGCGTATGTCGTTCCAACCGCTGCTCCCGAGAAGCCAAGGTTGATACTATTATTTACGTGCGTAGCGCTGGCAACGCTCGTTGCCGAATAGCCGTTATGACAGCTGGCGCACGTAATAGCAGCAGTTTGGGCATGCGTGATATGACTGCCGGTTGCAGAACCGCTGGTGGACATATCAACATGGCAACTGCCGCAATTGTTGGTCGGCAACGAACCGCTCCATAACGGAGTCGTCACCGGTGTTCCAGTTCCCAAACCGCCTGCCGCCTGCCCGTTGCTATGACAGTACGCAGTTGAACAAGTGCCAACAACCCGCCCTGTCTGGCTCGGCAGGTATTTGCCGTTTGATGAACCTGTACCCGGATATGACCCGACCGAAACTGAAATAACCCTGCCGGCACTGGTGGCATGCGCATACGGCTTTGCTTCTCCGGTGTGATCAGTATGGCACGTTGCACAGACCGTAATAACAGTATGTTTCGAATGAGCAAACGTAGCCGGAGAGGCGTCATGGCATGTTGCACAGGGGGTCGCACCTATAGCATTGCCCCATGTGGGGGTCACTCTTTCAAAGTGACAGTTCACGCTGGAACAGGTTGCGGGAACCGGAATCGAGGTCTGGTTAAAAAAGACTCCTCTGGCATACCTGGCTCTCACGGCTGCCGAAGAGTATCCCTTGAGGCTGTATCTCATGTCAATCACGTTGTTCTGATGGCCATAGTCACCCGGCGTTACAGGCATATGACAGACATCACACGAGTTCTGATTAGCTGTGGCATGATTTGCGTGATTGCCGCCAACCAGGCTTGTCTGGGACGTAGGGGACGTATTTCCCAGTCGTGCGCCATCCCGTGGCGGCAGACCGTGACAATAGGTGGTACACGAGTTGATAAATCCGGCTTGCGATCTTTCGGGGTTAGCCAGTAACATGCCTGCCACGATTGCTCCGACTGCCAAGAGTGCAAACTTCCCAATAAATTGTACTTTTACCATACTCTGTCCCTCCCGAATGCTTGTACCGCCAATTAATAGAAATGTTCCGTTAAATTATAGTTTTCTAGCGCTGGTTCCAGGACGGCGATGTCCCGTAATGACAGCTGATGTTCGAGCAGCTGCCGGGAATATGTGAAGACCCATCAAGACGGTTGGACGTGTAACTGCCCAGATTTGCGGCTTCCATACGATAGCGCTGATTAAATCTGGCTTTGATATTCTGGCTCGGCTTAAAGACGATCGGACTCATTTTATGATCCGCCGGAACATTATGGCATCTGGTGCAGTTGACAAAACCTTCGCTGGCAACTGCGGTCTTGCTGACATGATTCTGCACCGTATGGGCACCGCCGCCACTGGAGTAGTTCTGAGCTACCGCGTTAGCCCAGTTTCCGGGTGCTGCAACAAAGCCGGGTCGGGCAGGCGGATAGCCGTGACAGGTGTCACACGAGCTGCCGCTGGGTCCGAACGCGGAAACAGCGTCCACACCGTCATGGCTGTGGCACGACGTGCAGCGGGTTGTTGAATTGTGTCCATCACCAGCGGTTGATGTATAGTGGCTGGTTGCCGTATGACAGACGTTACAGACCCCGTTAAATGGTGCGCTGCTCTTGGCATAGTCAGTACCGGTAGTTGCAGCGGTGAAGCTTACTGCTGCTGCAGTGCCAATCGGAACGCCGGTTGCTACATCAGAGGCAGGATATATGTTGTCATGAATCATATACATATTGCCGTCGCCGTGGGCGTCATGACAATCCCAGCAAAATTGGCCAGCATCTGTGGCGTTAAGATGCCCGTATCCCTTGTGAGTGGAAGTCACCTTTTTACCGCTGTTAAGAGTCGTCGCACCGATTGTAACACCGGCAGAACCGGAAACGTGACACACCATACAGACCCCGTTTTTACCCCAGCCTGCATCAGTAAAGTTACGCAGCCTGAACGGATTGACAGCCACGTTGTGTCCGATACTGGTGTCATGGCAGTAGAGGCACTGATTGGCTCCGACCATGTTGGCCGCTGCATTACCGGAAGCGTACGTCCCGGCAGTCCTGCCATGACCCGTGCCTGTCCAGTCGGCGGATTTGATCGCGGCAACCGGACTCGCCGGAGTGAAGGGTGTGCTGAAGACATCATTATCAGTCGTGCCTATATGGCAGCTCTGGCAACCCAGTGTTGCGCCCCATGTTGCACTATTAGGTATGGGGCCGTGGCAGGAGATGTTAGAGCAGATTGATGGTGTCGTTGGGGTGCCAATCGTCGCAGAATAACTGATTCCCGCACCGGTATTTGGCGCGAGGTTAAAAGCCCGGTTGGCGTGATTGCCGCTGTTGGTAATGCCACTGCCGTTCGTGGTAGTATCGTAATGGCAAGTGTTGCACCCATAACCGTTGGAGACGACATGAATCGCATGGCTGTTGGCTTTGGGTGTGCCGTTCGGATATGCCGGTCCGGTAGCCGTGCCGTCGTGACAACCGCTGCAGCTGAGCGCCGCCCCACCCCAGGTCGGCACAGTTCCGGTCACAGCAAAGGGCGCCTGCAGAGTAGTGCCGTTGCTGTGGCAGTACAGACTGCTACACTGTCCAAAACTGGTGCTGGGGGCTACAGTTCCAGTAGCTCCGGTGACAGAACCTTTGTACAATCCGCCGCCATTCAAGCTGCTTAAACTCCACTCCACAGAGCCGTTAACATGATCATTGTTTCCATGTGCACCATGACAACTGTCGCATATCAGTGCCAGTCCGCCGACTCCGTTTCCGGCGTGCCGCTGATGGTTACCGGTTAACGGCGCCGTTGCAGCAGTTACGCCATGACACGCACCGCAGGCTTTCTGAGTCCCATCGGTGGTCGTCCAGACCGGTATTTTCGCAGCACTGCCGCCGGTCAGCGCAGAACCATGGCAGTAAACAGCACAGCTGACAGCACTGTTACCGGTTGTGAGAGTCGTACCTCCGGCAGCATTCCAGCTGTAACCACTGTTCAGGGTAGTGCCGTTGAACGTGCCGCCCGTAACCGCTCCGCTGAATCCGGGGAAATTGCTGCCATTGATAGCAAAGCCGATATCAATAGTGTTACTAGGCATGGCCTTGGAAGAGTAGCCGGTGTGACACGTGTTACAGGCCATCGACCTCCCTTTGGCGTGGGTTTCGTGAGCACCAGGACTGGTTGCTGTTGCACCGGTGGCCGGCACTGCCAGACCGCTCGGTCCTCCCAGTACCGTAGCTATCGGCGGATAACCGTGACAACTGGTACAGGCGCCTGAGAAAGAGCCATTGCTGCTGTTGTGAAAATGGCAGGTGTTACATACTTTCGGATCACTGCCGGCATGTTCATTTGGATAGATTCCATTGGGAGCGGGAACGGTGTGGCACCCCTGACAGACACCCGTATTTCCCGAATTTTTGTATTCTTTACGGGTACTGCCGGTGTATCGGAAGAGAATTGTCCCTGATCCGCTGAATCCCGCAGGAACCGCTCTCCTTATCAGATAGACGTTGGTCCCGCTCGCACCGGTCGGGTCTTTGGGGTCGTACTCAACATGTGCGCCGTGGCAGCTTGTACACTGAACATCCTGGCCGTTCTTATTGTGATTACGCTTTCCGGCATGGCAATTGGTGCAGATGTTGGCATTATCAGTCAGCCCGGCCGCTACTTTGGCACCACGCAGATCAGTGCGCAGCAGGTTACCGTCACCACTGCTCAAATTGGCAAAATTAGCACTTCCGTCAACCGTTCCGCTGTGAGAATCAGTGAAATGAACGCCGTGACAGGTACTGCACGACACCTTTCCGTTCAAAAGTTTTGCTGCGGATGTCAGATTCGAAGGATTTGAGTTAATCGGGGATGCGTTAAAACCGGCTTTAGTCCCGTCATAGGTAACACCGACAGGATGTGTGCCATTTTTATGATCGGCTGTATTCCTGCTGCGGTGACAATCCAGACAGAGTTGATCCTGATCATTTGCAATCCGCAGAAAACCGTCTTTTCTTGAGTTGTCATGCTGATTGTGACAACGGACGCAAGCCAGCGCCTGCGCAGTACGGCCACGCAGGTTGCCGGTCGTCATCTGAGCCTGAATCGGTGCCTGGGCACCTGCAGCCGGTACGGTATCTGAACCTTCGAACCGATGGGAAGTCTGATAGTTTTTTGTATAGTTTTTGCTGTCAGTGGTATAGGTGTCAAAGGGATTAGCGGCATCTCCAGGCGTAATCGGCCTGACGCCCGCAGCAGGGTCACCGGGGCGGTGGCAGGAGAGGCAGATGTTATTATAGCCGGTACTCCCCAGACTCAGGTGCGTCGTATGACATGTTGTACATACGATACCTGAAGCCGTGTCGTAGTGAGGCGAATCGACTGTTGTTGCAAATGCTCCAACCGTCAGCATTAAGGCCTGAGCCAGCACCACCAGAGACATTGCTATCGATCTCTTCATAATTGACTCCTGAACATTAAAAGCGGCATTCGGATTTTGAGCGCAATCCACGAATGTACATCAGTAACCAAAGGTGGCTGAAATAGCAGAGATGACAGGAGGATTTGCTGCTGTCAAGTCAGCCCCCAAGGGTCCTGTCACTTGAAAATCAACAGGAATTATTGATGTGAACTGAGATGCAGTAAGAGTGTATCCGGAGGCGACATTACAGGTGAGTTTGGCAAAGGTACCAATGGCAATATCGGTGGCGGCAAAGGTAACGACTGTGATCCTGACCGTGCGAGTGGCTGCCGTATAGATACCGGTGGGCGCCGGTTGATTGGCTTCACCTTTCAGAACTCCGCTGCTGATAGTAGTTGTACCCGGATCGGTCGTAACGGTAAGACCTTCCGGGAGAACAGCCTCTACAATTACCCCGCGCAGTTTGGCAGTCGGATCAGAAGTAGCAGTTGCAAATGTAACGACCGCCGTTTTCTGTACCTGTGACTGAACCTGTTCAAGCGGCACGACACCTGCGTTTCCACTTCCACACGCTTGAAGGCAGACGAGTGAGAAAAACATCGCAACAACATTCGAACTTATTTTTTTCATAAATTCTCCATTATAAGATGGCGTCTATTGATTACCACGACGACAGCCCGATTATTTTTTCTATTATGACAACGAGATCCGACATTTTTATGCGGTTATCGACCGTAGGCTCGCCATTGACGACCGGTCCGACGTCCGCACGCAGCATTTGGTTAAATGTAGGCTGCGGAGCCGTCCCTATAACCACTTTCAAAGCCAGCAACGCATCAGCAATATTAACCTTGCCGTCAAGATTTATATCGCCGTTCCTGCTGCTCAGGCCTGCTGCCGAGAAAGACTGGATATTAAGCGTCGCTGCGTCGTATGTGACACTGGTCAGGTCGAGAGTGGCAACCCCGCCGGCATCAACCGTTACAGTTCCTACCGGTCCGTTTTTATCTCTGGCGACCAGAACGCCGCCGGGTGCGGTCACTTTTGCAGGAGCACCCGAAGGCGCCAATGTGGTCGTAATCGCCGGCGGGACCGGATCATAGACAATTGTACGGTTGCTGGTTGACGTTTTTCCCGTGGTAGTGTCCGTTACATCGACGACGACATTATAGTTTCCTGTCGCAATGTTCATTGAAGGAATCGTCAGTGAAAAAATACCGGTGCTCGACGTGGCAACCGACGTCGGAACACCGTTAACACGTGCCGTCACCACAGTTCCCGGAGCGGCCGAACCGGTCAGTGTATAGCTCGATGTCGCCACCGGAGCGTCTTTTGCAGGTGATGTGATAGCAAGCGATGGCAGACCCGGAGCATAGGTAACCTCCGTCATGACGGTGGTAGTCTGTCCACCGGCAGCAGGCGTCGCCTTGACCTCAAAGCCGTTCATTCCCTGCGACAGCGAGACATCCGCGCTCCATAAGGTTCCCGCAACAGTCGCAGCCGCTCCGTTGACGGTGACGGTACTGCCGGCAGGCGCAACACCCTCAAGGTGATACGTCGGCGTTCCGCTGACCGCTGCAGACGGTGTCGTGACAGTCACGCGTGGTGCCTGGGGATCATAAGTTAATGATCTGGCGAGCGCCTGGATCGTTGTTCCGTAAGAGTCAACCACCGTTAACGTTATATTGTTCGCAGGACTGCCGCTTTTACCTGGTGCCAGCAGGACCGGTACGGAAAATACTCCATCGCTGACCGTTACGGGTGGTTGTGACACCCCGTTTAACGTCACGAGAACGGTTACTGCACCGGCATTCCCGGTCACACTGCCGGAAATTGTCTGCAGCGGTGTACTGAAAACGCTCCAGCTTGACGGAAGCTGCGTGGCAACAACAGGCATACTTGTGTCAAGCGTTACCGAAATATCGAGTGTGCTGTTATCCATTCCGGCCTTGCTGCCAACAATAGAAATGGTATTGAGTCCGGCGCTTAAACTTACTGCAGCGCTCCAGACTGAACCGTTAACAGTTGCTGCAGCACCTTTTACGGTGACACTGCCTCCCGAGGTAACCGTTCCAGAAAGCTTCAATATCGGATCAGCTGTCTGTGTGACGACAGGCGATACTGTCAGAATGACAGGGTTGGCTGCAGGAGCGAGCGCTGCAATCGAAATCGTTTTGGTGGTGGTGCCTTTTGCATCGGTGGCGGCAACCGTAAACGTATTATCTCCCGTCACCAGACTGACTGTGGCACGCCAGACAGTTCCACTGAGCTGTGCCGGCAATCCGTTAACCGTCACGGCAGTCCCGGTAGTTGTCCCGGAGATGAGCAGCGTTGCCAGATTGGTTGCCTGAGGCAAAGCGTCTATCTGCAGAAAAGGTCCACTGGACGGGTCCGACACTTTAAAGAGCGAAAGTTTACCGGTCCCGTTGGCAACAACCAATTGACCGTTACTGCCAAAGAGAATATCAGACGGGGTAATCAGTTTGCCTTCGGTAATACCGTAGCCGCCGATATAGCGCACAAAGGAACCGCTGACCGCATCAATGATCTGAATCGTACTCTGAAATGCGTCCACGACGTAAATCCGGTTGAGTGTTGACTGGTCGGAACTGTACTCAAATGAAACTGCCTGGGGAGAGGTAAACATAAGCGGTCCGGAACCAAAGGATCCGATACTTTTTTGATATACACCTGTTGTAGAAAAAAACTGTATGCGACCGTTTCGTGTATCTACGACAGCTACTTGATCTGAAAGTTTTTCGTAACTGATGCCGGTCGGCTGAAAAAATTGACCGGGCGCACTGCCCGCAGAACCGAAACTGTTGGACGCTCCAATGACTGCCGGTTTATAGCTTGAATTAAAGACCTGAACATTATTATTCAGGCTGTCTGCAACAAAAATAGTACCGTTTTTTGAGACTGCGATTCCGTTTGCCCTGCCGAAGGTACCGAACGATGTTTTCAGTACCCCTATCGATGAATACACCGCAACACTCGTCCCCTGGCTGACCAGTAGATCCCCCTGTGCCGTAACGGCAATCCCGAGCGACTTACCGGCAGCGGAAAACTTTGAACTGAAAACTCCGGCGCTGTCAAACTTGACTATCCCGCCGCCTCGCGGATCTGTAACATACAGGTTTGTGCCGTCCGAAGTCAGTCGCACCGGGGTGTTGAGGGGTGATGATATTGACGTCAGAGACGTAATATCGGGCGCAACGATGGCGAATGCGGCACCGGATTCTGCCAGGAGGACGGCCAGCAGAACGAGCAACAAGCGGCAACAGATTTTATGCAGAGTATAAGTCATAATTATTTTCCTCCCCCGTGAGGGAATTTCGTTGCAAGCAGGCTCGTCATAACTCGAAAAAAACAGCCGGATGCCGGTATCAACTGTTTGATAGTTCGGCAACCCGGCTGTCTCATAAAGACCCTGTAGGCTTTCCGCCCCATCCTCGCGGATGGTTTAGTAGTATCGCGTATCGATGTTATTTACTTAAATGAACGGGCGTTTAATGGTTTTGACATTGTCGTGTCAATTAGTTTCTCCTTTAAGGCAAGATCCAGCTTCTTGTGTCGCTGTGGCAGCCGGTGAATTGGATCCCAGACGGTAACGGCAGTGTAACTGTGCAGCTTTGCAGGGTTGCGTTATAGAAACTCCGTACGGTGGAAGAAGGCAATGTTTCAAACACCTTCGTAGTAACATCCTTGAAATGCTTGGGATCGGAGGTCATGTCGTGGCAGTCAGTACAACTGATCGCACCGCCTACGCCGTTGATCGTCATATGTTTTGCATGCTTACCGGATTTGTAGCTGGTATATTCCAATGTATCAAACTGGTGACAAGCGGTGCAACCAGTTGGTATATCGAGAGCCCCCCCCCAAACAGGTGACTGTTTTCCGCCATGGCAGGTCACATTTGCACAGCCGGTCGCGGCTATGTACGCTGCCGGTCCCGAAATAGCGTTAAAGTTAGTGGCAAATCCCACGATCGCTGATGCAGCTGTTCCATGATTCGTTGCCCCGCTCCCCCCGCCGGTATGGCAGGCTGCACAGTTTCCTGACATTCCGCCAAGCGCCAGATGGACTGCATGGGAACCGGAACGATTTGGTGCAGCGGCACCATTGGGAGGATTACTGTGACAGGACGTGCATTGTCCGGCAGCCGGAACTGCGCCTGCCGTGAGCTGTTTGTGACATGTGCTGCATGCCGGACCGCTCCCCCCCGCAAAAGTTGCCCCATGACACAACGCACAGGCGTTGACGATATTATCGGAATCCCGATGCCCTTTCCACGGCTTGGGATGTGCCATGTTAGCAAGATGGCAACCGGATGCTTCACAGCCGGTGGCAAGAGAACCTATGGATTTCGTAAAGCGAGGATTACTGCCCGCACCACTACCACCTGTAGCACCTAGTTCTCCATGACAATCCTGACAGATGATCAGGTCAATTTTGGCCAGGGCGCCATGTGCCTTGTTAAGTTCTGCTGTGCCCTTGAAAGGAACTGGATGGATAACGTTACGCGGTGGATGATTGCCCAAATGGCACGAGTCTGTAGAGCAGCCTATTTTCGTAACCCCGCCTTTGAGGTCAATTCCATGACACCCACGACACAGATCCGGGGTTTGCCTATACGCAATCCGGTGCGAAGTTACCCAGTCAGCCGGATGCTTGTTGACGGCAGCCATCTGGGGACCGGAACTATTCTGTTTTCCACAGGCTGCCAGAAGTGTGGCCACTACAAACACAGCTGCAAACCGGAGCACATATCCAAACATGGTCAGATCCTTTTTCATCTATCTGTCTCCTAGTGGTGGCACTGAATGCAGCGTTCGTTGTTGGCACGTCCATGACAGCGGTAACAGCTGGCGGGATCAAGTTTGCCTTCGATCTTGTGCATGGTCATGAAGTTGCCGCGATGCTGCATCTCACGGTCGGGACGGTTGCCGTATTTTGTGGACGGTTTCATCTGGACTTTGTTGGTATGGCAATCGTTACAGAAAGAACTCTTGTGGCAGGTGCTGCAAAGACGGTCGTCAGATGCGGCGTAGAAGCGATGGTTTTTAACAAAAACTGGCGAATGATTGAAGGCTTTGTAGGGCTTCAAGGTGCCTTTCTGCTGGTCTTCATGACATTCGGCACAGTTAATCTGCTGGCCGATAGCCAACGCTTCCGGGTGGGAAGCGGGCAGGTTCGGCAGGGCTCCCATCTGGGCACAGGCGGCAAGAACTAACGCCAGTCCGGCGCTCGCCAGGGCTGAAATAGTCAGTTTAATCTGGTTCATTTTTTCTCCCCCTTACCTTCAAAGGTCATGTTGTAGGTCAGGCGAATAAGGCCTTTGGTCTCTTCGGTAAATTCCGGATTTCTGCCGTAACTGACATCGCCCGACAGAGCCAGAGCAGGGGTAAGGTGGTAACCGAGCGAGACGGTTCCTTCCCAGGCAATTCTCTCGTTATAGATCTTTTCTTTAAAGAGATAGCCGATTGCGTCGAGAGCCGCAAAGTAGCCTTTGGTGTCGTGCATCAGATACCCGCGCAGTTCGTGATAAGAGGCCGAAATATATGGCGAAATGGCAAACCCCTGACTGGCTCGCAGGTAGTGATACCCGAGACCGCCACGAATGCTGTTGTCGCTGAAGCTGAGCCGGGCATCAGCTCCGTAGCGGTCAGCGTTGCCCAATGTGCGGGAATAATGTTTGTAATCGGCAGCTAATCCTATATTTTTGGAGGCTTGGTAGGAAGCACTTCCACCAATTGTACGCGATCTGTCAGTGGGGTTAAAGTGGGGCATATTGGAGAACAGCGGAGAAGAGGAGAGGTAACTTCCAGTCCGGTGCTCATTAAACTCGGCACTCACAATCAGTGGTTCAAACGGTTTGACGGTGAGCAGGTAACTGTGCTCGGCGACAGCTTTAGTCTCTGGATTGTAGCTGCTCTGCCCCATCAGGGCGACCATTTTATGGGGGGAAAAATAGAGATCGCCACCCACCAGGCGATGATTGCCACTCTTGTGACTGACCAGTGCAGGTGCTTTAGCTTCAAAGACCCCCGACAGCCCCAGTTCCAGCATACCAAGATAGCGATACGTGGCACGCCCGCCGGCGATTGTATCACCCTTGCCGTCACTTGACTCACCGTAGAGATGCTGTTTGTTATTGTCATGCACAACAGCTCCGCCAAAAGCAGAAACGCCGAAACCGGCCGGAAGGTCGGTACGCACGGAAAGCCCGTCGATCTGCTCGTTGACAATTCCCTCATGGATAAACATCCGACCTAAACGGGCATTGGCGTTGGCCTCTTTGAAACGATACTGCAGATATCCATACGTAAGGCTGCCGTCTGCTTTTTGACTGTTATAGCTTTTGTCGGCCAGGTCAGCACGCCCCCAACCATAGATATGCAGAGAGAGATTCCCATCAGCGAGCTTGTCGACATCCACGCCCAGAAACTGGGTCGCAGGCAGTAGCGTCTCCTTTTTGGTCCCGGAAACGTCGCGTTGGCCGATACCGAGCAGAGTGCTGGTATCAACGCTTATGTCAGCTGCCAATGCGGATGACGAGGCTGCCGCAAATGAAACTGCACATAACAATGTGCACCACACTTTCTTCATGGAATGACTCCTGTATAAATTGTGTAAAGAAGAGTAATACCGAGCGCCGATAATAGAAACCTATTATAAAATAATCAACTAAATAGATCGGGAACCGGTTTTTTTGTGATTTAAATCACAATTCCGTCAGAATTACACCGCTTCTATCAATCTTTTTTGCTTGCTATTCAACCTGTTGAGAGCGTGTATATACGCTTTGGCAGAAGCAACAATAATATCAGTCGAGGCCCCCTTGCCGACTACAGTATGCTCTCCTTCGCTGACCCGAACCGTAACCTCACCCTGGGCATCTGTGCCGCCGGTGATGGAGCCGACGTTATACTGGCTCAATTTTGCTTTTGATTTGGTCAGCTTTTTGATCGCCTTGAAGGCCGAATCAACCGGACCATCGCCCATCTCTGCAGCTCTGACTGCAATGCCATTGATTTCCATCTGAACAGTAGCGGTTGCTACCGCAAACGAGCCGCACGTGACCGTGATCTGGTCAAGCTTATAGAGGTCCTCTTCGCGGGCTTCATCTGAAACAATAGCCTCAAGATCTTCGTCAAAAACCTCCTTCTTCAGGTCGGCCAGCTCCTTGAAGCGGACAAAGGCTCGGCTGAACTGTTCATCATTCAAGTCATAGCCCAACTCCAGCAAACGTTTTTTGAGTGCATGATGACCGGAATGTTTTCCAAGCACGATAGAACTGGCCGAGAGGCCGACTGATTCAGGGGTCATGATTTCGTAGGTTGACTTCTCCATCAACATACCGTGCTGATGAATACCGGCTTCATGAGCAAACGCGTTGGCACCGACAACAGCTTTATTCGGCTGCACCGGAATTCCGGTAATGGTAGTGAGCAGACGACTGGTAGGCGTAAGATGTTCTGTCACAATATTGGTCGCAAAGGGGAGAATATCCCGGCGAGTCCGCAGGATCATGACGAACTCTTCCAGAGAGCAGTTTCCGGCCCGTTCGCCGATACCATTAATAGTACACTCCACCTGTCCGGCACCGGCCTGTATGGCTGCAATCGAATTGGCAACCGATAGTCCCAGGTCGTTATGGCAATGAACCGAAATGACCGCCTTATCAATATTGGGAACGGTGTCTTTGAGGAATTTTATAATATTATAATATTCAAACGGGACCGTATATCCCACCGTATCCGGAATGTTGACCGTGGTGGCACCGGCAGCGATCACCGCTTCGACGACCTCTGCCAGAAAAGGTAAACGGGTACGAACCGCATCTTCACAGGAAAACTCAACGTTGGGGGTATAGGATGCGGCCCGTTTTACTGCTTTGACCGCTGCTGCCAGAACTTTGGCCGGCTCCATCTGCAGTTTATACTTCATGTGAATATCTGATGTAGCGATAAAGGTATGGATACGTCCCCGCTCACCGGCATATTTAAGCGCATCCCAGGCACGGTCGATGTCCTTCTCGTTGGAACGGCAGAGCCCGGCAATCTGAGGCCCTTTAATGGTTTGAGCCACCAGTTTGACCGCTTCGAAATCACCATCGGAAGCAATCGGAAAACCTGCTTCGATAACATCAACGTTCAGCTTCTGCAACTGTTTGGCTATACGCAGCTTCTCCTCGATATTCATGCTGTTGCCAGGGGCCTGTTCACCATCTCGCAGGGTTGTATCAAATATCCTGATAATCTTGTGCTCATCCTGTGCGACTGTCTTTGCTTTTGCCATGTTTCGTTCTCCTTTCAGTTTCGTACGGCTGGTTTGTGTATCCTGCTGGAATTAATAGATATAACCCCTATTGTCACGCATAAAAAAACCCCTACCCCTCATTTGGGGCAGAGGCTCTAGCCATCCGCGGTACCACCCAATTCGCCTGCACAAACTACATACCGGCCTTGATTATGCCTTTAACGCAGGCTCACGGCTCCGACTACATATCACCGGAGCGGCTCCAAGGCGAGTTCCCCACGTTTGCTTACCGGTTCGCACCAGCCACCGGCTCTCTGAGAAGCATGTTATGGGTACTATTCCTCTTCATTGCCGTTACAAATTTGATGCATAGTAGAAAAACAGGTCATCTAAAGTCAACTGTTTTATTATTATTGCCGGAGATATTGACAGTTCAAACAATGCGCCTCTATCATGACGCTCATTAATAGTATTGATAACGTCCGGTCCATGCCGTAGAATGCGGCAACTAACAAGATAAGGGGACTTGTGTGAGCAATCTGCTGTTGATCACGGACGTAAGCCGCCTGCAGAATATATTCGGGCTTTTGTCGGTTAACCCGGCGGTCCGTCTTCGCATTGCTACTAACCTTGAAAAAGGTAGTGAAGAAATCATGAATGACCGGCCGGATATCGTGTTTATACAGACGCATATTTCCGGTTTTTCCGCTGATATTCTCCTCAAACACCTCAAAAACCATGCGCGGGATACGCTCCCGTACTTTGTGCTGCTGGCCGCTCCTTCCCAACTCGGTACAACGACCCTGCAATCTTTTCAGGGCTGGCTTGACACAACGGCTGACGACGGCCGGTTTTTGGTTGACCTGCAGTCGCTCGTATCTTCTCTTGTGGCAACCTCTGTAGTAACGGAATCTCCTGACGTGTTTGATACAAAACCGGCCACTCATGATGCTGCAACTCCAGGCGACTCACTTGAAGATCAAGGCCTGCTCTACACTCCGCGCCCGCGTTTTTCGGTCTATTCTGAATTTACCGCCTCATTCGACAGTGCGGTCCGTGAAACAGGAGAACCGGAACAACTCCCTGAGCAGGTGCAAGCCGACATGGCTACTGAGGAGAATACCGAACCTGCCGATCACTACTTCCCTGTAACCAAACGTTCTCGCGCAAAGCGGACATCTTTTCTGCTCTGGCTGGTTGTGGTGGTTATTGCAGGGGTTGCTTTTACGTTTTATCAGCAGAGCAGGCCTGACCCAAAAAACCGGAATGAACAGGCGCTGGCCCCGGGCAAGCCGAAAGAGGCCGAGCGGATTCAGCCGGTTTCCTCCTCTGCACGGATCACAGCTGCTCTTTTGAAACCCATTTCATCGAACGTAAAAGGGGGAACAAACTCGACTGCAAAAGGCCCCGTTCAACTGCCCACGTTTATCCCCCGTGCCGCGTTGGACACCTCATATGCTACCGCCAATCCTGGCTGGGAGCGATATACGACAAAGGACGTCGAATTCAGGGTCTATCGCATGGCCGACGCCATTAAAGCTATCCAGATCATAGCCCTTGCTGGTTCGACTTTTTCCGATACTTTTTTACAGGACATACAACGACAACTCACCAGTAATCCCACTTTTGTCCGCATCTCCTCAGAAAAAACGGAGGGCTACACGATAGAGCGCGGCAAACTCTCTGACACAATCAAGGCGGTATATTATCGTGATGGAAACGGAAAGAATTTGAAGGCCGTAGTTCTTACCTGGCCCTGACGGGGTGATTTGGGGTGTGGGTCACATTATTTAACGGAAAGTTTCAGAAAACAATCAGCTTTGTACAGACTCGCTTCAGCAGCCAGCGGCGCTCCGGGATTGTCACCCAGATACCGTTCAAACAGCTCCAGGGCTGAAACGCAGTTATCCTTGTGATAGGCTGCCAGCGCGTCTTCAAAGAGTCGCCGGGCGACCATCGATTCAGGTCCGGCAGGTGATTGTCCAGGATTCATTGGGGCGGGAGCGGTTTTTGGAGCAGCAGTGATTTTTTTTGCCTCCTCCATAGAACGTTTCAAAGAGGAAGTTTTTTTGGTGTGACGTTTCGGGGTTTCAGCAATAGCAGTAGCTGCAACAGCCTGAGAGACCGGTATTTTCAATGTAGTACCGGCATAAATCCGATCCGGATTGGAAAACTTGTTGAACAGTAGTATCTGTGGAAAGTAACTGGCATGACCGCTGTATGTGCGGGAAATGTCATGCAGTGTGTCTCCACGACGAATCTTTACCTCTCTAACCAGAATACCATCTACTGCTCCCCCTTTTTTAACAGAATCAACCGGTTGAGGCGTATACAAATACTCTTGGCCCCAAACAGGAGTGGTCAACGAGCATAGCAGCAGTCCAACGGCCATGATGTGTGCGCTTCGTGTCATTTCAGTACTTATTCCCCAGCTGGTCTTCATAGATAAGTATGTTTTTTACCTGCAGGTTCGTGCCGACACCGGTACCCTGTTTTACCCTGAAAGTAACTTTGATACTGCGTTTTTCACCGGAGCCAACTTCTTTAAAGCGCCAGATTATCCGGCCGTCGGCAGTAACCGTATTGACCGGTTCTGCAGCTACCAGTTCCAACAGTGCCGGCCAGGCACTCTGAAGCTCCACCACCTGCGCCAGATTGGAACCCTTGTTGATCAAGGTAAGATCATATGACGCTATTTCACCCGGTTTAAGACTGCCGTCACGTCCAGCCATCTCCAGCTGCAGCACCGGACGGGAATACGTCAAGTGAGTAGCTCCTGTTGCAGAACAGCTTCCATCTCCTGCAGAGACAAGAACAAGCTCTACATTTCCCAGACTCCCATCAGCGACTGAACGACGTGTTGCTGCTTCAATCCCGACATAGACCTCTTCTTTGGGGGCCAACGGGCCGATTTCGCTTATAAGCGGTTCGCCGACCTGACGGATGCCGTCACGATTGATATCCTGAAAAATGACCGCATCCTGGGCACCTTTGATGTGTGATGTCACGTTGAATTTTTCACGGACATTGCCGGTATTAGTCACGAAGAAAGGTACACTAGCCGTCTGGCCCGGTATAATCACCAGTCGGTCAGAAGCTGCATGAACGAGAACACCATGGAGCGGTTTGACAGAGGCTACATTTGAAACAAATGCTACGCTCCTTTGCAACTGGTTGTTAATCAACTCGGCACGAACAGATAACTCCTGACCCGCCAGGGAATCATCTTTGAGCAGAAAGGAAAGAGTTAATTCACGGCTTTCTCCTGGCATGACCTTCAAACCGTCCAAGATAAGTGACGATTTTAAATCCTGCCTGAAACCGGCGGCGGAGTAGTCAACTGCTTCCAGTTGCTGTGGGAAACTCAGCCGAAGCGTAACATCCTGAGCAACCGTCGAACCGACATTGAGCACGGCGATTCGATACACCATCTTCTCACCCGGTAATGGCTGGGATTTGTCGACGTTAAGAACAGCCCTGAGCAGCGGCGCAGAGACTGCCAAACGAACCTCACGCGACTGACTGGCCTCCGTCATCACGCGCGAAGCAACTTTGATCGGATATGAAATTTTTTGGCCGTCAATACGTGTGGCAGGAATATTCAGCAGCAGAGCACCCTTAAACGACTCTCCCGGTGCCAGCAGGGGGGTTTGATTGATCTCTGCATCTAGGTTAGGAGGGTTTGCAAAACGAGCCCTGAACTCAGCCGGAAATGCCGATTCCAGAGAGAATGAGTCACCGCCGTTCCCTCGGTTGGCAATCTCGAAGGGAACTGTGACGGTGCCGACGACACTGAATGTATCCGGACGCGGCAACAGGTTGAATTCAAATCCTGAATATTGGGCAACCTGCAATCGAAATACCTGGGAGTTTTCGGGGGGCGTTTCCGCAACCGGGACAGCAGGCAGGGCAACGGCCAATCCCAGTTCGCGTAATTTTGTCGCTGCGGTCACAGCTGCAGCGGTTCCCGGATAGGAATCAATTATCGTCTTGTATTGCTCAATCGCTTTTTCTCGATACACTTTTCGGGTGGCGCTGGCTTTTTCTTCTGCAAGACGCACCTTCTCCGCAGCAGCAGCTTCGGCAACCTTCTGCTCAGCCTCGGCCTTCAGAACTGCTACTCGCTCCTGTGCTGCCGCCTGTTCGGCAGCGATACGTTCACGTTCCAATCTGGCACGCTGTTCGGTTTTTTCTTTGGCCACCTTCTCAGCGGCGATCCGTTCCTGTTCACGTTGTACTGCCGCGATGCGTGCCTTTTCAGCAGCAGCCTGACGTTCTGCTTCAATCTTTAAAGCCGCACGCTCTTTGTCAGCCTTGATCCGAGTCGCCTGTTCGGCTGCATTACGCTCCTTTTCCTGCCTGGCAAGCAATTCAGCCTTTGCAACAGCGGCGCGTTCCTGCTCACCAGGTGCTGTCAGTCGGGCAGCAGGAGCAGCAGGACCTGAAGAGAGCAATTCGCCACGTTCATAACGGGTCGTCAATATAAGCAGTTCATCTTCAACCGTTCCCTTGAGCGGATTATCGGGGTATTCTTTTGAAAATTGGGCGAGGTATTTAGCGGCAGACTGATTATTTCCGGCCCGGTAATAAGAGCGGGCCAGCCAGAACAGGACCATATCCCTCAGCGGAGTGTCGGGAAATTTTTGCAGCACCTCATTCATCTTTATTATTGCACCAGCAAAATCTTTCTGCTGAAACGCATTAAAGCCAGCGATAAAGGCCTGGGAATCTTCTGTTTCCAGGCTATAGGCAGAGGGAGCCGTCAGCAGTGAAATTATGACCAATGCGGCAAGCAGCCGAAGGATTGCGATACGGCATAATCTCGGATTAATCACGTCAGTTGACCTCTTGATGGCCGGCTACGCTATAAACGGCGCACGGAGAGCGGATAGGGTATACCTTTAGGTAAAATGCATTTTTAATAGCATCTCACTATGCCCTTGTCAACGAAAGAAACGTTATGTCAGCAGGTTAGAAACCGTCCAGAGACGCGTAATTCGTGGGCTTACCTGTCAGCGAATGCTGTCCTCAGGGTATGCACCGATCTTATGAATTGAAAGGTCTGCTCCAGCATACTCATCCTCATGATCCAGCCTGATGCCGACGGTTTTGGCAAGTACGCCGTAGACGACAAAACCACTGACCAGAGCAAAGATAACAGCCAGAAGAGTACCGGCTATCTGGGATACCATGCTGATGCCACCCATGCCACCCAGAAATTTCTGTCCAAAAACACCGGCGGCTATGCCCCCCCAGGATCCGATAACACCATGCAGCGGCCAAACGCCCAGCACATCGTCAATTTTGAGTTTTTCCTGTTCAAAATGAAAGCCGTAGACGAAAATTATCGATGCGATACACCCGGTAGCAAAGGCTCCCAGCGGGTGCATTAGATCGCTGCCGGCACAGACGGCAATCAGACCGGCCAAGGCACCGTTATGCACAAAACCGGGGTCATTGCGACCCGCAACCAGCGCCGCCAATACGCCACCAACCATTGCCATCAATGAGTTGACCGCCACCAGACCGGATATTTTACCCAGAGAACCGGCACTCATGACGTTGAATCCGAACCAACCGACAGCCAGTATCCAGGAACCAAGCGCCAGAAAGGGGATATTACTAACCGGAATGGGATGGGAGGTATTGCGAACATAGCGACCCAGACGGGGGCCGAGTATCAGGACGGCCGGCAGCGCAATCCAGCCGCCGATGGAATGAACAACAACAGAACCGGCATAATCATGGAATTCTGCTCCGCCCATTGAAGTGAAGTATTTTTGCAGAAGATGAGCGTTTTGCCCCCAGATCAAAGATTCAAAAAGCGGATAGCTCAGACCGGCAAAGATTGCACCGGCAACCACCTGTGGCCAGAATTTGGCCCGCTCAGCAATACCACCAGAGATAATAGCCGGTATACAGGCTGCAAAACAGAGCAGAAAAAAATAGTGCACCAGATCATAGCCCTGCGTCATACCGAGCAGATCTGCGGCAGGCTTAAGGAATGAGATGCCGTATGCGATCGGAAAGCCAATCAGAAAATAGACGACCGTCGAAACAGACCAGTCGGTAAGAATTTTGACAAAAGCGTTGACCTGATTTTTTTTTCGTACCGTTCCGACCTCAAGAAAGGCAAAACCGGCATGCATTGCAAACACCATCACCGCACCCAACATCAAAAAAAGCACATCCGCGCTGCTCTTCAGGCCCGTCACCGTTGACATGGTCTCCATACTGCCACCTCCAGTAGTATCTGTCTGCCCGCCTTTGGGCAACCACAGTCGACAGCAAGAACATTGCCAATTAGTTAACTAATTGAATTTTAAATCAGTACGTGCACCCTAAGACCTATCAATCGCCTTAAAAACAATCACGCTGCTTGAATATTGTGCATTCATTCTATAACAAGCCTCTTTTCATTCCTCCGATAACAACGTAGGATTGCGCGCATGAGTCTTGCAGACAAAATACAGCAGCTGCCGGCAGCCCCCGGGGTCTACCTGATGCGCGATGCCGACGGGATGATTATCTATGTCGGCAAGGCTCGCAGTCTTCGTCAACGTGTCCGTTCCTATTTCAACTCGTCAGGCGACTCCCGCTATCATGTTAAATTTCTGGTCGCAAAAGTTGCCGATATCGAGGTGATGCTGACTGATACCGAAAAAGAAGCCCTGCTGCTGGAAAACACCCTCATCAAACAGCATCACCCTCGCTACAACCTTGATCTCAAGGATGACAAAACCTATTTTTCATTGCGACTCGACCCACGCGAAAAATTCCCACGCTTTACCATTGTGCGCAAGACGCCCCGCGATGGAGCTCGTTACTTTGGTCCTTACGCCTCTGCCTCAGCTGCACGTGAGGTGCTGCGTCAGATGACGCGCATGTTCCCACTGCGGCATTACCCGCTGGTGGCCTGCATGGCCCGTAAACGCCCCTGCCTGTACCATCAGATCGGCCAATGCAGCGCCCCCTGTCAGGGGCTGATTTCTGCCGAGGATTATGGCGTACTGATTGATGCTGCCATGCTGTTTCTTGAAGGTAAAGGACGTCAACTGGTAGCGCAATTCAAACTCCAGATGACCGAGGCTTCCGAACAGATGCACTATGAAGAGGCGGCCCGCTGGCGTAATCTGCTCCGCTCCGTGCAGGTCACCGTTGAAAAACAGAAAGTTGTACTGCGCGACGGCGATAGCGACGTGATCGGCTTTCACCGAGAGGGGCACCGCCTGGAGCTGGCGCTGTTATTCATTCGAACCGGCATCCTGACCGGCAGCCGCCTGTTCAGCCTTTCGTGGGAACTCGACGACGCCACTGCACTCAGCGCTTTTCTCCAGCAGTACTACACCAGCGGCGCCTTTATACCGCATGACATACTCCTGCCGCTGGATATTGAAGACGCCCCTCCGCTCACAGAACTGCTGAGTGATCTGAAGGGGAATAAAATTACTATAACCAGACCACAACGCGGCACAAAACGGGAACTGGTCGAGATGGCCACCAAGAACGCCGCTTCAGCACTCAGAAAGCGTGATGACTATACCGCAGCGCAGGAAAAAGTTCTCACGGAACTGCAGCGGAGACTACAGCTGTCCCGGACCCCGCAGCGGATTGAATGTTATGACATTTCTACTATTCAGGGGCGCTTCTCTGTTGGAAGCGGAGTTGCGTTCAGCGCCGGTGCTGCTGACAAAAAAAATTATCGCCACTATCGCATTCGCTCGGTTGAGGGACAGGATGACTTTGCCATGTTACGTGAGGTATTTTCGCGCCGTTTCAAGGCCGAGACTGTTGCTAAAGACGGACTGCCTGATCTGGTGGTTGTGGATGGCGGCATCGGCCAGTTGAATGCCACGCTCCAGATCATCGCTGAACTGGAGCTTTCGGGGCGCTTCGACCTGGTATCACTGGCCAAGAGCCGCGTTGTAGCCGATGCAACTGCAGAACTGGTCCAGAAAGGGGATGAACGCGTTTTTCTGCCAGGAAGAAAGAATCCGGTTGTGCTGCGACAGAACTCGGCTGCGCTGCTGCTTCTGGCATCCATTCGCGATGAGGCGCACCGCTTTGCCATTGACTACCATCGCACCCTGCGCAGTAAAGACGGCATCGCATCCGGAATCGATCAGGTCTCCGGAATCGGCACAAAGCGGCGGACAGCATTACTGCAGCACTTCGGCAGTCTGCAGCGTTTGCAGGAAGCAAGCCTTGAAGAAATATCCGCCTTAGCCGGTATGAATCGGACTGTAGCCGAAAAACTACATAAGAGCCTACATCATGCATGAACACATGCGACCGTTCACTCTGCTTACGATTCTGGGGGCAACCGCCTCCGGAAAAACTCGCCTGGCCGTAGCTTTGGCACGCGATCTGGATGGCGAAATTATTTCTGCCGACTCACGCCAGGTGTTTCGCGGCATGGACATCGGCAGCGGCAAAGATCTGCACGAATACGGGCCGGTACCCTACCACCTGATCGACATCCTTGACGCTGGCGAAGAGTTCAGTGTGTTCGCCTTCCAGCAGTACTTTCTGGACGCCTGGGCGGACATTACCTCTCGCAAGAAAATGCCGATTCTCTGTGGCGGCAGCGGTATGTATCTGGATGCCGCCCTGCGCGGCTACCGGATGGTGGCTGTTCCACCGAACCCTGAATTGCGTGCAAAACTGGAAACGATGGAAGATGAACAACTGGCTGATATCCTTTGCAGCCTCAGACCGATGCAGCATAACAGTACTGACCTCGTCGACCGGCAACGCACAATCAGGGCCATCGAGATTGCCCGGGGCGAGTCAGAATCCCTGAATGATCAGCCACCGTACCCGCAGATCCGACACAGGGTAATCGGTATTAGCTGGGAACGCAGCGAACTACGACAGCGCATTACCGAACGGCTGAAACAACGCCTGGAGAACGGCTTGATCGAGGAGGTACTCCGCTTACACAACGGTGGCATACCATGGCAACGACTTGATTATTACGGTCTTGAGTACCGGTTTGCAGGCGCTTTTCTGCGTGGGGAGATGACTCGCAATGATATGTTTCAACGGCTTAACAGCGCCATACATGATCTGGCCAAGCGGCAGGGCAACTGGTTTCGCCGTATGGAAAGCCATGGTATTGTCATACACTGGGTGAATGGCAGCTCAGACCCGTTGACAGAGGCGCGGGCTGTGATAAATCTCTCTACAGAAGCCACCGTAAGTTCCATAACCTGAAAGCAATTCAGCCAGACATCACAGGAAGGTTGGTCAACCATGGCACAGCCCTGGAAAATAATCAGCAGCATCACAACCAACGAAGGTCTTCTCGAACTGCGCCAGCGGGGTGAACGGGATTTTCTGATAACGATCGGCACACAGGTCCTGATGAACAGCCTCTCAAATCGTTCAGAAGTCATGCTCGGCAAACTCGGCTGCAGCCACTTGAAAGAACGTTGTGCTCCCCGTGTACTGATCGGTGGCCTGGGTATGGGATGTACGCTTGGAGCGGCACTGGGCTGTCTGCCCGGCACAGCGAAGGTCGTCGTCGCTGAGCTAAATCCGATTGTTTTCGAATGGTGTCAGGGACCTCTGGCCATACTTACCGACTCTGCTGTGACCGATCTACGAGTACATATTGAGATCGGAGACGTTGTCGATCTGATTAGCCGCATCGCCGGCAGTGGCGATGACGAACGCTTTGATGCCATCATTATTGATCTCTATCGTGGTCCGCATGCCCGTACTGATCCTGAAAAGGATCCGTTTTACGGTATGCGGGCGATTCATAATTACAAAGCGGCACTGATGCCTGACGGCGTATTGGCCGTTTGGGGAGAGAGTTCTGATGAAGGTTTCAAACTACGACTGCAGAGCGCAGGCTTTTCTGTATCAACGGAGAGACCTGGACGCGGCGGACTCAGACACGTGGTTTTTCTGGCCAGAAAAGCACCCTGATAATCGCGACAAAATAATCGCTTGACATTGTTTACGGTAAACTGATAGTGTCAGAAAAATTCGGATGAAATCCGGATAAAATTATAAGAAGAATCAGGAGAAGTAACCACATGGTAAACGGAACAGTAAAATGGTTTAATGACAGCAAGGGTTTTGGTTTTCTTGAGCAGGAAGGTGGCGAAGATGTATTCTGCCATTTCTCTGCAATCACTGGCGAAGGCTTCAAATCCCTTGCAGAAGGTGATAGAGTTACATTTGAAGTAACCAAGGGTCCGAAAGGGCTTCAGGCCGCGAACGTGTCACGCATCTAAGACACGTAGCAGATGATCAAAAAAAGCCCCGGAGGAATCCGGGGCTTTTTTTATTGAAAAATTTTGTCTTTAAATATTATTTTTGCACCCAACGTCCATTTGGAAGCTGAATCCACCACCCCGGATTCGCCGCTTCGCGACGGGCATCGGCATACGTAGCCGCAGCTTTACTCAAAACCTGATCAAGTGCAGCTTTTGTCTCTTTCACCTTCGACAACTTTAATATTGCCTTCGCCATACTGTTAACAACCAGCTTTCGGCTCTGATTTTCAAGATTCACCAACTGGTCGTCCTGAGCGGTCATCTTTGACTTATCACGAACCGATATCAATCCCTGACTCGTCAGTCCCACAGCAGCGTTTTCGAATAAGACGGCGAAGCGCGCCATCCTCCTGTTCATATCTTCATAGGCCTTTAAAACTTCCGGCATACTTGCCAACTCAATTGCCAAGTCATCGGCATAGTTCTCTGCTGCATGAGCAATCGCAGAAAAAGACAATTGAGGCAGCATATCCAGCAGATTGCTCTGCGGCTTGTTCTCAGGCACTACCGGTTCGACCACAGGCTGTTTATCAGTATTCGGCGCTTTTTCAGCTGCATTTTTCAAAAGCATCTCATCCAGAGATTTATAGGCTTCTTTGACCGCTTTCTCCGGAAAATAGACATTGACCGTAATGATTGCACAGGCCGCCAAAACTCCACATATCCCCACCAGCAGCCAGCGGATACATTTTACTCGCATAAATAAACCTCCCCGCACGTATTTTACCTAACTATAACATAGTACTCCGGCAATGAAAGCAGCTACGTTACATCTGACACCCGACCTATTCCTGCCAGGTAAACTCCTGTTCAGCTACCGGAGGGGCACTGTCACTGTCGGAGGTTTTTCCGCGCTCAGCAGCCTGCCTGATCGCAGTAAACAGATGTTCAATCGTAATCCGGTTTTGGGTCGGAGCTATTGAAACATTCAGGTCTCGGACTCCGAAAAAATTTGTGTTCGAAATATCAAGCTTTTCAAAGGTAAGATTGCCCTCAGCCAGCACAGCGCTCACCTCCGCCTGGTCAAAAGGGCGATCCGCGCTAAAGAAAAAACCACGTAGCTTCCTTCCAGACAACTTCTGCAGAAAATCCTTGCTAACCAGCATTTTTTCTCCGGAACCCTCGCGTACCCAGAGATCACTGAAACCGGTTACCCCCACCATATCTCTCCCTTTTCCAGTAACACTGACAATACCGTCAAGGCGGCCGGAAATATAGTCTTTAATCGAGGGAAATGTCGCACAGAAACGTTTCAGACTGAAACCGTTTATCAGCAGGTCTGTACGATAGTTTATCCCATTTTTTAGCATCATGTAACCGGTCCCCAGCAAGTTTCCTTCATAGAGCGACGAACTCAGGGAATCTAACTTTGTCACACCATTTTCAGCACTGATCTGCATCCGGGTAGCTCCCAAGTTTACAGGACCGAAATCAACGCTGCCGATCGAGATCACGTGACCGCTATTCCGGGTCACGTGCAGTTTTTTGAGGAGCAAAGGATAGTTCTCTCGTGTGAAACCGGAGGTACCCGCAATTTTTGTGGGTGTATTCCCGGACAGATCAAGTGAAAAAGGAATCCGCCCATGTATGTCCGCCGCACGAAACTTACGGGATGGGACCGCAAAAAGAGCGTCTTTCAGTACCAGGTCACCATCGAGCAGTTGTCGACCGTTACGCAGAACGAATCTCCCTCCGGATGCCAGCGTTCCTCCTACAGTTGCCTCTTGAATCACGCGCGGGAGAATATTCACGCTTCGATCGATGAGACTGCTGAGCGAAACCTGGGGAAGAGCGAAAACAAAGCTTCCGGACCGCTGCTTTGTCAATGGATTATCAAGCTCTCCACTGACCTGCAGAGCCACTCCTCCTCCGACTGAAAAAAGAGCATCATCAACAACAAGCCTGGCCCCGGACAAACTGCCGGACAGCTTGACGGATCCACCTCCAAGGAGATCCTTACCGCCGCTACCGGTGACCGCAACATCTCTGCTAGCCGCGCTAAAGCGACTGATAAACCCGGAAGCGTGGGAATACCTGCCGCTAATCAAACTGTCGAAGGTTCCACGCGATAGAGTTACCGCCCCACTCCGCAGCAGGAGACTCCCGAGACTTGATAGCTTTCCACCACTGACAACGATCTGAAAACCTGCTCCATCTTGCAGGGCACGTGGATCAATAGCAACCGAACCGCTCAATATGCCTTCCAGCGATGAGCCACTGACTGCTCCGCGCACCGCTGTCCGCGAAAAAGCGGCATTTAGCGACGGAACTGCAACCGCCTGCCCCTGCCAGAAAGCCTGTAAGACTGAAACCGCTGCAGTCCCTTCCAGCCAACTGCCAGCCGGGCCTGAAAGATGCATGCCGTCTA
>Ga0194037_1000487_pt1 | contig 30838 bp, 20 predicted proteins | sample JunL306m_MetaG_FD_148653 | JGI IMG/M metagenome (GOLD analysis project Ga0194037, IMG submission 148653) | Anoxic zone freshwater microbial communities from boreal shield lake in IISD Experimental Lakes Area, Ontario, Canada - Jun2016-L304-6m | ecosystem: Environmental > Aquatic > Freshwater >...
ACCTTGCCGGTGAGCGAAAACAGGCCGGCACCGATGACCACCCCGATGCCCAGCATCGTGAGCTGCCAGGCACCCAGCGTGCGTTTCAGGGTGGGCGGGACGTCGGTTTCAAAGGATTCTGATTCGGTGACGATCGCGGCGATCGGTTTTTTGCGGAACAGACTCATGGGGATGGGGTGATCGGGCGTATGGCAGACCGCGGACCGTAGGTTGGCAACCCGTGGCTTGGCAATCCGGCATTTGGGCATCGCTGCACTGGCGGGAGCCGCTGGTGAGGTCCGCGGTGCCGGCTTGTTGGAGGCAATCGTGCCATTTTTACCACGGAGTCACGGAGACGCACGGAGGTCACAGAGAATTTCAAGTGTCCAATCCTCTCAACTGCTTTCCGCCCGCCTGATGTGGATCGAGCAAATCCCAATTCTCTCCGTGTTCTCCGTGACTCTCTGTGCCTCCGTGGTTATAAATCGCACGCCACCCGTCCAGGATACCCCAGGCTGGGACGTATCGTCAGGGGCTGGTTTGTCGAGTTGATCCCCGCCAAATTCGTGCCAAGCTGGCCGCGCGCATGGCCCGTCATTATACCTTACATCGTCCTGCCGCCGCGGCGGCCGCGTCCGGCATCGACTACCAGGCGGCGCTCAACGCGGAGCAGTATGCGGCGGTGTCCTCGCCGCCCGGGCGTGCGCTGGTGATCGCCGGGGCCGGCTCGGGCAAGACCCGCACTCTGACCTATCGAGTGGCATGGTTGCTCGACCACGGGCTCGACGCCCGCCAGGTGTTATTGCTGACCTTCACCAACAAGGCGTCGCGCGAGATGACCGAGCGCGTCCGCGAACTCGTGCCGCATGACACGTCCGCGCTGTGGGCCGGGACGTTCCACTCGATCGGCAGCCGGATCCTGCGCCGCCATGCCGAGGACCTCGGGTTCAGCCGCTCGTATTCGATTCTGGATCGCGACGACCAGAAGTCGATGCTCCACGCGGTCATCACGGCCTGCAACTTCGACACCCAGGAACGGCGTTTTCCCAAGGCCGACGTGCTGGCGTCCCTCTTCAGCCTGGTCGAAAACACCGGCGCGACGCTGGAGGAGGTCATCGAAAACCGCTACGATTCCTTTTACGAATGGAGCGAGGAAATCGCCAAAGTCCGCGCCGGATACATCGCCAAGAAACTCGCGACCAACTCGATGGATTTCGACGATTTGCTGGTGCTCACCGTGCGCCTGTTCGACGAACGCCCGGAGGTGCTCGCGATCTACCAGAAACGGTTCCGCCACGTGCTGGTCGACGAGTATCAGGACACCAATGCCGTGCAGGGGCGGATGATCGACCTGCTGGCGGGCGAGTCCAACAGCCTGATGGTGGTGGGCGACGACGCACAATCGATCTACTCGTGGCGGGGTGCAGACATGGCGCTGATCCTGGGGTTTCCTGTGCGCTATCCGGGATCGCAGGTGTTCAGGATCGAGACCAACTACCGCAGCGTGCCGGAGATCCTCGATCTTTCCAACGCGGCGATCCGCGCCAACCTAGGCCGCTTTGAGAAGGACCTGCACGCGGCCCGCGAGTCGGCCGGCGTGCTGCCCGCGCTGGTCGCCTTGCCCGATCCGCGCAGCCAGGCGGCCTTCGTCGTCCAACGGATGCTGGAACTGCGCGACGCGGGGATGCCACTGGGCGAGATGGCGGTGCTCTATCGGGCGCACTTCCAGAGCCTGGAAATCCAGCTGGAACTCACGATGCGCGGGATTCCGTTTTCCATCACCAGCGGCCTGAGGTTTTTCGAGCAGGCTCACATCAAGGACGTGGCCGCATTCATGCGCTTCGTGGTCAACCGCCGCGACGAGGTGAGCTTCCTGCGCATGGCCGCTTTGCTGCCGGGCTGCGGGCCGGTCGCCGTCGCCAAACTCTGGAACGAATGGCTCAATACCGGCTGGTCCACCCGCGACGAATTGCCGCCCAAATGGTCGGAGATTCTGTTGAAATTCAAAGTCCCGAAAAAATCGCTCAAGCACTGGGAGCAGCTGTGCTATGTCCTCGATGAATTGACTCCCGACGGCGAATTCGCCCGCCCGTCGGCGATGATCTTCAGCATCCTCGAGGGCGTTTACGGCGATTACCTGCGGGCGGAATTCGACAACGCCGAAAGCCGCCGCGGCGACATCGAACGCCTGTCGGAGTTCGGCGGGAATTTCGACGACCTGCTGGCGTTCCTCGAGCAACTCTCGCTGATGAGCAACACCGACGGCCAGCCCGGCTCCTCTTCAATCCAAAATCGACAATCCACAATCGACAATCAGGAACAGGTCACCCTGTCCTCCATCCACCAGGCCAAGGGCCTTGAATGGCAGGCGGTCTTCCTGATCTGGCTGGTCCAGGGCCAGTTCCCTAACGGCCGCGTCCTCGAAACCGACGATCTGCGCCTGCTGGAGGAAGAGCGGCGCCTGTTCTACGTCGCCCTCACCCGCGCCAAGGACGAGTTATATCTGACTTACCCGATGACCAACCCGAAGTCCTACAGCGGCGACGTCATCTGCCGCCCGTCACAGTTCCTAGACGACTGCCCGCCGGACTTCGTCGAGGAGTGGGACGTCGGCGGCGAGCCCGACGGGTGGAGCGACGACGAGCCGTTCTAGCATGGCAGGCGCGCCACGACCGGACCGCGAGTCTCCAGACTCGCTCTCGGAAACCAGCTGGGCGCTAACCAAGATGTGAACCTACGGCCCGCCCGTTGGGGTGGTGACGATCACGGAAGGCGGCCCCATACTGTCAGTTCAGCAGAAAGATCAAGGGTCTGTCACTTTGCAAGGGTAAAGGATTGCGCTCACGCGGGGTCGGCGGGCTTGGTCCAGGCCCGCGGCACGGGCCGCAGGCCTGGCGCATGCCCGTCGAGCTGCGGCACGAGCCAGTCGAGGCCGTCGAGTTGATCCTGCAAGCGCAGTTCGGCATCCACGCCGGGCATCTCCCCGATGAGGCAAACCGGTCCGGTCCAGCCGCTGTCCCTGATCAGGCGCATCAGCCGGAGGTCTTCCTCGCCCTGGCCCAGCGGCGCATCGCGCAGGCTGTTATGTTTCAGGTCGCCATCCTTGGTCAGGCCGTGGAGCGAGATGGCCAGCAGGTAGGGTTGGATCTTGGGGAGCAGCTCCGCGAAGCGGTCGATTTCACCGTAGCCGTGATGCTGGGTATAGACCATGCCCACGTTGTTCACGCCGTCGTGCTTCAGCCGCCAGATGATTTCAAGCTGGTTCTCGGGAACGCCCATCCAGCCGCCATGATTATACAACGCCACCTGGCAGCCGAGCCTGGCGGCTTCCGCCGCAATCGGTTTCACCGCCGTGACCATGCGCTCGATGTGCGCCGACTGCGCGGCCGGAGTGCTCTCAAACGCCTGGGCCAGACGCAAGTGCTCCCCGCCTTCCAGCATGACCCACAATTGTGGATGAATGTGATTGCGTTGGATGCACTCCAGGATGGCGCGGGCCTCGGCGTTGAGCCCGCCCGGAAACCACCACGCCGTCATTGCCACGCCGTGGCGGGTCATCGCGGCCACTTCCGCGTCAAACGTGGGAATGTCTTTGGACCGCCAGTCGTAGGCCAGTTTTGTGATGCCGAGCTTTTCGAGCATCTGCGCGCGCGCTTCCGGCCCGCGCTGCTTGGCGTCAAACGGCACGATGCACCAGGCCGTCAGGTGGGTGCGAGCGAAAAGCGGGCCATCGGCGGCGCGCAGCGGCCCGGCGGCGGCGAGCACCAGGGCGGTCAGGAGAACGTTGATGAACATCAGGATGATGGGTTGGTCCCTTTGGCTCGGTGATCCTGTTTGAGTATTTCCCGGGCAAAGCGGGCTCCCAATTCAATCTGGCTTTTGGCGTCGAAATGGGTGCCGTTATCCCAAGTTTCCAATCCGGCGCTTTCCACCAGGTAGGTTTCGGGAACCGTGCTCACGACCGACTTTTGATCGGCGAAGATATTGTCGCGTTTGCCATTATTATATACTTGGCCGATCAACACGGGGAGTTGCGGCAGTCCCAGATCGGTGCGGACGCGTTGAATCAATGCGGTGAGGTTGGCTTGATAAACGCCCGCCGGCTGCCCCGCATCGCTTTCGCCTTGGTGCCAGAGAAAACCGCGAATCTCATAGGTGTCGCCATTGGCTTCCATGGTTTTTTGATTAGTGCGGACGAAGGCGATGAATCGTTCGTATAATTTTTTCGGTTGGTCGGGGTTCCAGTCATTTTTGAGGTTGGTGCCGCCCTCGGTGCACTTGATCAAGAGGAGGTGTTTTTCTGGGTGCGCCTTGGCCAGCGTGTGGCCGAAGCCGAGTTCTGGGCCGAATTGCGGGCTGGGCAGCGTGGCGGCCTTGCCAATGATGCCGGCGAAGCCCGGTTGCAAGGGTTCAAACCCTTTGCTCACGACCAGGGGACGGTTCAAGCCGCCCGTCGACAGGCTGATGACCACACGCGGTAGCGGGGCGGCATACGTGGCGAGCTCACCGGTCAACTCGGCGGTCTTGCCGCGACCGTCCATGTTGGATTGGCCGGCGAGTAAAAAGACGTCGTAGTGAACGCCCTTGGCCAAGGCGAGCGGGGCGATTAATAACAAAGCCAGAGATAGGCAGCGGGTGTTTTTTAATAGGGCTGGCATGACTGATAGGTGCGGGTTGGGTGAAGAATAAGCGGGAAAGCGGCTCTTTTTACCACGGATTTCACGGATTCATGGGGTTATTTATCAGTTTTTTCAACATTCCAGCCACTGACAGCCAGGCCTTCGACGTCGCTCACCTTCACCGTCTTGACCTCCCCGGCATCGAGCCAGAAATAGTTTTCCTCGGCGGTGAACGTATCGAGATGTCCCGGTCTGCCGATGCTGACTCCCAGGGCAGGCAGGCTGCCGGTGTTTTTCAATTCTGCGGTGCCATTTGCGACCTTCATCGTCACGGTGCTCTTGGGCAGGGTGAACAGGCAATCTTTCACTGGCTCAAAGTTCGTGAAATTGTAGTTCCGCTGGACCAGTTTACCGGCTTTTCGCACGTCCATCACCATCAACAATGGCGTCGTCATGGTCTGCGCTGCTTCCAGCTTGAATGCGCCGAGGGGCTTGACTTTAGCCACCGAGCCCGAGCCGGCATATTTCGCTTCCTTGATGAGCTTCAGGTTCGATCCATAGGCACGGACGCAGACCTCCCAGGGCGAGTCTTTGAGCGCATCCGCGTCATCGAGCAGAAAGATCGGCACCGACAACGGTTCTCCATACGAGGTGGACTTGTCAAAAATCGCGACCGCAACCAGCGGCGCAAAGCTATCCTTAATGAGATAGTGGCCAATCTTTGGCGCACCGTACCAATCGACCGTGGACCAGGAGGCCGCCGGATAATTATCGTTTATCTTATAGTATAACGCACCCGTGCATTCCGGCCATCGTGTCCGGGCGCGTTCGAGGATGACTCGGTTCCCGACGGCCTGAGCCAGTTGCGTACCGCGGATGAATTCGCCCAGGGTGTTTCCGGCGGTGAAATAGCCCGCAAGGCGTTGCAGCTTAGGAATATCGCCTTTTGTGTTAAATTTGGGGGTATGGTACGCAAAGCTGCCGTCTTTCGGGGCGGGCCACTGGTTTTTTTCATCTTCCGGCAGATAGCGCAGCACCGATTCCATGACCGGCATACTGGCGGTGCCAAACTCGCCGAAAAAAAGCGCTGTCGCTTTGTAACTCGAATACAGCGGCTGATCGCCCCACCAGCTGTCATAGCTGTGCATGCTGCCTCCCCAGGGTTCGCCGCGGTGGAACGGACGCGTGCCATCCAGCTCATTGGCAAGGCGTCCCATCATATCAATCGCCTTGCCGAAGGGTTTTTTGGTTTCGTTACCACCGCCCCACATGGCAAGCGACGGATGGTTACGCAGTCTAAGGGTGTTCAGGCGCACGGTTTCTTCGAGCGCATCATACGGTTGCTCGTCATGGCTATCCGATGCCGTCGGCCACTCTTGCATGACCAGAATTCCGTAGCGGTCGCAGAGATCATAGAAATCGTCCGTCTCCGGCATGCCGCAGCCCCAGGCGCGCAGCAGTTGGACGTGCTGCTGTTTCGCCAGGCTCAAGAATCGATCATACTTGGCACGCGAGAAATCCATGGACGAATCCATCGTGCACCAGCCGCTGCCTTTGATGAAGGTGGGACGGCCATTGACGACGAACGTCCAGTTATACTTTTCCGGGTTCGGCCCGCCCGGCTGCGGAGCCATCTTGATCGTACGAATCCCAAAGGTGCTCACTTTTGAGTCGCCCACACCGCCGCCGCCAGCTTTGAGCGAGAGCGAGAGCCGGTAGAGGTTCTGCGCGCCAAGCCCGTTCGGCCACCAGAGTTGGGCGTCGGGGATGGCGAAGCGCAAACGCAGCACGGCGCTCGTCGTGGATGATTCCACGGCCTGCTTGAACTGGAACGGCTGCCCTTGGAAATTCTCCGGCTCGATCGTGCCAGAAATCTCGCCCTTCCATCCGGTGGCCGGGCCTAGCAGCGAGACCGCCAAGTCCATCACTCCTGCCTGGGCCTCATGGGTGGCGATGAATGGGGCAGCCATTTTTACCGTCGGCGCACCTTCCAGCCAAACACTCCGCCAGATGCCCAGCGCCGGGATGTAGGAGTAATGCCAGCCCCAGACGTTGTTGAAGACGACCGTTGTCTTCCATCCTTTGTTGAGCCCGTTAACAATCGGCCCGGTCGGTGCCGGGTCGAGTTTGACGATCAGCACATTGTCATCACGCAGCAGCGCCGCGACGTCATAGATGGGGCCGCCGAACATGCCCTCGTGCTCACCCAGCTTCGTGCCGTTCAGCCAGATCGAGGAATGGATCGCCACCCCGTCAAAAACAAGGCGTCCGCCGGTGATTCCCGCGGGCCGTGTAAACGTGTGTTTGAACCACCACGTTTGAAAGCTCTTCGCGCGAGCGAGCGTGTCGTTGCGGCCGAATTTCGGGTCGGGGATTTTGCCGGAGGCCTGCAGTGCGCTATGGACGCTGCCTGGCACCGGTGCCGGAATCGCGTCGGCCCACGGCTGGGTGAGCCGGTCCGTCTCGACACCGTTTTCCGCCATTTGCCACTCGCCATCCAACCGGAGAGTGACGGGGCCGGCCTCCACCGCAGCTCGCCCCTTGACCAAGGTGATTTCTTTCGGTGCCGAGTCCATTGGGGCGGGGCCGGCGTGATAACTCGCGAAATCCACCGCATCGAGACTTTGTTCATCCATCTTGGGTGGCTCTGCCGCAGAGGCGAAAGACTGTGCGGCTAGCGTACACAGGCTGATGAGAATCATTTTTTTCATAGGAACATTGGAGTGATAGACCTTCCTCAATCTTATTTCGCTAAGTGTCTGTGATGTTGGTTTCGTAAGATTGTTGAACTCGCTACAGGATACGCCCGAACAGGCTTATACTTGCAAGAACGTATGGATGCTAGCCCGCTTTCCGAAGGAAAGGATAGAACACGCGCGTCAAGGTTTGGAATAAACGCGACACCGGTCAATGATGGGTTGCAAGGCAGGGAATCAGGAGTTGCGAGCATCAGGCAACGCAAGACACCGCGCGGCAGCGCTTACCCTCCTACTCCTCCTGCGGATTCCGATAACTGGCGCGGTACTGTCCCGGCGTCATATCTGTCTGCCGATGGAACTCGCGCGTGAAATGGCTCTGGTCACAGAACCCGTGTTCCGAAGCGATTTTGGCTAGCGGCTGGTTGGTATGCACCAGCGCATGGCAGGCCATACGCACCCTGAACTGTTTCAAATATTTTAACGGAGATGAATGAAAGTTCTGTTGGAACTGCCTTTCTAGCGCACGGATCGAAAGGTGGGCAACGGCTGCAATTGCCTTCACCGTGAGAGGCTCCGCATAGTGTTCCCGGACCAAGAAAATCGCACGCCCGAGTGCGATTGTCGGCCAGCTCTGATCGTTCTGTTCTCCGTTGAGCGGACAGGTCAAACCAACCGTGCCCCTCACGCGTCCCTTCGCGTCTCGCAACGCGATCTTGTTGGTCCGGCACCAGCAGGTGGTGTGGTCAAAGCGGCCGACTGTCTCGATGCGGTTGACAACCGGTTCGCCGTTCATGACCAGTTCGTCATCCTGGCGGAACTGGTCGGCGAGGTGTCGCGGTGACAGGTCGTAATCTGTTTTACCGACAACCTGATCCTGCGTCTCGAGCGAATAGTTGAGCAGAAAGCCGCGGTTGACCCGGCAGTAGCGGCCCTCGCTGTCTTTGATCCAGAATTGGACCCCTTCGAGGAAGTCGTACAGATGGCACACAGCCAGTGCGATGGCATCCAGGGTAAGTCCCTGGGGGAAACCAGGGGGCGTCATTTGACGTTGGAACTGTGATTTTTTCGTGCCTGTGCGTTTTCTGATCATGCATGTTTCGCTATTGAACCGATGTGCCCGATAGCATCATCAGCGGCCAGAGATGCGGTTTGTAGTCGCAATGGCTGCCGGGCTCGGTGGCGGTGTCGAGGCCCTTCTCGACGACCTTGCCGTCCTGGCGGTCCATGTCGTGGAGGTAGAGGGCGAAGCCCGCCACGAAGCCCTGGCGCAGCACGATCGGGTCGAGGTGTTTCTGTGCGAACACGAGGGTGTAGGCATAGCCTTTGGCCGTGCGCTGGAAATCGCATGGGATCCCCTTGGCTGCCTGATCCTTGGTCGGCATGTTGGCACCGCCGGCTAACTGCCAGTTCACCTCGCGGTAGCGGTTGACCATCCCCGGGCCGGATTGGTCGTTTTTGCCGATCGAGAAGTCGTAGCGGTAATCGTCGTTGTCATAGGTCTTTGCGATGTTGGACCTGCCGTTGGCACCACAATCGAAATAGACCTCCAGGGAGCCGTCATGCTCCCAGAGGAGGCGTTCGGAGCCGCCCTTTTTCCAGGCCTCGGGGAACGTCAGGAATTGGTCGTCCTCGGCCGCGACATGCAGATAGAGGGCGTCCTTGTCCCAGGCGACTTGATAACTCGCCGTTAGGTCGCCTGGGTAGCCCGCCTTGACGGCCTTGCCGCCGACGTGGCGGTTGAGCATGGGGATCGCGGGGATCTTGGCCCAATCCGGCATGCCGTCGCATTTCGGGACGAAGAAATAGTCCATTTGCCACTGGCTCTCAAAGAGAGATCCTTTAGCAGGCTGGATCGTGAAGTCGTTGTTCCAGCGGAACATCTTTCCTAACTCGCAGCCCTGGTTGGCACCGGGAATGGGGATCTGCTTCTCCGCGGCGGGGGCGATGGCATATCCGATCCTCGTTTTCCCGATGGTGAGCGTCCCCGCCTGTTCTTTGCTGGTTAGGTTCTTCACTGTGGCGACGACCTCGCCGTCTGATGTTGGCGACATCGAGACCGCCAAGGAGGAGCCCGCATCGTCGGTGGTGGCGGATTGCAGGGCTTTGGCCAGGCTGGCGACGTCTTTCGCCTTGATGAAGAGCGGGGCCGGGGTCAGCGGGACATGAGTGACGCCGTCCTCCGCAGGCCCGAGTGAGCGCCGGGCTCCCATCAGGTCGTAAACCTCCACCTTTTGCCCGAAGGTGACATCGAGCGTCGGGCCGGTCTTGAGACCATTCTCAACATCGTTGTTGATGCACCAGACCGGAGCGATCGCCGTCCCGTCTTTCAGTTCGAAGACATAGCTGCGGATGCCGCGCGCCGGGCGGGCGTCGGCGTAATATTTGACCCACGGCATCAAGTGGCCGATGGTGTTAGCCGCCTTGCACATCAGGATCGGCGTCAGGTTCAGGTCGATTTGCGGGCTGACCCAGAGGTTGGTGGACTGAACTTTGGGCCAGTATTTCAGGCAGATGATCCAGACCCGGGCGGCGCTGGCTGCCTGGATGAACTCGCGGTTGCCCAGGGCGTAGGTCGGCGAGCCGGCCTTGCGGTAGCTGTCGGCCCAGTCGCCCGCTCCCCATTCCGGGATCTTGACCCACGGGGCGTTGAACATCTCGGTGAAGAAGATCGGGGTGGAGTCCGGGTAGCCGTTGCGCTTCATCTGGTCGATCAGGCGCGCGGTCTCCTCGTCGAGGTCGTTGGCGCTCAGGGTGCCTTTGTCGATGTCCCAGTAGGGGTGCACCGACACTGCGTCATACTTGAAGCCGGCCTTGTTAGCGGCTTTCAGGTAGCCTTCCATGGCCTCGAAGCCGCGGAGCAGCGAGTAGCCGCTGGTGCCGTTGGTCGGCGTGACGATGGCGTTGGGGTTGGCGCGCTTGACGCCCTTGTAGAAGGCGTGCTGCGCCTTGCAGTATTCGTCGAAGCTGCCCTTGCTGGAAAGTCCGATACCCTCTTCCTCATTGTGGAGGGCGAAGGAGAATGCGGCTTTCGGGTTCTGCGCCTTGACGAAGTCATAGGCGTCCTCCTCGATGACCTTCTCCATTTCCGGGGTCACTTCCTTCCAATGGGCGAGGTCTTTCATGAATGCGGCTTTTGGGGAGGCATTGTAATAGTAGAGGAAGCTGGTGACTCCGTATTTCAGCCGCAAGTCCTCGTTGGCGCCGCTCTTGCCCCAACTCGACGAGCCAAAGCCCCACTCCATCATCCGCCGGGCGAACGCCTCGCTGCGCGAGATATTGCCGTAGGCCATATGGGTTCCGACGACGCGGCGCGTCTCGTGGGTGTTGGCGAGAGGCACCATCACGGTCAACCTTGAGTATTGGACATAGGGTTTGAAGCCGGGGATGGTGAAGTCGGCACGGACCACGAAAATCCCCTCGTCGAGCCGTTGCGCATCGAGCGGCAGTTCTAACTTCTGCTCGCCGTCCGGCCCGATCTTCACCGCGAAGGACCCGGTGTAAACCGTCTCGCGGTAGGCATTGCGGATGCTGACAGCCAGCTTGCCCTGCGTCCCCGGGGCGCCGCTGAGGAGGTAGCCCGCACCAAGCGGAGTCCCCTTGGCAACCTGGCAGTCCGGATCGGAGGACACGAAGTTCCCCTCGACCGGAGAGCAGACGAAGTCCGTCGCCTTGTCGCCCTCCTCAAGCTGGATGCCGTCGATGAGGATGTCGGTGCCACAACTGCCCATCTGCAGATGAAGACCGGCACCGTCCGCCACGAAGGTCCGGGTGAAGCGCGTCCAGTCGTTGCCGACCTGGAACTGCGCCTCCGGCTTGAAGTGGTCGCCGAAGAAGTTCCCATACTGCTGGGGGCTGGTGAACTTCCCGCCGTTAGAGACGCTGGAGAACCCCACCGAGAACTTGACCGGCGCCTTGGCGTCGGGTGCCTTGGCGTAGAGGCTGAGGGTGTAAGTGGTGCCGCTCTTGAGCGCTAGCGGGAAGGATTTCATCGGCACCGTGCCCGGCTGGATCGTCCGCAGGATCAGCGCATGTTTCCCGAATTTGCCACCCGCGACTATATCATATTTCATCTCCGACTGGTCGGGCTTGAACTCGGCGGCGCCGCCGTCCGTCCAGAACCAGTAGCGCAGCCCCTGCTCGAAGCTGGGGTTGGGCATGAGGTTGCGCGTCGGGAAGTCCGGCACGTGCAAGGCGTCGAGTTTCCAGAAATCCATGCCGTTGGTCGGCGGGGGTGGCGTGATCTTGGCAACCTCGCTCTTGCCCAGATCCACGGTCACCTTGTCTCTAGCAACGCGCGTCGCGTCCATCCGGAACAACGACCCCTCCACCGAGCCGCCGCGCCCGCCGAGCGAGACTTTCACCGCGGCTGCGGCGGTGCCTTCCGGCCACAGTTCGAAATCCCCGGACACTGGCACCTGCTTCAAATCCGGATGCACCTTCTCACATTCCCGGAACGTCTCGGAGAATTTCTTTCCCCCGTAAAACGCCGTCCCGTTCTTGACGGCCATCCACAGCTGCACTCCGCTGAATGCCTTGCCAAGCGCCTTCATCTGCTCCTGTGTGATCCCGAGATCCCAGGCAACCTCGATGTTGCCCTCCGGGTTCGCCGTCACGGCATAGCAGAAATTGGCGGGCTTGCCGTCCGGCAGCAGGTAGGGCTTCTGAAACGATATCCGTTTTTGTGGCTTGTCGATGGTCAGTTTTCCCTTGTTGCCATCGAGGTCCTTGAACGGGTAGCCGAAGCCGCCGTTAGGTCCGCCGAACGCCCCCCACCACGTGAACGAGATCAGCTCCTTGCCGTTGACGTTGACAAACACGCTCTGGTCGGCCGTCGGGCGCTTGGCCTCCCCGACAACCCGCACCGCCACCTGCTTGTTGCCCGCGACAAACTCCGCATATTCGCAGACCTGCGGCGGCTGCTGGTATGCCTGATAGGTGAACTCCCCCGTCGTCAACACCGGCGCGAGCCGCTCCATCTTGCCAGCCTCGTAAAGCGCCGGCGGGTTCGGCGCAAGCGGCGGAGATCCTTGTTCTGACGGTTTTTGCCCGGCCTGGCAGGCGACTGTCATGGCCGCCGCCGCGCACAGGCAGCGGGCGGGGAAATGCATGGTTCTGGGAAGTGGTTTCATGGTCGTTATTTTTCGCTGTCTTTCTTAGCGCCATTCAGGACCGGTGCCATTTCAGCGCCGTCCGTTGGCGGGATGTCTTTGAGTGCCTCGCGAACGGCGCGCAGTTGCTCCAACTGGTTTTCCTGGATTTCCAGGCAAGGTCCCACAGTGGTTCCATCGACGGTCCTATACATTCCGACGTCGAAGGTGATCACGCCGCCGCCTTTGACCACCGCGGCGGCATAGTTGGCTAGATCGACGGTTTTCTTGGGCGTGTCCGAAGCCGCCCAATAATGGCCGATGAACTGGAACGTGTGCCACTGGATCTTGAAATCGGGATCCCACCGGCCAAAGTATGGCTTGACCTGTTGTTGCTGCCGGTTCCAATCGTATTGGCAATGGCCGTGGACAAAATCGGAGATCTCATAATGCCCACTCGCCACCAGCGCGTCAGGGTTGCCACGCTTGAGTGCCTGGTGCAACCGGACGCGGTAATCCTTGATCCCAAAATCATCCCGCAAGCCATCGACCCACCAACCCTTGCAGCAGCTTCCATAATGGTCGCTGTACCACTCGATCACCTTGAGCCAGTTCTCGCGCGCGTCGGTCCCTTTGAAACTGGCAGGCGTTGGCAACTTGTGTTGGTTGTCCGCGGCGATGTAGAGCATCATGGGGATGTTGCGCTTGGCCAGCGCCTTGTAGAGATCCATCGGCAAGTCGCGCCGCGAGTTGAACTGTCCGGGTTGGAGCTGCCACAACTTGTCCAGCACGGGATTGGGCGCGCAGGCATAGCGGTGGTTCTGGCCCAGCGTGATGATCACATAGCCGGCGCCCAGCTCCTGGGCTTGGTCGGCGACCTTGTCCACATCCACGGCGTCCACCCACGCGTTCCACTTCTCGGACGTCCACTGGAAGCCGACGCTCGGAAAGTTATTCAGGCCTTCGCCGAACGCCAGAAAGTGGAAAAACAACCCAAACTTGGCGTCGTGGAACCATTCCACCCGCTTCTCATAGGCATGGCGCTGCTCAGGCGTCCAAGCCTGCTTGGGAAGCGTCCGGGAATCCGTCGGTTTCCCGCAACTCCATGGGAACCATTGTCGGGTCATGGCCGGCGTGACGCCCGCGGGCGGATTGAGCGTGGGATAAGCAACGGGCTCGGCACTGATCCGGGTAAGGGCTATCAGGGTGATGACGGAAATGCGAAGGCACAGCTGGGTTGGCATGAACTACTAGGTAAGTGAGCGTTGTGAGATCCGTGGGATTACGGGATATTGCCCGTCTTCCGGTCTCTACGGTGGACGTGGCAGCGAACTTTCAGCAATGCTGGGCAAATGGGGTCAGTGCAGAATGGCGCTAACTTTAGGCTGCTTTGGGACGGAAGAGTCCGCCTGAAGGCGGGACTACCTACGCTGGAATCAGCGTTCATGGGGAGGTATGTAGTACCGCCTTCAGGCGGAATCTTCTGTCCTCCATGCTTCCCCAAAACCGTTAAGTTAGCGCCATTCTGCACTGATCCCCTTTCCCCAGCATTTTCGTGAAAACAGGTCGGGGATAATCGAGACGCAGCGCAAGTTGCGTGACGCCAGCATTTTTTTCATGTGAGACACGGTTTCACGGGTGATGTCCCAGGTGGCGACAAGCTCGATGCCGCTCACCCCTTCAATCGACGCTGCCTGATCGAGCAGTTCGTCGCGCCCGGGAACCTCCTTATATCCGCTGGAAAGAAACCGATCGCACGTGTTGCCGAGGTTGCCCAGAATGACTGCGTATTTTTGTTTGGTGGTCATATTATTTTTATGGGTTGTCTTTTATATCAATTCTTTTGGGTCTCCACCGCGCCGATTCCGGCGACGGCCACATAGTCCACGTCGTCGAGGACATGCTTGGCGATGAAGCGCAGGTAGCGCGCGGTCATCGGCGCGTCCAGCTTGACGAGGCGCATGCCGGGATCCGCCTTGAGTCCCTCGAAACGGCCGGCGGCGGCGGGGTGCCAGTTGTTGCCGTCCTGGCTGAGTTGGAACTCATATTGGTCGGGAGTGCCATCCGTGCCCCTGGGCATGAAGGTGAACGCGGAGATTTCGCGCATGCGACCCATGTCCAGCACGACTTCCTGCGGCGCGGCGCTCTTGGTTTTGTCGGTGTGGTAGGTGTGCCAATAGGTTGACGGGTCGTCGTTGAGCAAATGTTCGGAGCCTGCGCATCCGCCGTTTTTGAACGGGCTGTCCATGCTCACTCTGACCACTTTCCACTCGCTGCGGTCGCATCCGAAAGTGACCCCGGATGTTGCGAGGCTTCTGATGTCACCGCAGTTGCTTTCGCTGATAAAGGCGCGGGCCTTGACCGTTCCGCCGTTCTTGAGTGGGAAGGGTTTGCCATACAAGGGTGCCGAGCTGTCGGGCTCCGCGCCGTTGGCGGTGTATCTAACTGACATCTCCGGGTTGGAGCATTTGATGTGCACCCTGCCGGCTTGGTCCCTGGAAATGTCCAGGCGGCTCCTTTGCGCCAGGTCCATCGGAACGTTGAAGAGCTTCTCGTCGGCAAACCAGGCGCTGAAATCCTTGATTTTAGGCGTGTCGGCGGATTCCTCAATGGTCAGCCGCAGTTCAGAAGCCTTGACCGCGGCGATACGCTCAAGGCGTTTGTGGCCGATGCAGGTTCCGCCGGCGATTTTGCTCCATTGGCCGTCGCGCAGGGCGTCGACCTGGTATTTTCTGACCCTCTCGCCGAACGTGATATCCTCCATGATCGAAATCACATTGACCGACTTGCCGTGGGGGATTTTGACCGTGAGTGTTTTACTTTCGCCATGGGCGGAGGCGATGCGGTTGGAGAAGATCTTGTTGATCTGCTTGCCGAACTCGGCAAAGCGTTTGCAGTCGGACTCCGGAACCAGCCCCCGCGGATCGATGACCATGCCCAGCAGCAGATTGGTGTTGCGGGCCACGCTGGTGAAATAGCATTCCGTCAGGTGGTCCAGGGAATAGAGGAACCGGTCGTCGCCCTGGCGCCAGAACCAGCCACCCTGGAACGCCTTGATCTGGTCGCGGCAGGGCATGTCCGCCTCGCCGGGCGCCCACAGCTTGCCATCGGGAGTGCCGCCCCTTCCGACGAGCTCCACCGTGCCGTCCGTATCTACCAGGTCGCGCGTGGTGCTCCAGAACGGATCGGCCGCGTCGCCGCGTTCGTTGCCGGTGTGGCGCAGCAGGTTGGGCCAGCCGTGCGGGCCGCCTAACACCACGGCATCCGGCTGGAGTCTGCTCATGATCGGCACGATATCCGGTCCGCCCTGATCTGCGGGGAGCACCCCGCCGTCGAACCAGAGCTCGAACAGCTTGCCGTAGTTGCCCCACAGCTCGCTCAACTGGGTTTCAACCACCCGCTTGTATCTCTCCTGCTCGGCAGGCGTGCCCCAAATGACGCCTTTCTCGCCGGTCTGCATTTCAAGCGAGGCATTGAATTTTTTCAGGAACTCCGGATCTTGTGCAACCACCTTGCCCGGATTGTTAGCCCGCAGATAGGCATTGCACGAGGCGCTGGCGTAGATGCCGGGCTTGAGCCCGTACTTCGCGCACGACTTGATGAAATCGGCCACGATGTCGCCTTTGCCGCCACGCCACGGGCTGGAGGCCACCGAATAGGAATGGGCCTTGGTCGGCCACAGCGAGAAGCCGCTGCAGTGCTTGGCCACCAGCACCGCGTATTTCGCCCCTGCGGATTTGGCCGCGGCAATCCACTGATCGGTGTCCAGCTCCTTGGGATTGAAAACTTTAGGGTCAGGAGTATAGCCCCATTGCTTGCGGAACGAGTAATCCGGCTCAAACACCTGCATGTCCAAGTGGATGATCACCCCGATCTCCGCGTCCGCCCACGCCGCCTGCGACGGCGTCGGCAGCGCCAATGCCGGCTTGGGCTCCTGAGCTTGCGCGTGGATAGATACGGCAAGCGCCAGACAAAGGCTTAGGGTCAGGCCCATGGTGTTGTGCCGGGCGCAGAATGGCAACACATGCAGTCGTTGGGTGGGCGGGTGGCTGGACATCCGCCACGCTACGGTCCGTCAAACGATCCTTTGTCAATGGCTTGAGAGTTTTTTGGGGTCGGGCAAGGATGGAGCCACCTCCAGACTCATGCGGGGCAGCTAGCGGCCGTCGAAGACCGATAAGTCCCACTCGTCTTTCCATTCCACCTGCATCGACTTGGTTTGAAGATCCAAGTGGATCGGCAGCAAGACGTGGGACGCCTTGCGCAGATCCGGGATGTCGTAAACCGACGAGGCATGGAAAACGTCGCCCATGAAAATGAAGGCGTTCGGTTTGCCTGCCACCGGCAGGACAAACGTCGTCTGAGAGTTGAACGTGGTTGATGCCTTCGGACCCTTGGCGAAGGTGCCGCGAGGGGTCCAGGGGCCCTCCAGTGAGGTGGCGGTGCAATAATGGTTGGCGTTGGGCGCCCAGCCGCTCAGGTCAGAAGTCACCAGAAAATAGGTTCCCTCGGCCTTAAACAGGGCAGGAGCCTCGCCTGCGGCTCCCTCCATTTTCCTTACTTGGGTGACCGCAAGATAATCTGCGCTCAATTCATAGAGGCAAACATCGTGGTGAGCGGTTAAGAGATAGGCTTTCCCATCGTCATCCTTGTAGAGCGTCATGTCCCAGCCACGGATGCGGGTCGGCGCGTCGCTTTTCGCGCCGGAATAGGCCCGATCCCAAAGCCCGGATTGATTGGGAGTGCATTTCCAGCCCAGCTTGCCTTGAAGCTTGAACGGCCCCGTGGGGGAATCACTGACGGCGACCACCACATCGTTGAAGAAATCAAAATCGGGAGTCGTCAGGGCGGCCATCAGGATATACTTGTGCGTGACATCGTTCCTGATGATTTTGGGGCGGATCAAGTTATTAAGAGGTTGGAGAAGGCTGTCGGGCTTAAAACTGACGTCGGCCAAAACCGTGCTGGCGTATTCCCAATGGATCAGGTCTTTCGATTGATAGATCGTGATGCCCCGGTTAAAGAGCCACGTATAATTCACGCCAGGAACGGTCTTGCGGGGGATGGTGGGGCCATCAAAGTTGGTCCCATACCAGTAATAGACGCCTTGGTCGAGCAGGACTCCCCCCATATGGGATTCGATGGGCTTGCCCTTCGTATCATTCCAAGTTTGTCCGGGCTTGATCGCAGAGTCTGGACGCGGTGTTTGTGCTGAAATCGGCATTGCGGTTGTCAGCAGGACTGCTGCGATTGCCCGAAGCCTATGGGTCTGTGCTGTTGTGTTGTGGTACAGCGCCTGTTTCCATTCCAGTTTTTCATCGGTAAGAATCCACGCCAATCTGCGGATCGATCTTTTTCCTGCCAAGTAAGGGCGGGCGGCCAGGCCGGCCAGGGAAAGGGCGAGTTTGTAGGTTCTGAGGATGGGCGCTTTCATAACAAGTTTCATGTGGTTGATTTTACCGTTGATCATTTCCCCGCCTGGGAAAAGAGATCGATGGGGTCGATCCATTCGGCCTCAGGGTCAGCCGAGATCCGCGCGTAGATATGCTCCAACTTGTCCCAAAGGTCCTTGTCATCTCCCAACTCACTGGAGTGACCCCAGAAATAGAAAACGCCCCCGCTTTTTTTAGCGGCCTCATAGCGCTCCCAGAACTGTTTGCTATCATATTTACAGCTGGTGGGCAGCGCCATCGGAATATCCAATGGGAGCGGTGCGTCCACCGATTTGGTGGTCCGGGCATAGAGATACCCCGCATCCTGCACCGCTTGCATGACGGTTTGGTTATAACGCCCGCCAGGATAAACAAAGCCAACCTTCTCCTGTCCGAAGTTTTCCTTGATCAGGGCCATGGTCTCCATCAGGACGCGCCGGCGGGGCTCGACGGCTTCGGGGGTTTCGTCTTTGGAAAAGTCGCAGTGCGCGGCCACCTTGAAACCCTTGTAGATCGCTTTCATCTCATCCGTCCTCAGGTATTCCAAATTGAACCCGTCCTGGGTTCCTTTAGGCATAAAAGAAAATGCAGTTCCCTTGTCCTGGTTGAGTTTCTTCATGACGCCATGCCCCCGTTCCTTAAGCGGGATGATGTTGAATGTCGCTTTTGCCTTATACTTTTTCAGCAGCACGATCAGCGGAAGGTCATTGGTCGAACTGTCATCCCAGTCTTGCATCACCATTAATTTGCGCGGAGTCGGGGCCTGGCCGATAGTTGTCAGGTTTGCGGTCGCGGTGGTTGCCACGCTTGCGGTCAGGATTCTATGGGTCTGCGCCTCCACGGTTTTGCCGTTGTGGTCTGCGGGAGCTTCAAGCTTGAGCGCGTCGTTGACCGGCATTTCCGGCATCGCCCCCGCGAAGGGATGGCCATTCGCGCCCGCGGATTTGCGTCCTTCAATGGCCCGGTTCTCATGTTGCTGGCTTTGCACGAATTCCAGCTTGAAAGCGTGCGGTTGGGGCCGGGCGGCGGTGCGGATTTTGTCGGCGATCTCGCCGAGCATGGCAATGTTGGCCGCCTCGCAGGGCTTTGTTTTCAGGTAGCGCGCGTAGTAGTCCGCTTTGTATCGTTCCTTGGGGGCATCCTTGAATTGCTCGGCGAGGCGCGCCATGTCGGTTTCCACCCGCGCTCGGACCGATTCCAAGGCGATCGGGTGTGGCACGTCGCCCAGCCTCCAGAACTCGAAGTTGGCTGTTACGCGCACTTCCTGCACTTGCTTGTACCAAGTTTTCACCAGTTCCAGCACTCCGGCGGCCTGCCGTGCCTGGGGGGTGTTATTCTCCAAGGCGAGGTTGACGCCCGTGGCGAGTGTTTCATGATTGAAGCGCCGCACCGCTTCGCCATCGATGGATAGCTGGTATTCGCCTGGAGCGAGCCCGCTGACCTTGAGCATTTCGCGGTTGAACTCGTCGTTGAACGGCACCCAGGCGAGCGCCGGTTCCTGCTCCTTGTCCACGGGATAGGGGAGCGCTTTTTCGCTCAACGTGAAAGTCACCCCATGATGGTCGACCGTTAGATTCGCGACGGTGGCGTTGTCGGATTCGAGGACTCTGGCGCCGGTCGCGTCCAGCGAGACGCTGGAGACGACCGCGGGGGCTTGCTGCCCTTTGAGGAAGAGATACGCCAGCACAAAATGGCCGAGCGGATTGGGATGGATCCGGTCGGGCTTGATCAGACTCGCGGCGGGATCCTGGTCCTGGATTTTGGCATTGAGCGCCCCCATCGAGTCATGGAAATCAATTACGGCACAGCCGGTTTGCACGGCCAGATTTCGCATGAACGTGGCGCATTCCCCGAGCGCGCCATTGACGCCGGTAAGAACCGCGCTCTGCGGGTTTTGGGCGGTTTCATCGTAAATCGACGGAGTGATCAGGATGACCCTGGCGCCGTCGGCCTGGATCCTCTTCACCATTTCGGTCATATTCTTGCGGTAGTTCTCAAGGGCGTAGGTGCGCTGGTCGCGCAGTTGATTGGTCAGCGGCATGTCACCGTAAATCTCGCGCCTCACGTCGTTCATTCCTAACATGATGGAGGCGACCGTCGATTTGTGCGGCTGGATGTCCCAGTCGTATCGTTTCAGGGTGCCGTGGGCGTCGTCGCCGGAGTTGCCGGCGTTGAAAAAATCAAGCTTCCTGTCAGGGAAACGGGTCGCGTAGTAAAGATAGACCCAAGCGTAATAGGTTCCCCCGTGGGTGATGCTGTCGCCCACCGCGGTCCAACGGTCGCTATTCTGGAACAAGGTGCCCTGTGGCGCGGCGGGCGCGGCGTTTGCCATGGATCCGCCCCAAGTGGCGGCGGCTAGAATCACGGCCAGGGCCGACCGGAGTTTGTTGGAGCAAACCAAGGGCCTGTCCCTTAGTGCGCGCAGTCTTTGGGATTGGCTGGACATGCGTCACGCTACGGTCGGTTTAACGATCCTTTGTCAACGGCTCGCGCAATTTCCGGGTGCGGACAAGGATGGAGCCACCTCCAGACTCATGCGGGGCAGATCGGATTGCTTCAGAGTCCGCCTGAAGGCGGGACTACTTACGCTGGAAGTGACGCTCTCGGGGAGGTATGTAGTACCGCCTTCAGGCAGGGTGAGCAAAGCCAACCATCTCCTGTCCGAAGTTTTCCTTGATCTGAGCCATGGCGCGCTGGCAGAGGGGGGCAGCTTGCCCGCTTTATAGGAGTCCAGATGCTTTGGGGCCATCGTGTAGAAGATCACGAGGTCGGTTTTCGGATTCTTCATCCACGTTTTGTGGACCATCTTTTCCATCGACTCAGAGCGGTCGCCGTCGCCGTCGTTGACGCAGAACTCGATCAGGACGAGGTCGGGGTTCTGCGCGAGCACGTGTCGCGGTCGTAGCGGGCCGCGCCAAAGTCTGACCCGGTGCCGGAGATCCCCTTGTTGAGGACGTTGATTTTGGCGTTAGGGTAGCGGTTAGCGGAACTCGACCTCGTTGCCGGCCCGGGTGAGCAGGCAGACTTCCTCCATGTCCTGAATTCCCAGCAGGATGCCGCCGGCGGGTTTGTCGCCGGTGCCGTCCCAACCGCGGATCACCACCGGCGATTTCGCGAGCTGGATGACCTTGGCTGCGGCCCGGTAGTCCTTGGATTGAGGTTGGACCCGCTTGCCGTCGAGCTCGGCGGCTTTCGAGCTGATCAGGGTTTTGGGGAGCAGGTGGGTCACAGCCGGGCCCAGGTGGAGGACCGGGTATTCGCGCAGGAAGTGCCCGCCGTCCCACAGCGAGAGCACCTGGCGGCGCGGTTCGACCAGCAGGTGGAAATCCAAGGGCAACACCACCAACTCCTCGCCCGGTTGGATATTCTTGAGTTCCATCATCGAGTTGAGGCACATGATGCAATCGATGGTCGTCTTATGCTGGGCGGCGATGCCCACGAACGAATCGCCGCGCTTGACGACATGGATTTTTTTACCTGCCATGTGGGAGGCGGACAGGATCTCGTCGAGGTTCATCTCGCCGACGATCCGGCGGGCGACGGGTGCGGACGACGATGACGGGAAGATGTTGACGATGGTGGTGAGCTTCTCGCGGGCCTCCGCCAGCTTGCCCACGGCTAACAACTCGTGCGCCTTCTGAAACGCCTTTTCACCGGGGTCGATGTCGGGCATGTCGGCGGCATCGAGAATTCTGGCCACCTCGGCGTCGCTCTGACCGGCGGCGACGGGCACGGGAGTGGGGATGATTTTGGCGAAGATACCGCCCAGCGGGGCGACCCGGACGTGATAGACGAGCATCCCGGTGAAGGCCATGACGGCCATCACGGCCAGCGCCGCGAGCAGTTTGCAAAACGTCCAGAATCTCATGCGCCGCAACAAAAAAAGTTCTAGATCATGCCGCGCCGTTTGAAATCAAACGCGTTGATCTCATGGGAGCGCAGGATCATCTCGAAGGAAAACTTGAGGATCGAGATCTCCCAGGCGTCGTCCACCCCCTCGATCACGGCGCGCGCCGGGTTGCCGGTGCGGCGGATGTCCTCCAACACCCGCGCCCGCACCGCCTCCAGCGTGTCGTGGATAATTTCCTCGTGGACTTCGCCGCGGCGGAATTGGAACCCGTATTGCAAAAACGCCAGATCCTTGCCCTCGGCACGAAATTTCGCCAGCATCTTGTCAAAACGGGCGCGGGCCGATGGGTTGAAGCCCTCGAGTTCGATCTCGCGGTAGGATTCCGGCCGCAGGATGCGGGGCCGCATGGCTTCCACCTCGCCGGTGCGGATGCGCACCTCGCCCGCGCGGTCCATCAGTTCGCTGATCAACTGGAACTCAAAGCGCGTTTCACCAAAGGTCTCGATCCGGCGGTCCGGCTCGTGCAGAACCCGGGTGGTTTCAAGCGCGTAGTGGATGTCGTCTTGCGAGTGCATGGGCATGGGCAGTCTCACCCGGATCGGCGGCAATGCAACCAAAGGAAAAGGGCGGACCCGCTTAGGAGTCCGCCCTTCTCAAAAGCGTACGCCTAGCCGATTAGGCCTGCTGACTGGTGATGTAGTCGACCACGTTGCCGACGGACTGGAGTTTTTCGGCTTCTTCGTCCGGCACTTCGATGTCGAATTCTTCTTCAAAGGCCATCACGAGTTCGACCGTGTCGAGCGAGTCGGCTCCGAGGTCTTCGACGAATTTGGCTTCGAGGGTCACTTGATCGGCGTTGACGCCAAGTTGTTCAACGATGATATCCTTTACACGGGCTTCGATACTTTTATCTGACATAAGTTGCAGTGGTTGGTGGTTGGCGTTGGTGGTGCTTATCGCTACCCGCACCGACTTTGCAACCCCGAAAACAAAACGGAAGAGCAAAAACCGCAACGGGCAACTTTTCTGTCAGGAGGACTTGGGGTCGCCCTCCGTGGAAATGACCGCCTCCCGCAAAGGGGCGTATTCAATGAGTTCCCCGGAAAACCGCGACCGGATCAGCCGCATCAGGCGCTCGGCCGGCTCGTCGTTTTCCGGCTTGAAGCCACCGTAAGTCAGCCCGTCAATGCGGATGCGTCCCTTGCCGGAGGCTCCGTCGAAATCCAAAAACGCCAGACCCTTGGTCTCCCACTTGCGCAAATCGAGCGTTTTGAGGTCGGAGTACGGGACGCGACGGCCCTGCGGGGTGATGATGGCCGAGTCATCGGCGGCCAGCGACCGGCCCAGGGTGCGCACCAGCACCAACGAGGCGCCCGCCGCGAGCAGCAGGCAGATTCCGCACACGACCCACTGTTCCTTGATTTTACGGGCGTCGTAGGGTTCCTCGGGGGGCACCGCGTTGATCGAGCGTTCCTTGGTGAACTCGCGCCACAGCAGCGTCCATTGCAGCGGCTTCATCCGCTGGTAGTCGTGGAGGATGGCCGGCCACGGCATCGGCACCACCAGCGCGGCGGGCAGCAGGGCCCGGTCGGACGGCAACTTCACCTCCTGCTGGCGCGCATACTTTTGCCAGGCCTCCGGGGTCAGCCGGCCGTCGGCGTTGAGCCGGGAAAAGTCGTCGTTGGCCTGCTGGAACGCCCGATACAGGTAGAAAACCTCGTTCTTTTTCCGGTAGCCGGTGGATCCGTCCAGATAGAACAGGACCGCGAACACGCCGAACATCACCAGCATCACCATGGCCCGGAACAGAAACCACCGGGTCGGCTTGCACACTATGGATTGCGGGTCGTGCATGGTCGTCCAACAGTCAAGCCCGCCCTCGCCCTATTGGCAAGCGAAACAAAATCGGCGAATTTCTTTGCATTCCGGCTTGTCGTAAGTCCGCACCTTGGTTACTGCAACGTCCGTTATGCCAATCGCAACCCCCGCGCAGTATCGCGCCATGTTGGACGCCGCCCAAAAAGGCGGCTACGCCTACCCCGCCGTCAACGTCACCTCGATCATCACCATCAACGGAGCGCTCCGCGCCTTCGCTGAGGCGAAATCCGACGGAATCATCCAAGTCTCCACCGGTGGTGGCAAGTTCGCCTCCGGTTCGGCCGTCGGCGACGAAGCCTTCGGTGCGATCGTCCTCGCCGAGGCCGCCCATCTCCTCGCGGAGAAATACAACGTGCTGGTAGCGCTGCACACCGACCACTGCCAACCCAACAAGGTCGACTCGTTCCTCCGTCCGCTGCTGGCCGCTTCCAAGAAGCGCATCGCGGAAGGCAAGGGCCCGTTGTTCCAGAGCCACATGCTCGACGCCTCCGAACTCCCGCTGGAAGCCAACCTCGAGCTCTCCAAGGGCCTGCTCAAAGAGTGCGCCGAACTCGACATCATCCTGGAAGTCGAAGCCGGCGTGGTCGGCGGTGAAGAAGACGGTCACGACACCTCCGGCGTCGCCGCGGAAAAACTCTACACCACCCCCGAGGACATGCTCGCCGTCTATGAGGCTCTGCAACCCATCGGCCGCTTCCTGTTTGCCGCCACCTTCGGCAACGTCCACGGCGCCTACAAGCCCGGCGCGGTGAAACTGCTGCCAACCATCCTGCGCGACGGCCAAAAAGTCGTCACCGACAAGCACGGCCCGGGTGCCGAGATGGACTTGGTGTTCCACGGCGGTTCCGGCTCCGAGCTGTCCGACATCCGCGAAACCCTCGACTACGGCGTGGTCAAGATGAACATCGACACCGACACCCAATACGCGTTCACCCGCCCGATCGTCACCCACATCTGCCAGAACATCGAAGGAGTTCTCAAGATCGACGGCGAAGTCGGCGACAAGAAAGCCTACGATCCTCGCGGCTATCTCAAAAAGGCCGAAATCGGCCTCGCCAACCGCCTCATCGTGGCCGCCGCCGACCTGCGCTCCACCGGCCAGACGATCTTCGGCACGGTTTGATTCACCTCCCAGAGCGGCCTTGGGGTTCCCGAGGCCGCTTTTTCGTGCCGTGGCCGCGGCGTCTGCCACCGCATTCTTCATCCGGCTATCCTCAACCTGCCCAGAAAATCAGCAGCGCGGCTTAGGGACCGGCGCTACTAAGGGACCGTCCTTTTTTGCGTCTCGTTCTAAGGGACCGTCCTTTTTGCGTCCTCAAGTCAATCCGGTTTGCGTCATTCTGGGACGCCGCCAGCACAGCCTGCCGCGGGACGCGGCAGGCACGTTCAGGAGCAAGCCTCAGGATTCGTTGGGATAGGCGGTTTCGCCGTGCTCGGATTGGTCCATGCCGTCGTATTCCTGTTCCTCGCTGACGCGCAGGCCGATGGTGGCCTTGACCAGCAGGGCGATGGCCACGCTAGCCAGCACCGACCAGACGATGGTCACACCGACGCCGGTGGCCTGGATCGCCAACTGGGTGCCGATGGTTTTGACCGTGCCCATGCCGCCCAGCGCGCGCTGGCCGAAAAACGCCAGCAACAAGGTCCCCAAAATCCCGCCCACCCCGTGGACCGCAAACACGTCGAGCGAATCGTCGATTTTCAACCTCTCGCGGATCAAGCTGACCGCGAAATAACAGACCAGCGAGGCCACTGAACCAATCAGAATCGCCCCCAACGGGCCGACCTCGCCCGACGCGGGCGTGATGGTTGCCAGGCCAGCCACCAACCCGGTGACCAAGCCAATCAGGCCGGCCTTGCCGTTGCGGATGCGCTCCAGCAGGCACCAGACGAGCGCCGCGGCGCTGGCCGAGAGATGCGTCACCAGCATCGTCATGCCCGCAGCACCGCCGGCGGTGAGCTGACTGCCGGCGTTGAAGCCGAACCAACCAACCCACAACATCGCCGCCCCCACGAACACCATCCCCGGATTGTGCGGTTGATGCGGGTGCTCGGGAAAACCCCGCCGCTTGCCCAGCAGGATCGCCAGCACCAGCGCCGACACCCCGGCCGTGGTGTGCACCACGATGCCGCCGGCCAGATCCTTGACCCCCATCTGCTGCAGCCATCCCCCGCCCCAAACCCAATGGGTCACCGGCGCGTACACCACGATCAGCCACAGCGCCGAAAACAGCATGATCGCGCCGAATTTCATCCGCTCGACGACCGCCCCGACATACAAGCCCGGGGTGATGATGGCGAAAGTCATTTGAAACATCACGAACAGGGCCTCCGGCAAATGAGTGCCCGGAGCGATGCTCTCCGGAGTGATTCCCCGCAGGAAGGCCGCGTCCAGATTGCCGATCCATGCCCCGCTGCCCTTGAATGCCAGGCTGTAGAGCCCCGCCACCCACAGCAGCGACGCCATGCAGGCGATCCCAGCGCACTGCGCCATCACCGAGATCACATTCCTGGCCCGCACCAATCCTCCGTAAAACAACGCCAAGCCCGGCATCGTCATGAACAACACCAGCGCCGTGGCCGTCAGCAGCCACGCCGTGTGTCCGGAATCCACCCCGGGGGTGAGTTCCTGGGCCTGGCCAATCAAGGTTCCTAATGCGCTCGCGCCGATCAAACATCGGCCTGTCTTCAAGGTTGGGTGTCGAAACATGAGTCCGCCATGAAGCAGGATTTATTCCAATTTGGCATGAATTTGCTTCCGGAAACTTCTTGATTTCGCAAGGACCTTGACCTGTGGCAGGGTCGCCGCGCGATGAACGACAAGTCTTCCCAACCGCGGTGCGTGGATCCGACCGATCACACGCTGGCCGGGCACAATGGCATCCTTGAGGTGTCGACGGATCCGGCGCGGGCCTGCGTGGACGTGGTGTTCGATCCGGCGGTGCTGAGCGAAAACGACGTGCGCTCGTTTCTCAAGGAGCATATCTCGCAGGTTGAGTCGGCCATCCGCAAATGCACCTTCCGTCTGGAAGGCAATGCCTGCGAGGCCTGCGCCCAGAAGCTGGAGCAAAAAGTGCGACGCATCCCCGGCGTGCGCCGCGCCACCGCCACCTATCTGGGCAAAATCCTATCCGTCACTTTCGATTCCGACGTCGAACCGGAACAGCAGATCGTCAGCGATTTGGAACAAGCCGGTGCCGACATCAAGCCGTTGGTGCCGCTCCGAACCGCCCCGCTGTCGCTGGCGCGCAAATTATTTTCCGGTGAGCTCAACGAGGAACTCTCGTGCGGGCTGGGACTGGCGTTCCTGATCGTCTCCTGGGTGGTGGACAACATGCCGGCAGTCAGCCCGCTCAACCACCACCTGCTCTACGCCGGGGCCTATCTGTTCGCCGGCCAGAAAGGCGTGCGTTCGGCGTTCGCCTCGCTGTGCGAGCGGGTGCTCGATGTGGACGTGCTGATGGTGCTGGCAGCGCTGGGGGCGGCGGCCATTGGCGCGCCCTTTGAAGGCGCCTTGCTGCTGTTTCTGTTCAGTTTTTCCAACGTCCTGCAGCGCCACGCGATGGAGCGCACCCAGCGCGCCATCGAGTCGTTGCTCACCCTGCGCCCCAGCGAGGCCCTGGTCAAACGCGCCGGCGGCACCCTCAAAGTCGCCGTCGAGGAGTTGGAGATTGGCGAAATCGTCATCGTTCGCCCCGGCGAACAGATCCCGGTGGATGGCGTGCTTGCCGAAGGCAGCACCAACGTCGACGAGGCGTCGCTCACCGGCGAGTCGATGCCCGTGGCCAAGACCACCGGCAGTCCGCTGTTTGCCGGCACGCTCAACCAAAGCGGCGGCATCGAACTGCGGGTGACCAAGCGCTCCGAGGACTCGACCCTGTCGCGGATGGTCAAGCTGGTGGCCGAGGCCCAGGCGGAAAAATCCAAGACCCAGAGGTTCCTTGAAAAGGCCGAACAATACTACGCCATGGGCGTGATCGCCTTCACCATTGGAGTGTTTCTGGTGCCCTGGCTGTTCCAACATGCCAGCTTCCACGACGCCTTCTATCGGGCCATGACCCTCATGGTGGTTGCCTCGCCCTGCGCGCTGGTCATCAGCACGCCCGCCACCGTGCTCTCCGCCATCGGCGGTGCCGCCCGCCGCGGCATCCTCATCAAGGGCGGCTCCCACCTCGAACGCGCCGCCCAGATCGACATCGTCGCCATCGACAAAACCGGCACCCTCACCGTGGGCAAGCCCTCGCTCACCGAAATCGTCACTGCCGGCGGCATCCACCCGGTGAGCAACCCCCTGCCCGCCGACCTTTTGGCGTTGCTGCGCGTCGCCGCCGCGCTCGAGGCCAAGTCCGAGCACCCGCTGGCCCATGCCATCGTCATCAGTGCTCAGGCGCTGGGCATCGAACCGCCAACCGCCACCGACTTCCAATCCACCGCCGGCAAGGGCGCGGAAGCCACGATCGATTCGGTCCGCTACCTCATCGGCAGCGAACGATTGTTCCGCGAACTCCACGCCGCCGCCCTGGATCCGTTGGAAAAACTCGCCCAACCGCTGCAGGCCGACGGCAAAACCTGCGTCTGGCTCGGCTCGCGCGTCGGCGACTCGGTCACCGTGCTCGCCGTGCTGGCCATGGCCGACACCATCCGCCCCGCCGCCCGCGACCTGACACGCCAGCTCAAGTTGTTAGGCGTCAAGAAAGTCGTCATGCTCACCGGCGACCACCGGGTGGTGGCCGACGCCATCGCCCGCGAAGCGTGCGTCGACGAGGTCCACGCCGAGCTGCTGCCCGAGGACAAATTGAACGTCATCCGCCGGCTCAAAACCGAAGGGGTCGTCATGATGGTCGGCGACGGCGTCAACGACGCCCCGGCCCTGGCGATGTCCGATGTCGGCGTGGCGATGGGCGCGGCCGGCACCGACGTGGCGATGGAAACCGCCGACATCGTGCTGATGGGCGACCGCCTGGAAAACATCCCGTTGTTGTTAGCCCACACCCGCCGCGCCAAACGCGTGCTGCTCCAGAACCTGGTCTTCGCCAGCGCCGTCATCGTCGTGCTCATCGCCGCCTCTCTCGGCTTCGCCCTCAAACTTCCGCTAGGTGTGGTCGGCCACGAGGGCAGCACCGTGCTGGTCTGCCTCAACGGCCTGCGACTCCTGCTCATCGGCGCCGCCCGCGTGTGAACCGATGTAGACGTCTTCAGTCGCGCAGGGTGAGCGCCCCGGTCGGGCAGGCGGCGACGGCGGCGCGGGCGGCATCCAGCAGTCCGTGGCGCATCGATTCATGGAAGGGCACGCCGATGTGGACATCGAAGCCGCGGCCGATGAAGGTGAGGCCCAGCGCGTCCTGGTGGTCGCCGGCCACCTTGATGCAGTTGCCGCAGCGGATGCACTTGCCGGCCTCGAAGCAGACCAGTGGGTGCTCGACGTTGCGTTGGAAGCGCACCCGCTCGCCGCAGGTGAAACGGTGCAGGTTGACGTCGTAGTCGATGGCGAGCTGGCGCAGCTTGCAGCTTTCCGCCTTGGAGCAGTTGCAGTGGACGCAGCGCTTGGATTCCTCGATCGCCAGTTCAAAATCGGTGGTGAGCGCGGTGGAGCCGCCGCGCCCGGCCGCGCTGGCGTCCCGCAGGAAACCCGGCAGATCCCCTGCCCCGACCTTGCCCATGAACACGCTGAACGGTTTGAGCGGGCGCACCACCGGCTGGTGCGTGAGATGCTGCCGGATGCAAACCGCCACCGCCTTGCCGTCCGCCACCGAGGCGACCGGCTGGCCGCTGGGACGCAGGGCGCGCCCGGCGATAAAAACCCCTGCGCGCGACGTCATCATCGTGTGCTTGTCGGCCACGATTTTCTGGCCCTCGACCGCCAACCCGAGTGCTGAAGCCTGGGCGGAGGTCGCCGGCCCGGTGGCCAGCAGGATGGCACCGAACTCGGACGTTAGAGCATCCACGGCGGCGGCGTCCTCAATGCGGGTGGAGCAGCGGAATTCGATCCCGGCACGTTTGAGCAAATCCAGTTCGGTGGCGAGCAAGCCGGGCGGCAGGTCGGGGAAGTCGCGGCGGACCGATTCGCCCGGGGTGGTATTCTGGTCGATGACGGTGCAGGCCACGCCCTGCTGATGGAGAAACCAGGCGGCACTCAGGCCGGTGAAGCCCGAGCCGATGATGGCCACCTTGCCTGGCAACTCGGGCGGCCGGGCGGGCACGCGCGGTTCGCCGGCCGCGATCTCGGCATCGATGGCGTGCACCACCAGTTCGGCGATGGCCACAGCCTCGTCGTGCAGATTGCGGCGGCATCCCTGTTCACACGGCCGATGGCAAATCCGGCACAGGATCCCCGCCAGCGCCAGATCGCGGCGCGCCGAGGCCGCTGCCAATCCGAACTCCCCGGCCCGCATGTGCTGCAGCACCGCCGGAATCCCTAGGTGCGCCGGACAAATCCGCTGGCAGGGCGACACGCAGTCGCCGAGGTGGTCGCTGAACAACAACTCCAGCGCCATGCGCCGCGTGGCGCGCACTTCGTCGGTGTCGTGCTCCAACTCCATGCCATCGACGGCCCGCGACCCGCAGGCCGGGATGAACTGGCCGTTAGCCTTCAGCTTGACGGCGCAGACCATGCACGAGGCACCGGCGGGATGGCCCTCCAGAAAGCACAAGGTGGGAATCTCAATGCCCGCCGCCCGCGCCGCCTGCAGGATCGTTTCGCCCGGTTGGGCGGCGATGCTGCGCTGGTCGATGGTGATGGATGGCATGGCGGTGATAGAGATGATCCGTGAAGCGCGCGCTGTCAACCCGTGGGCGGACGGGAGGCGACGGCGGAAACGCGGGCTGGGTCACTCATGGAAGCCTCCAAGGCGGCGGGCAACATGCCCGCGCCACGGCCAAGAACCTCCCGCGCCAGCGCCACGAAGCGGTCCCGCATCACTCCCACCGCATAAAACTCCTCCGCCACCCGGCGACTGCGGGCTCCCAACTCGCGCATGAGCTCCGGCTGCGCTAACAAATCAAACCACGCCCGCGCCAGACCAACCTGTAGCGGCGGTCTGTGACCGTCGCTGGCATTGGGCCGCGTTCTCACGAACGCGCCTACTGTGCCAGCCTCACCGCCCACCAGCACCCCAGCCCGCCCGACCAACTCGGGAAACGACGCCACCGCCGGTTGCACCACCGGCACCCCGCAGGCCATCGCTTCGATCACATACAATCCAAACGCCTCCGGATAAATCGCGGGCACCGAGAACACGCTCAGCGCGCCGAGCATCGCCGCCTTTTGCTCGCGGGTGAGGTTCGGCTGCCAGCG